>SAMEA104315434__coassemble_1074_pt1 | contig 12010 bp, 11 predicted proteins | sample SAMEA104315434__metabat2_low_PE_001 | metagenome-assembled genome bin SAMEA104315434 (sample SAMEA104315434) | gut metagenome | biome: Monkey gut; feature: monkey-associated habitat; material: faeces | place: China | collected 2013 | reverse complement strand
GCCCAGATCGCAAGGTCATATTTTTTCATCAGTTCACTGGTTGCAACTGCGATCTCCCTGCCACCCGGTACCATCCACGGAACCACGCCAATACCTGCCGGGAATACGACCGGACATTCGGTTGCCATCTCCCAGAGTTCTCTCGTAAACACTTTATCTTCCAGCGGCAGAACAAACGTCAGCGCAATGATGTTCGTGGTGTGTGCATGGTATACGACACGGTATTTCGGGTTCTGAAGCTTCTTCACTTCCAGATTCATCAGATGGCTAGGAAGCTCTGAGGTCGGTCTGCCTCCGTTTACCAGTCCCCATACAATGCGGTAATTTTCGCCTTTTTCATCCAGTTCGATCATACAGATGGAATCTTCCGGTTTAATGATGACGTTGCGGAAATACTTGCCGCTTCCGGTCACAAGAAAATATTCTCCTGCCAGATTTGGAACGGATGTCCCGATCGGCTGCCACTCCTTTGCCTCAAAGTTTTCTTTTACTAATTCTACTTCCTCCGGTTTGACACGGTAGGACAGATTTCCGCCGTTTCTCTCATGCCATCCCTGCTCCCATCCGTCGTTCGCCATACGGATAAATCCCTGTACAAATTCTGCATCTAAAAATTTCATATTCGTTTTCCTCTTTTCTCTATGCTATGCTCTCTTTGCCAGCACTTCACGCTCATATTTTTCAATCTCATCATAGAAATGGAGATCATCACACACGCCTTCCCTGCGGCAGTACTCTTCCCAGATTTCTCCGATCGGCAGCATTTTTACAGCCTCGTTCATCACCATGAGTTTACCCATCTGATTGGTATCCTGAAGTTCCTTTAACATCTCATTCGGTGTGCACAGGGCCATCAGAAGTGCCTTCTGCCAGCTGCGGAAACCGGTTGCAAGCGCTGACACACGGTTAATGCTCGCATCAAAGTAATCTAATGCCATGTAGACACGGTCTAATGCGTGATCTCTTACGATCTCTTTTGCCATCTCTTTTGTCTCATCATCCAAAATCAGCACATGGTCGGAATCCCAGCGCACACCCCTTGTAATGTGAAGTGCGAATTCCGGATAAAAACAGAGCATTGCCGGGATCTTATCGGACACATACTCTAACGGATGATAATGTCCGTTGTCCATAAGCGGCATACATCCATCGTGCAGTGCCGCAAAGCTCAATGTAAACTCCGCAGAACCTACCGTATAAGACTCCACACCGATTCCGAACACTTTCGATTCCACACACGGTTTTACAAGATTTTTATCATATGGCTCTGAGAGGATCTGCTCGATCGAATCCTTATAGCGGAGACGCGGTCCCATACGGTCTGCCGGGACATCCTTAAATCCATCGCCGGTCCAGATGTTCATCACACACGGCATTCCGGTCTCTTTTGCAAAATATTCAGAAATACGGATACATGCTTTTCCGTGGTTGATCCAGAACTTTCTTGTCTCCTCGTCCGGGCTTGACAAGGTCAGTCCGTCTTTTACTTTTTCATGAGAGAAAAATGTCGGATTGAAGTCAATTCCCATGTTGTGTTTCTTTGCAAATTCTACCCATTTTGCAAAATGCTTTGGCTCTAAGGCATCGCGGTCTGCAAATTCTCCCGGCTCAAAAATCGCATAAGATGCATGGATATTCAGCTTTGCAGTTCCAGGCATCAGTTTCATTGCCTCTTCCATATCTGCCATGAGCTGTTCCGGTGTCTTTGCGCGTCCCATATAATTTCCGGTCGTCTGGATTCCTCCGGTCAGACCTCCGTCATTGTCAAACCCGATCACATCATCGAGCTGCCAGCAGTGCAGTGATACCGGAACCTTTTTTAATGTCTCAATCGCAAGTTCTGTATCTACCCCCAATGCTGCGTATTTTTCTTTTGCTGCTTCGTAACCTGTCATATAGATCTCCTTTCCTGCTCACTTTTAAACATATTCATTTCAAATGACTCTGCGATACATGCCCTCGCCGCCTTTAAGTCCTGTAACTCTCGCGCTGCAAGGTTTCCGACTGCCGTTGCCTCGGTCGGACCTGCACAGACATCTTTTCCTGTATACTTTGCCGTGAGTTCATTTAAGTACTGTGCATTTGCTCCACCGCCGACGATCTGTATCTTCGAATAAGTAATGCCGGTCAGTGCCTCGATTTCCTCCACCGTTTTTGCATAACACTCTGCAAGACTGTGATAAATCACTGCCGCCAGTTCTCCGATCGTCTGTGGAATCTGCTGTCCGGATTCCTCACAGGCTTTTTTTACTTCCTCTGTCATGTTCTCCGGCGCGAGGAATCTCGCATCATTGACATCCACGAAAGATGTGATCGCCTCTTTTGACGCAAGCGCACAGATCTCCCCAAATCCCAGATCCGGTGCACTCTCTTTTTTTACCGACTGGATCATCCACAGCCCCATGATATTTTTCAGGTAGCGGAACCTGTAATCGTAACCGCCTTCATTTGTCATGTTATGGAGCATACTGCTTTTACTGCAGTCCGCTTCTTTCAACTCTGTTCCCATCAATGACCATGTACCGGAACTGATATAGAGCGCATGCTCTTCCTGCGTCGGAACTGCTGCCACTGCCGATGCGGTATCGTGTGTTGGCGGAAGAACCACTTTACAGTCAAACCCCACTTCTTTTTTTATCTCACCGGATAACCCTCCGACTTCAAATCCCGGCTTTTGGATTTTCTGGAAAATTTCTTTCGGATAACCGAGTTTCCCGATCAGTTCCATGTCCCAGTCTTTTGTGACCGGATCTGCGAGCTGTGCGGTCGTCGCATTGGTATACTCCTGCACTTTTTTGCCTGTCAGCAGAAAATGAAAATAATCCGGTATCATCAGCATGCTTTTTGCCCGCTCAAGCTCCCCCGGCTGCTGCTCTTTGACTGCCATCAGCTGATAGATCGTATTGAATATCTGTTTCTGTATCCCAGTTCTCAGATATAACGCTTCCTCTGAAATGATGTCATATACCTTTCGGTCCATTCCTTCCGTCCGTCTGTCCCGGTATGCCACTGCATCCCCGATGCGCCTGTCATTTTCATCCAGCAGGACAAAATCGACTGCCCAGGTATCAATCCCCATGCTGTATGGGATTTTTCCTGCCAGCACACATTTTTTCATTCCGGTCAGGATTTCCTGAAATAACTTGTCCACATCCCACACTTTATGACCATTTTTTTCCACCATCCCATTAGGGAAACGGTAGATCTCTTCTAAGATCATTTTCCCGTTTTCTATATGAGAGAGCATATGCCGCCCGCTCGATGCTCCGATATCCACAGCCAGATAATAGTTTGTTCCCATCCCCTGCTCCTTTCGTTCTCTTTGTTCTGAGGTTAGGATAACAAAAATAAGGACAGTTTTTTAGGCTCTCATTCGACTAAAAAACTGTCCTTATTTTCCATTTTACAAAGTATCCTGATAAACAATCCGGTATTTCCGCGGTGTCATCCCATACCGTTCCTTAAACTGCCGGAAGAAATAGCTCTGATTCTCATAGCCGACATCCAACGCGATCTCCTCGACGGAAAGATCCGTCTCAGCAAGGAGATGTGCGGCTGTCTCAAACCGCTTATGCTGTAACAATTCCTGAAACGTATATCCGGTCTTTTGTTTGATCAGTTTGCTCAATACAGTCATGGACTGATGCGTATCCGCAGCGATCTTTGTCAGATTCGCATTTTTGCAGTCACTGTTAATGTACCGGAGCACTGCCTGTACCACTGTTTCTTTATAATCCATCGAAGAATTATGGCTTAAATTTTCAAGATGATTTAACAGATACAAAAATACAAGTCCCATAGAATACTGATTGATCGCATCCTCATTTGCATGTTCGTGCAGCATGGAGACGATCATATTTTCCATGAGATTTTCCACCTGCGGATCTTCCTGCAGCCGGAACAGCAGGTAATGTGAAACGGGATCTTTCTGCCGGAACGCACCGACAATAAATTCCGCAAGTACATTTTTCTCATGCAGCATGGAGAGCGGGATTTCAAAAAACTCCGGCAGTGCAATAAAATTGATCCCAATATCCTCATATTCCGCCCGCCGGATCGCATGACGCACCTGCTGGTTTAACATCAGCACATCTCCCTTATGAAGGGTCAGTTCTTTTCCCTCAATGATATGTGTGATGTTTCCCTGCACCACATACATCATCTCCACATAATTGTGCCTGTGCTCCGGGAAATCCACAAAACGGCTGTGCGGGCGCACCGTGACAAGCCGTCCTCTCTCTAACAGCAGTTCCCGGTCGATCTCACCGATCGAATCTTTCGCATATAACTGTTTTTCAATGTCTCCCTGCCCTGACTGATACTTTTTTTCTTCTTCCGATATGAGCATCAGTTCCTGTAAAAGCTGTTTACGCATGCGCTTTATTTCCTGTCTTATAAAATCCTGCTACTTTTTCTTTAACTGTCCGCCACTGCCTTTTGTATGGCAGCTTTCCCCTATTATTGTAGCCTATGTAACAAAACTTTTCAATGAAACTGCAATGTTCTTACCTAATATAAAAACAGCCCATTTCTATCATAACAAAGTGAGCTGTTTTTAAATACTATCTGTCTCTTATTTTACTGTGGCTGTTTTCCGATATATGCAAGGATACCACCATCTACATACAGAATATGTCCATTTACAAAGTCAGATGCATCTGATGCAAGGAATACTGCCGGTCCCTGAAGGTCTTCCGGTGTTCCCCAACGGGCAGCCGGCGTTTTAGCAACGATAAACTGGTCAAATGGATGTCTGCTTCCATCTGCCTGTCTCTCACGCAATGGTGCTGTCTGCGGTGTTGCAATATACCCCGGTCCAATACCGTTACACTGAATATTGTACTCGCCATACTCAGAGCAGATATTTCTTGTAAGCATTTTTAAACCACCCTTTGCAGCCGCATAGGCAGATACTGTCTCACGTCCAAGTTCACTCATCATGGAGCAGATATTAATAATCTTTCCATGCCCTTTTTCTTTCATCCCAGGAATCACTGCTTTCGAAACGATAAATGGAGCGTTCAAATCTACGTCGATTACTTTTCTAAACTCCTCTGCTTTCATTTCAAGCATTGGTTTTCTCATGATGATACCTGCATTATTTACAAGAATATCAACGATGCCAACTTCTTCTTTGATTTTAGCGACCATTTCCTGAACCTGTGCTTCATCCGTCACATCACATACATACCCGTGCGCCTCCACACCGATTTCTTTGTACGCTTCAATTCCTTTGTCCACTTTTTCCTGACTAATATCATTAAAACAGATTGTTGCTCCTGCCTCTGCATAGGCGGATGCGATTCCAAACCCGATTCCGTAAGATGCTCCTGTTACAAGTGCAATTTTGCCTTCCAGTGAAAAATTAACCATAATGATTTCCTCTCTTCCTTCCTGAATTATAATTAAATTTATATGTAATTGTTTTGATACCTTTGTTATCCCGGATATGATTACTGATGCCACGCCAGCCTTATACTGCTCACATGGCGCTGTCCTGTCAGCCAGTCTGCATCGTTTGTGATCCAGTCCATAATTTCAAGCTGACGTGTCTCCCATGCAACCACATTGGCATGTTCTTCCGCTGTTTCTTCTTTTTCCATCGTTACATCAATTTCATCATATCCAAAGATATATCCACCTGCACTCCAGATACTGAAATTGCTGTCCGGTCCCGGATCTGCGACATTTCCGCGCTGTGCAGCCAGTTCGTCATGTCTGCGTTTATACTCATCTTCACAGCCTTCATGAAGTCTGGTCATAAATACTCTGTGACGAATGAGTTCTTTCTTCTCACGCACTATTCCAAAATTATCGTACATCAGCTGCATATCTTTTCCAGGTGTTGATATCCATGTAAATGTATCGCTGATCTGTGCCACGATATGTCGTATCTCATCATCAATATAATACGTTGAATCATCCGGCCATTCTCCATAAACAAATATCAGATCTTCTGCATTCCAGATACTGAAATTTTTCACCTGATTTTCATCCAGCCATTTTGTAAGTGCAGCCCAGATCTCTCCAAGTTTCTGTCGAAACTCGTTTTTCTTACCTTGATTTATCTCTACCGCCATTGCATGACGCTCCATCTGTTCCTCCTCTCTGCAGTATCTCATCATTCCCACATATTTCATTGATGTGCATACCGGACCTCAACCGTTTTACCGGACTTTATCTCATATGCTTTTCCATCAATCTGCATCCATACATTCACACATGACGGGTTATAGATATAATCTCCTGTTGCCGAATAAACCAGTCCTTTCACTGCATGGATGTATTCACAGATTTCTCCATTCGATGCATACCAGATGTCCTCACGATTTCCAACTGCTTTCAGAAATTTTTCAATCTCATTCCACTGCTTATAAGAATCAAATTCATAGGCGTGTCCCCATAGATAATATAGCCATGGTTCTACATACCGCTCCTGATCGATCGGCTCTAAAAACTGATCCAGCAGTTCAAACATTCTCATATCTGTATGATGGCAGGTGGGATACCACGCAAGAAAATCTTCCGGCAAAGAAAACGCATACGTCGGTCTGGTCGTTCTCGCATATACAATTCCACACAATTCTGCTGCTCTTTCTACCGCGTCATTCCATGTGCCAAACGGATATGCCATTCCAGTTACCGGATGCCCTGCAAGCTCCTCCAGTTCTTTTCTGCACTCCGCAATTTCATATGAGACCATTCCAGCCGGAACTTTTGTAAGATCCGGATGTGTCATACTATGCACTGCAATCTCCTGTCCTTTATAAATTTCTGCAATCCTGTTTTTTGTAAATTTATTATGATCTACCCCGACACCGCCCTGGATCAGCCAGTCGTTATCTCCCATCAATCCCGGATTCAGATTAAATGTACCTCTGATCCCATATTGATCCATAAGAGCGATCAACCGCTCATCCTGCGTTATTCCATCGTCATAACTCATTGTAAATGCTTTCTGTTTTCCACCTGGAAACAGTATGGCATCTCTTCTTAACCGCAGCATAATTTTTCCTTCCAATTATTGATAATTTTCCAGCCATAGCAGCAACAGCCGTATGGCTGAATCAATGTTTTTAAATATGCAGCAACGCTTCTGCAAGGGCAAGAATTGTCAGAGACTGTCCGTATGCCATCGGTGCAATCAGGATATTCTTATAGTGATCCGCATTCATTCCCATACCAGTCCCGCCTGATACATTCAAAACCGTTCCGTCCTTATCGATATTTTTCATAATCCCTTTGATTGCTTTTTCTGCACATGGAAGATAAGAATCATCCAAACTCCCCATGCGGATACCTTTTAAAATACCACATGCAATTGCTGCTGAACCTGATACTTCTTCATAACTGCCAGGGTCTGTCAGGACAGTATGCCACAGTCCCCCCGGTGCCTGAAGTTCCTTCAGTGCTTTTACCTGTGCTTTGTAGGTATCGATAATAATCATCTTCACGCCCGGATTCAGTGTTCCTTTAAACATATCGATATAATCCAGAATTCCTAATGTAAACCAACTGTTTCCACGGCACCAAAAGATTCCGCCGAAGTTATTATTTCCATTAAATGTCCATCCATGATAAAACAGACCGCTCTGTTTGTCATACAGATATTTAATATGCATCAGAACCTGATGGATTCCTTCATTAATCCATTCTTCATTCTGATATTTCTGTCCCATCTTGTTTAAAAAGAGAACTGTCATGAATAATGTGTCGATCCACATCTCATTTTCATTCAGGCGTACTCCCTGGCGATCCCCATTTGCACTTGTCACATGCTGAAATCCGCCTTCTCTTGTCCTTGGAAGACAGTTCATCAGCCAGTCAGCCCACTCAAGACAAAGTTTTTCAAATTTCTCATCATTATAATATTCGTTTAATTCTACAAGAGTTAAAAGCGGCGTTGTCGTGTTAATATTTCTGGACGGAAGTCCCTGTTCTATATTTTCTACAAACCAGTCATGAAGAAACTCTTTATATTTCTCATTTTTGTCATACTCCATAATTTTTAACAAACCATAAAGTCCGACTCCCTGTGGCCAATCCCATTCACGAATTCCAAAATCACGTTTAAAAAAACCAATTGCCTCACCACCATCTGAAAGTTCTTTTTCATTGTCCGGCCCTTCCAGATTTAACAGTTTTTCAATGACAAGCTCTAATTTTTTTCTTAACTCTGTTTCTTTTATATTCATATTTCTAAACCTCTCTACATCAATCCCAAAATACCAGGAAGCCATGTACTGATCTGCGGTACAAAGGTAACAAACAGGAGTGCCACTACAATTGCGCCAAAGAACGGAATCAGTTTTCCAATCACATCTTCTACCTTCAATTTTGCCACGCTACATCCAACAAACAACACACTGCCGACCGGCGGTGTGATCGTTCCAATGGAAAGATTCATTACCATCATGACACCAAACTGAATCGGATCCATTCCAATTGCTGTGATAACCGGCAGGAAAATTGGTGTAAAAATCAAAAGTGCAGGTGCCATATCCATAAATGTTCCCACGATCAGTAAAATCACATTGATCAGAAGGAGAATTACGATCTTGTTATCAGAAACACCAAGCATCAGATTGCTGATCGCCTGTGGCAGTCCTGTGAAGGACAGTACAAATGACAATACAGAAGATGCACCGATGATCAGCATAACAATGGTTGTCGTCACTGCTGCATTTACCAGGATATCTTTTATCTCTGATAATTTAATACTCTTATAGACAAACACCGATAAAATAAATGCATAAATTACTGCAACACCAGATGCCTCGGTTGGTGTAAAATATCCGGATAAAATTCCTCCAATGATAATGACAATCAAAAGTAAACTCGGAATAGAATCTAAAACTGTTTTACAGACAACGCCTGCTGTTAATTTATCTCTCTTAACGACATAACCATGTTTCTTTCCATAGATAAATGCTACGATCATGCAGAGGAATGCCCATAATAATCCCGGAATCCATCCTGCCATAAATAATGTGGCTACCGCAGCACCGCCGCTTGCTGCTGAATATACGATAAATGCATTCGTTGGCGGGATCAACTGTCCAACAGGTGCTGTTGCAATATTACATGCTGCTGAAAATTTTTCGTCATAACCTTCCTCTTTTTCAAGAGGTCCCATAACCCCGCCTACTGCTGTTGCAGCAGCGATACCAGATCCTGACAAGGAACCAAACATTGCATTTGCAGCAACATTTGTCAAAGCCAGTGACCCCGGTACTCTGCCAAGAATTAACATTGCCAGATTGATCAGACGTTTTGCGATACCACCACTGCTCATCAGCTGACCGGCAAGGATAAAGAACGGTACTGCAAGTAACGTGAAACTGTCAATTCCACTTACCAGTTTCTGTGCGGAAATAAACATTCCAAACTGTGGATTTAAGAACATGATAATCGTAACAAGTGCTGCTGAAATGATGCTGAACGATACCGGAACACTCATTGCCAGCAGGAAAAAGAATACAATAACAAGTACAATCGCTGCTTCTATCTGCATTTATTTCTCCCCCTTTATCTCTCTTAACTCTTTCACAAAACGGATCAGGCGCTGTCTGGAATAAAGAACCATAAGAACTCCGCAGATTGGTGCGCCGATATAGTAAAACTGCATCGGAATTCCCATAGCCGGTGACAACTGTCCGACGGCATTGACTGTTACCATAATTCCTCCTGCGATCAGCACAAATATACTGAGGAAAAGAACTAAAATCTCAATAAAAATTTTATCCCTTAAATTTCCTTTTTTTGTAAACGTACTTGTGATAAAACCAATCGCAATATGCTGTTCTTTTCCATACGCATATGGAACACCAAGCATTGTGAGCCAGATCAGCGCATATCTTAAAAGTTCCTCTGTCCATGAACTTGCATTATTTAAAACAAATCTCGTAAAAATCTGCCAGAAACATCCAAGAACCATTACTACAACAAGGATTGCCAGAATGTATTCCAAAACCTTATTCAATTTCTTCATTGATCTTCCCCCTATTCTGCATAACTCTGAATATCATCATACAGTGCCTTGTAATCATCACCTTTTGCACAGTACTCTTCATGGATTGGCTGCACTGCTTCGATGAATGCACTTTTATCAATATCACGATAAACATGAACCCCATGTTCCTCCGCTTCTGCGATTGCCTCCTCCATCATTCCGTTATACAGCTTTTTAAAATTATCATTTGTTTTTTCAAGACACTCTACCAGATAATCCTGCTGTTCTTTTGACAGGCTGTTCCATTTCTTTGTACTGATGATGTAAATATCCGGTGAATACTGGTGTTCAGTATAGGTATAAGATGATACCAGATCCTCATGGGCATCTACCGTAAGTGCAAGCTCCGTATTCTCCGCTCCATCTACGATTCCCTGCTGCAGTGACGTATATGTCTCACTTCCAGCCATAGGTACCGGTGATCCTCCCATATCCTGAATCATTTCCATTGAGGTCGAACTTGGCATGGAACGGATTTTTTTACCTTTTAATACGGATGGATTATCACATACCACATCCTCTTTTAAATAAAAATTTCTTGCTCCATTTGCATAATATCCGATTGCTATGTACCCCTGGTCTGCCGTTGACATGAACAGATCTTTTACTGCCTGGCTCTTTTCCATTGCAACGTAATAATGATCCGAATCTACAAACAGATATGGCACCGCAAATATAGAATAGCGGTCTTCAAACTGTCCCAATGTGTTAGAACTTACTTTTGCCATATCTAAGATACCGGCCTGTACCATCTCAATTTCTTCTTTCTCTGATCCAAGCACGCCGCTTGCGTAAATATTTACGTCAAGATTCATCGATTCGTCTTCTGCCACAAACTCAGAGAATTTTGCAATTGAATCTGCAATTTCCGATCCTGCTGCCTGGTTATGAGCCAGTCTTATCTCAACTTTGTCCGTATTGTTCGCACTTGCAACTGACACAAACGTTGCTGCAACGATACCCAACCCGACTGCAGAAACAGCTACCCCAATCTTTTTTTTAATGCTTCCCATGTTTCTCTCCTTTTGCTGAAGTGTTTTTGATTTCTGGTACATCACACTTTTGACCGGTCCTGTGATATTTTCTTACCATTTTTTGCTTGTGCACGTTTTTTATGAATTGAATTCTATCACACGAGCAGACGCAATTTTACACAAATATTGCCATTATATGATATTTTTCAATTTATATTGCACTTATTTTGCAATTCTTCATTTATTTACTGCTGGATTTTTTCAACTCCTTATTGTAATATTTTTACATAAATTAACATTTTCAGGAGAGCATGGATTATTGGAAAAAATAACTTGTAATTGTTCCATTGATGGTATTTCTTTAGAACACATGGTTCGATATGGAAAATTTGATATGCGAATAAAACATTTTCATGACGAATACGAGATTTTTTATATTCTTGAAGGTGAACGCCTTTTTTTCTTCAACAACCGTACTTTTGTTGCAGAAAAAGGAGATTTGATTCTGATTGACAGCAATTTAATACATATGACAAAATCTGTATCTGATGATACATCCGGTCATAACCGCATTATTATTTATGTGTCGAGCGAGAAAATGAAATCGATTGATAAAATATACCCATCCTTACAGCTTGTAAAATTTTTTCACAAACATACCGGTGTATTTCATCTCACACCTGTCCAACAGGATAATTTTATGCAGCTATATTATTTTTTCAAGCAGGAATGCAACAAACGCCTGCATGCATACCAGCCTGCCGTAGAACTTGCCGTCATCAATTATTTTATTACTCTTACACGTGATCTTGACACAAGTAACACGGAACAGTCACAACTGCCGGCAGATGAAAAATACCGGCACGTTTACGATATTGCAGATTTTCTTTCTCAAAATTGTGAACAGCAATGGACACTCGAAGACATTGCCCAGAAATTCTATCTGAGCAAATATTATATCTGCAGATTATTTAGTGTCTGCTGATTAAGCAGATATCTGCAACTTCCAGCTCTTACATCTGTT
>SAMEA104315434__coassemble_1066_pt1 | contig 12062 bp, 9 predicted proteins | sample SAMEA104315434__metabat2_low_PE_001 | metagenome-assembled genome bin SAMEA104315434 (sample SAMEA104315434) | gut metagenome | biome: Monkey gut; feature: monkey-associated habitat; material: faeces | place: China | collected 2013 | reverse complement strand
AAGCAATCCGCATTTTATCTGCAAAAGCAGGAATTTACGGAATGGTCGGCGGACAGACAGTGGATGTGGAGTCTGAGAACACCTGTGATATGACAAAAGAAAAACTTGATTTTATTTATCGTCTCAAGACAAGTGCATTGATCGAGGCGTCCATGATGATCGGAGCCGTTCTTGCGGGAGCAACCGGAAGTGAACAAAAGATCATGGAGGAAGTGGCATCAAAAGTCGGTCTGGCATTCCAGATACAGGATGATATCCTCGATGTGACAAGTACGATGGAAGTGCTTGGAAAGCCGATCGGAAGTGATGAGAAGAATCACAAGAGCACCTATGTGACGTACGAAGGAATCGAAAAGGCAAAACAGGATGTCGCAGACCTTTCGGAACAGGCGATCGCACAGATGGAGACACTGGTTGTGAAAAATGAATTTCTGACAGAATTATTGCGCTATCTGATTTCGCGTGAAAAATAACAGAATACACGTCCTGTGAACATTTTGTTATCCTGAATAAATCGGTACAAAAAGAGAACCGGGAAACAGAGGAAGTCAGTATGATATTGGAAAAAATAAAAAAAGAAAATGATATCAAAGAACTCTCAGAGGAAGAGTTAGAGATATTAGCGGATGAGATCCGTGAATTTTTAATTCAGAAAATATCGGTTACCGGTGGACATCTGGCATCAAATCTGGGGGTCGTGGAGCTTACCATGGCGCTTCATCTGTTTTTAGATCTGCCAAAGGACAAGCTGATATGGGATGTGGGACATCAGTCTTACACACATAAACTTCTGACCGGCAGAATGGAAAACTTTGATACACTCCGTAAATATGGAGGAATGAGCGGTTTCCCGAAACGAAAAGAGAGCGATTGCGACTGCTTCGACACGGGACACAGTTCCACTTCTATTTCGGCAGGTCTTGGCTATGCGCATGCCAGAGAGATCGCTGGTGAAGACTATAAGGTCGTATCTGTGATCGGGGACGGTGCGCTGACCGGAGGTATGGCATTTGAGGCTTTAAATAATGCGGCACAGTTAAAATCTAATTTTATTATTGTGCTGAATGATAACAATATGTCTATTTCCGAAAATGTCGGGGGACTATCAACCTATCTGGCCGGTTTCCGCACAGCGGACGCCTATCTGGATCTGAAAATGGGCGTGATGAATTCGTTAAACAAGATTCCGGTTTACGGCAATAAAATGGTAGAGCGGATCCGTAAGACCAAAAGTGGGATCAAACAACTGTTTATTCCGGGCATGCTTTTTGAGGAGATGGGGATCATTTATTTAGGACCTGTCGATGGCAGTGATATGAACGGAATCCTAAGACTGCTGAAAGAGGCGTCGAATATCGAAGGACCGGTCATGGTGCATGTCTTAACGCACAAAGGCGCAGGGTATCTGCCTGCGGAACGTCATCCGGCGAGATTTCATGGTACAGAGCCGTTTGACATTGAAACCGGATTGCCGAGCAGACCGAGAGTGAAAGCAAACTACACAGATATTTTTTCGACGGTGATGCGCAAGCTTGGCGACCGTGATGAAAAAGTGGTGGCGATCACAGCGGCTATGACGGATGGCACGGGACTGAAACGTTTTCACAATATGTTTCCGGATCGTTTTTTTGATGTCGGAATTGCGGAGGAACATGCAGTCACCTTTGCGGCGGGACTGGCAGCGGCAGGGTTAAAACCGATATTTGCGGTATATTCATCTTTCCTGCAGCGTGCATATGACCAGATCCTGCATGACGTGTGTATCCAGAATCTGCCGGTTGTTTTTGCAATCGACAGGGCAGGACTTGTCGGCAGTGACGGGGAAACGCACCAGGGTATTTTTGATATCTCTTATCTGTCTACGATCCCGAATATGACGATCATGGCTCCGAAAAACAAATGGGAACTTTCGGATATGATCAAATATGCAGTTGATTTTCCGACACCGATCGCGGTGAGGTATCCTCGTGGGGAAGCGTATGACGGATTAAAAGAATACAGACAGCCGATCGCGGCTGGTAAGAGTGAATGGATCTACCAGGAGTCGGAGATTGCACTTGTTGCGTTGGGATCGATGGTTAAGACGGCAGAAAAAGTGTATGCGGCATTAAAGGAAGAGGGTATTCCGGCAAGTCTCATCAATGCCCGTTTTGCAAAACCGTTAGACACACAGATGTTAATGGAGGCTGCAGCAAAACATACACTGGTCGTTACCATGGAGGAGAATGTTATAAACGGCGGTTTCGGGGAGCATATCACCCGATTCTACAACGAACAGGGAATTTATGTAAATGTGCTTAACATTGCAATCCCGGATGAGTATGTGGAACATGGAAATGTCGATATTCTCTATCATGAAGTCGGGATCGATGCGGATACCATATTAAAACGGATCAAAGAGGTTTATCATCCATTATAAGGCAGAAAGGATACAGATGCATTGAAAGAAAGATTGGATATACTGTTGGTGAACAGAGGACTGGCACCGTCCAGGGAAAAAGCAAAGACGATGATCATGGAAGGCAATGTGTTCGTGGAAAATGAGCGCGAGGACAAGGCGGGTTCCATGTTTGATACAGAGGCAAAGATCGAGATAAAAGGAAATACGCTGAAATATGTGAGCAGAGGCGGATTGAAACTTGAAAAGGCGATGACACATTTTGATATAGAGTTAAATGATAAAGTCTGTATGGATATCGGGGCGTCGACCGGAGGATTTACAGACTGCATGCTTCAAAACGGCGCAAAAAAAGTGTATTCTGTCGATGTCGGATATGGCCAGTTTGCATGGAAGCTAAGACAGGATCCGCGGGTGGTCTGCATGGAAAAAACAAATATCCGCTATGTGACACCGCAGGATATTGATGATGTATTAGATTTTGCATCGGTCGACGTTTCATTTATCTCACTGACAAAGGTGCTCGGTCCGGCAAGAGAACTGTTGGCAGATGGCGGTGAAATGGTCTGCCTGATCAAACCGCAGTTTGAGGCGGGAAGAGAAAAGGTAGGAAAAAAAGGTGTTGTGCGCGATAAATCTGTACATCAGGAAGTGATCGATAAGGTCGTATCGTTTGCACTTTCGATTGGATTTTCCGTGCTCCATCTGGAATATTCGCCGATCAAAGGCCCGGAAGGAAATATTGAATATCTTGTGCATCTGAAAAAAGAGGCAGAAGCAGAACAGGCAGGCATGGAAGAATCTGTTGATGTGCAAAAGGTAGTAGAGGCAGCACATGGAGAACTGGACAAATAAATGAAAAATTTTCTGATTATCACAAACTATTATAAGGATTCTAAGGCGAGGCTGACCAATCGTATCAAAGGATACATTGAGAAAAAAGGCGGTTCCTGCAGCACTTTTTTCAGTAACGGGGAAACACCGGGTGAGGCGGCGCCGCACAGGGAAGACATCCCGGAGAACACGCAGGGAGTTCTGGTGCTTGGCGGAGACGGTACACTGATCCGTGCCGCAGCAGCTTTGGTAAAGAGCAGACTGCCGTTGATCGGTGTCAATTTAGGGACACTGGGATATCTGTGTGAGCTGGAAGAAAAGGATGTGTTTGCGGCAGTTGACAAGCTCATGGAAGATGATTATATGGTCGAGGAGCGGATGATGCTTGGCGGATACGGGATCAAAAACGGGGAGATCCTGCCTGCGGATATCGCACTCAACGATGTGGTAATTCACAGAACCGGAGCACTTTCCGTGGTAAATCTGATCGTCTATGTCAATGGAGAATATCTGAATACATTCCGCGCAGATGGGATCATTATATCGACACCGACCGGATCCACAGGATACAATATGTCTGCGGGCGGTCCGATCGTGGATCCGAAGGCACAGATGATGCTGATCACACCGATCAATGACCATAATCTGAGTTCAAAGAGTATCGTGATCAGTGCAGATGAGGAGGTTACCGTAGAACTTGGAAAACGCCGTTCACAGAAAGATGAGATGGTGGAAGTAAGTTTTGACGGAGACAGCAAAGTGCGTTTGGAAGTAGGTGACCGTTTTGTGGTGCGCAGGGCAGAAGATACGGCAAAGATCTGCAAACTGAGCAGTGAAAGTTTCCTTGAAATACTGCGCAGGAAGATGAGTGCCTATACATAATAGTGGAGCTATCTTTAGAACAGGAGAAAGTATGAAAACAAAGAGACAGGCAAAAATACTTGAACTGATAAAAAAGAATAATATCGAAACCCAGGAAGAATTATCAGATTATTTAGAGAGAGAAGGATATCAGGTAACGCAGGCAACGGTTTCGAGGGATATTCGGGAATTGAAGCTGACAAAAGTGGCAGTCAACGGGGGAAGGCAGAAGTATGTTGCACTGGTGGAAGCGAATGAGGATCTGTCTGAAAAATATACAAGAGTGTTCCGTGATGGATTTGTTTCTATGGATATGGCACAGAATATCCTTGTCATCAAGACGGTGTCAGGTATGGCAATGGCGGTAGCTGCGGCGCTTGATGCCATGCATCTGCACGAAGTGGTGGGATGCATTGCGGGGGATGATACGATCATGTGTGCAGTCAGAAGTGTACAGGAGACTGTCGAAGTGATGGGACGGCTGCGCAAAATTGTAGAAGAATAACAGGCTGTCAGAAAGAGAGGGGATACTTCCGGGAGAGAATGCGTGGGAAAGCGCAGGAAGGAGATTTTATGTTACAAAATCTGCATGTGAAAAATTTAGCACTGATCGATGAGTCAGAGGTCGATTTTGCCGGGGGATTGAATATCCTGTCCGGTGAAACCGGTGCCGGAAAGTCTATTATCATCGGGTCGATCAATCTTGCACTTGGGGGCAAGGTTCAGAAAGAAATGCTGCGTGACCCGGAAAAACCAGCGCTGGTGGAGCTCATTTTTTCTGTTACGGAAAAGCAGAAACAGGTGTTAAGACAGCTTGATGTGGAGGCTGAGGATGACGAGGTCATCTTAAGCCGCAGGATTACAGGTGGACGCGGTGTTTCAAAGGTCAACGGCGAGAGTGTGCCTGCCTCAAAAGTAAAAGAAATTGCAGCGGTTCTGATCGACATTCATGGACAGCATGAGCATCAGTCACTTTTATCAAAGAAAAAGCATTTAGAGATCCTTGACAGTTATGCAAAGGAAGAGATCGAGCAGCCGAAAAAGGAGCTTGCAGAGGCATATAAGGAATATAAGAAACTGGTATCCGAGTTAAAGGATGCGGACGTGGATGAGGAAGAACGTTTAAGGGAAGCCTCCTTTTTGGAATATGAAGTCGGAGAAATCGAAAATGCGGGGCTTACTGTGGGTGAAGATGAGGAGTTAGAGACACAGTATAAGCGTTTCATCAATGGAAAAAAGATTGTAGAATCGCTGAATCAGGCATATCAGTATACCGGGGGAATGGATCAGGCATCGGAGTTGACCGGACGTGCGTTAAGGGAGCTCTCAGGAGTGTCCGCATACGATGAGAAGATCGCTGATATGGAAGAGATGCTGACACAGATCGACAATCTGCTCAATGATTTTAACCGCGAGATCGCAGATTATCTGGACGATACAGATTTTGACGAGGAGACATTTTATCATCTGGAAAAACGTCTGGACGAGATTAACCACTTAAAGTCAAAATATGGAAGTTCCATTGAGGAGATCTTAAGTGAATGTGAAAAGAAACAGGAGCGTCTGCTTCGCTTAAAAGATTATGACTCGTATCTGGCGGATCTGAAGGAAAAAGTAAAAGCAGCAGAGAAAAAGCTGCAGAAAAGCTGTGGAAAAGTGTCTGATATCCGAAAGAAATTTGCGGGGAAGCTGGTTGCTGCGGTGACCGGGGCATTGAAAGATCTGAACTTTTTAGACGTCGTATTTGAAATGCGGTTTGATGTGCTGTCAAACTATACAGCAAACGGATACGATGATGCAGAATTTATGATCTCGACGAATCCGGGAGAGCCGGTGCGCCCGCTTGGAAAAGTAGCATCCGGCGGAGAACTTTCAAGGATCATGCTCGCGATAAAAACAGTGCTTGCAGATCAGGATGAGGTTGAGACGTTGATCTTTGATGAGATCGACAGCGGGATCAGCGGACGCACGGCGCAGATGGTTTCCGAGAAAATGAATCTTTTAGGACGCACGCATCAGATCATCTGCATCACACATCTGCCCCAGATCGCAGCGATGGCGGATGCACATTACCTGATCGAAAAGGCAGTCTCAAACGGTGCGACCATATCAAAGATCCGGCAGCTTGATGCGGCAGAGACCGTGGATGAACTGTCCCGCATGCTCGGTGGTGTTGAGATCACCGATAAAGTGAGAGAGAGTGCCAGAGAGATGAAAGAGCTTACTGCAAAAAAAAAAAAAAAAAAATTCCAAAAAGAGGCGGGACTGTAAAGAAGTGGCAGACCGGTTTGGACAAATAACAGCGTGAAAAAGAAAAAAGCACATATAATAAAAAGGAGATATCGAAACAGGATATCTTCTTTTTTTGCGAAAGATGGGGAAAACAGGAGAGGAAAAAATGAGAAAAACAAGTGCTTATTACAGAATTATGCTGAATCTTACCTGTATGGGATTCTTTTTTACGTTGATTTTTGCTGTAAAATCATTTGAAAATGCTGTGCCGGACGAAATTTATGTGCGTGCGGGAGAAACAGTGTCCTATGATTTTAAGGTTCCGGTCAGTATTGTGTTAAAGGAAGACAGCACGGAAGTCTTTCAATATCAGACGAAAAATGAGCCGGTCAGGTACTGCGTGAGCTGCCGGCTGTTTGGAATATTTCCGGTAAAAGATATCACCGTCATGTTCGTTGAGCCGGAAACGGTTTATGCCAGCGGAATGCCGGTTGGAATTTATGCAAAAACGAAAGGAATCCTTGTGATCGGAAATGGGGAAGTGGAGGGAGCGGATGGAAGAGAAGTGAAACCATCTGAGAATCTGATAAAAAGGGGAGATTACATCTTAAGCGTCAATGGCAGGGCTGTGAGTGAGAAAGAAGACCTCGCCGCCGCGGTCAATGAGGCAGGAGACACGAAGGATATTCTTGGACTTATGAGAGGCGAAGAATACATTGAAGTCTCCTTAGATCCGGTAAAAAGCGTCAGTGGAAAATATATGCTTGGCATCTGGGTAAGAGATGATCTGGCGGGAGTAGGGACGCTTACCTATTATAGGGGAGATGGAACCTATGGGGCACTTGGACATGCGGTGAGCGACAGCGATACCGGAACGATCATGAGTATGGAAAAAGGGTATCTTTACCATGCTGATATCGTGGGAATAAAGAAAGGAAAGTCAGGTACTCCGGGAGAACTTTCCGGTATTATCCAATATGGGGACAGTACAAGATTAGGATCGATCATGCAGAATACCAGCCTGGGGATCCACGGTCTTTTAAACGGAAACTTAAAGTGGTTAGAAACCGGTGAGAGCTATGAGGTGCGTTACAAACAGGATATCAGGCTTGGCAGTGCATTTATTGTATCGTCTGTTTCCGGGGAGAGCAAAAAGTATGAGGTGATGGTCGAAAGCGTTGATTACAGTGGAAAAGAGGAAAATAAAGGAATCCTGATCCGCGTCACTGACCCGGAGCTGTTAGAGTTGACGGGCGGGATCGTGCAGGGGATGAGCGGCAGTCCGATCATACAGGACGGTAAACTGATCGGGGCGGTCACACATGTGCTTGTCAATGATCCGACCATGGGATACGGGATATTCATAGAGAAAATGCTTTCCTATCATAATTAAATATGATATTATTAGTTTGGATTGATAGTTTGCGTAAGTAGGTGGGTACATGCATTCAGAGAATAAAATAGAAAAATTAGCAGCAGAATATATCGAAGAGGGCCGGACGGCTCTGTTTTCCAGAGAACTGAATAAAGCAGCAACATTAGTGCAGACTGCCGTTGATATTTATCGCGCAGAAAAAAATTATGAGCGGTATGCATTCGCACAAAATATGCTGGGTGTCATATATGTTTCACTTGGAAACGAGTCAGCGGGCGTGGATTGTTATCTGGATGCGTTGGAATGCTGCAAAAATCATGACATAACATCGATCATGGCATTGGTATATAACAATATCGGTTCGAGATATCAGGAAATGCAGCAGCACGAAAAAGCAATTTCATATTTTGAGAGATCTGCAGAAGAACTTGAAAAAGTAGAAGATACAGAGGATGAGACATTTCAGGTGCGTTATCTGATCACACATATGAACCTGATGAAGTCCTATGGTGAGATCGACCGCCTCGAAGATGCACTTGCCGAGCTTGTGAAATTGGAAAACTGCGACAAGAGCATCCGGAAGGAGATGTACTATTATTCGTATCTGACATTGAAGTCAAGACTTTACTGGAGTATTGGCAAGAAAGAATATGTATATGACCATTTGGATGAACTGGTGAGAGGCGGCATAAATGATATGAATGCAGCAGATTATGTAGAAGATATGCAGGATCTGTGTGGTCTGCTGAAAGATATGCGGGAATTTGATATATGGAAAAAAGTCATTCTGGCATTTGAGCAGCACACCGGGAAACAACACAGCATTTATTATGAGATGGCGCTTACAGAAATGTGGCTGGACTATTACAAAGAGCTTGGCGATCAGGAACAATATGTGAAGTTTTGTATTCAGTATGTAGACGTGTCACGGCGGCAGAAGAAAGCAGACAATGAAGAGCGTGCAAAAGCGATCGATGTAAAGATTGAGCTTCAGAAAAAAGAAGAACAGCGCAGATATGCGGAGATACGTTCTAATCAGGATGCGCTGACAGGGCTTGGCAACCGCTACATGTTGGAAAAAGATGCGGTGGATGTGATCGGGCAGGCGATGAACGCAGGCACAAAGATTGCTGTCGGGGTGCTCGATATTGACTGTTTTAAACAGCATAATGATACATATGGACATCTTGAGGGAGACCGATGCCTAAAGCTTGTCGCAGATGTACTGAAGACAGCCGTGGAGGGACATGGAAAAGCTTATAGATTTGGCGGTGATGAGTTTGTCCTGCTGATTCAGGATGGCGATGAGGATGGCGTTACCGGGATCGCGAAAAAGATAAGGGAAGAACTGCAGCAGTTACATATTGAGGATAAAGATTCGGGCAGAAGAGCAGCGGTTACGATCTCACAGGGGTATGCAAGTTTTTTGCCGGACAAGCAGGAAAACAGAAACAGCCTGATCGAGCATGCAGATAAGGCATTGTATGAAGTAAAGGAAAGCGGAAGGGATGGATTTCGCATTATTGTAGAATAATCCATATTTTATGTAAATTTTTGCGCTTGACGACTACATTCGACAAAATAATCTGGCTGGTAATAAGTATCATCATTTTGCAAACAATTTTGTCACAGGAGGGCTTGAAATGGAAAAATTAAGTGTAGCGATTGCTGATGATAATGAGATAATGTTACAGTTATTAGGGGATATTATCGAAAGTGATGATGAATTAGATGTTGTGGGGACAGCGAAAGACGGAGAGGAAGCATATCGTGTGATAAAAACAAAAGAACCGGATATTGTACTGCTTGATATTGTGATGCCAAAGTTAGATGGACTTGGAGTACTTAGCCGTGTGAATAAGGATAAAACGATCAAAAAACATCCTGCTTTCATCATGATCAGCGCGATTGGACAGGATCGGATCACAGAGGATGCGATCAATATGGGAGCATCTTATTACATAATGAAGCCGTTTGATAATGATATGATCATTGACCGGATCAAAAGGATCAAAAACCGCAGTGTACCGGGAATGGAGAGACGCAAGATCAATGCGTATGAGAAAGCGGAACCGTTGAGTGAGCGCAGCCTTGAAGCAGATGTCACAGAGATCATACATGAGATCGGGGTTCCGGCACATATTAAGGGATATCAGTACTTAAGAGATGCCATAGTCATGTCAGTCAACGATATGGAGATGTTAAATTCAATCACAAAGATCCTGTATCCGTCCATTGCAAAGAAATACCAGACGACGTCAAGCAGAGTGGAGAGAGCGATCCGGCATGCGATCGAAGTGGCATGGAGCAGGGGAAAGATGGATACCATTGACGAGATGTTTGGTTATACGATCCATAATGGAAAGGGAAAACCGACCAATTCAGAGTTTATCGCACTGATCACGGATCGCATACGTCTGGAACATAAAATGTATTAATACTTTTCAGAAAAGGGAAAAAGAGTTATAATATTCTTTAGATTATCGAAAGTTTATAGAATAATAAACTTTTGGGGCTGGAGGGTTTATGACATGGAAAAAATATTATTTGCGGCGTCAGAAGCTGTGCCTTTTATGAAAACCGGAGGACTTGCAGATGTAACGGGCTCATTGCCCAAGTATTTTGATAAGAAGAATTATGATGTGAGAGTTATAATTCCAAAATACGTCTGCATGGAGGAACGGTGGAAAGGGCAGCTTCGTTTTTTATGCCATTTTTATGTGAATTTAAGCTGGAGAAAACAATATGTCGGTATTTTTGAAACGACGTATGATGGAATTACCTATTATCTGATAGATAATGAATTTTATTTTGCGGGAAATGCGCCGTACAATAATATTTATGAAGATGTAGAGAAATTTGCATTTTTCTCAAAAGCAGTGTTAGAGGCGCTTCCTTATATTGATTTCTGCCCGGATGTGATTCACTGCCATGACTGGCAGACCGGACTGATCCCGGTATTTTTGCGGACATTATATGGAGATGAGGAATATTATACAGGAATAAAGACTGTTTTTTCCATCCATAATATGAAGTTCCAGGGTAGATGGACACTGCCTGCTGTTATGGATATTACGGGATTGCCGGAACAGATCTTTACCTCGGACAAGTTAGAATCTTACGGCGAGGCAAACTACTTAAAAGGCGGTGTTGTCTATGCGGATGCAGTCACAACGGTCAGCCCGACCTACGCTTATGAGATCACGACACCGGAGGGCGGTGAAGGGTTAGAAGGGCTGATGTATGCGTGCAGGAACAAACTTTCCGGTATTCTGAATGGTCTGGATTATACGGAATATGACCCGCAGAGAGATGTTTACCTGACAAATCATTATAATCAGACGAACTATAAGGAAGGAAAAGCACTCAACAAGGCACGTCTGCAAAAAGATGTCTCACTCCCGGTGGATGGAGATGTATTGCTGATCGGTATGGTATCGCGCATGACAGACCAGAAGGGATTTGATCTGATCGCGTATATTTTAGATGAACTGCTCAGTACGGAACATGTCCAGTTTGTTGTGGCAGGAACCGGGGAGACACGTTATCAGGACATGCTTTCCTATTTTGCCGGAAAATATCCGGATAAGATGAAAGTACATATCGGATATTCCGAAAAACTTGCACATCAGATTTATGCCTCCTGCGATGCCTTTTTGATGCCATCTCTGTTTGAACCATGTGGCTTAAGCCAGTTGATGAGCCTTCGCTATGGAACCGTACCTATTGTGCGTGAGACGGGCGGCTTAAAGGATACGGTGATCCCGTATAATGAATACACGAAAGAGGGAACCGGATTTTCTTTTGCCAATTATAATGCACATGAAATGTTAGCGACGATACGTTATGCGCTGTCTGTTTTTTATAACCATAAAAAAGACTGGGATGTGCTGGTAAAACATGGCATGAGTGAGGATTTTTCGTGGAATGCATCAGTTGCAGAATATGAAAAATTATATGACAGCCTCACAACGAAATTTACATGGTAATACGGCTGCTCTCCCTTGAAAAATAGTACACATGGTCAGACAGGATGTCTTCGGTGGAAAGCTGTGTGGCATTGACCTCACGGACCATTTCAGAGAGCTCCCGGTAGGGTTGGCTGCCAGGATCGAGGGTCCTTTTTCCAGAAGAAATCAGACGATCGCTGGATGTGGAAAAAGAGTTGACCGGGATGATAAGAACTTCGTGGACGCTGCTTGGAAGGATATAGAGATCACTTCTTAAGCGCTCTGCGAAGTTTTTTAGCAGATCCTGATATAAGATGCAGGAGGAACCATTTAATTTTGTGTGATTGGAAAGCACATACATCGGAAACGGTGCCGGAAGAGAAAAAATATCCTGGTCATCGCTGTCGGAGAT
>SAMEA104315434__coassemble_1052_pt1 | contig 12239 bp, 12 predicted proteins | sample SAMEA104315434__metabat2_low_PE_001 | metagenome-assembled genome bin SAMEA104315434 (sample SAMEA104315434) | gut metagenome | biome: Monkey gut; feature: monkey-associated habitat; material: faeces | place: China | collected 2013 | reverse complement strand
AGGTGCATAGGCACTTATTCAAGTGCGAAGTTTGAGTAAAAGAGAGAAAAATAAAGTGACGCGATATGAAATGCGTTATTACAAAGGAGTAAAAAATATAATGCAATACATATGTGTATTACCTAATGGAATATTTTTTATGCAACTTATAGTGGTTTTGATGTATGAAATATTAGGTGAAAAAAATAAAAGAGATTTTTTTAAAGTTAGATCACCATTATATTACTCAATTAATAAAAAAAGTGTGCTTGATATAATTATTTTTGATTTTTTATGGGCATATTTATTTATATTTATTGTACTTTTTCTTTCTCAGATTGATGAAAAGTATATACAGAACATGGAATCTTTGCTAAAAAATATTAATGGTGTGGAGGCAATTCTGTTGTCTTATGGAGGTGTAGTAATTTCAGTTATTATTTTTTCAGCGACATTTGGAAAAAAAGAGTATTATTTATCAGTAACTCGTGAAGAAATAAATAAACGTTATTATATTGACAAAGTATATATGATTTTAGGTGCTGCCATAGCAGGGAGTGTAATTTGTTCCGTACTTATGCAAGATGAGAGTATTGATTCTCAAATTGAATTATTCACATTTGTAATATACCAAATATGTTGCATCAGTATCATTGTGATTGGTTTATATGCTTTAATTATGGTTGGGCGACTGACAATTGGAGATAGCAGAATGGAACTAAAATCATTAAACAAATTATACAAAATTTTTTGGAATAATTCTGCATTAAAACTTGTCAATCAAACTGAGGTTGTAATAGAAACAAATTTGGCATATTTATTATGTCAATATGAAAAATTGTATTTGATCAGGCTTGGGAAGATTGAAGATGTAGTTGAAATACAATATCAGCCTGATATCGTAGAAGAAAAATGGCATAAAGCAGCATTAAAAAAAATGACTGTTGGTTTGCTGTTTATTACAGGAATTGTGGATGCAATATACATTTTACAAAAGGACTATGGTTGGGCACTGGCAAATAGTCTTTTATTTTGTGGTTGTTTAAAATTGATGTTTATGAAGGAGACAACCAATGTGTGCGGTAAGTTTGCTGCTAGTATAATTGTAGGTAATTCTGGTTTTTTGGTTAAGCTAAGAAAAAATGAAAAATTTATTGGAAATGGGATTATCTGTAATATTCCAGGTAAAAAGTATGTTCTTAATATTGAGAATATGATGGCACTGTATTGTATTTTATGTTCAGGTTGGAAAGAGAAAACAGGGAAATATATATCAAGATCGTTTATTCAAATGATAGAAGTTTTAAGAGGTATTGAAAAAGAGAGACAAGGATACAGTAAAGCGATTTTTTATCTTCCTGTTTTTGTGTGTAGTTATTACTTATATATATTTTTTCCCAAAAAAAACTTTCCGAAGGAAATAATTGACTTGTTTCAATCATTTGATTTAGATGAGGATGAGAAAAGGAGATATTTGATAACAATGAATAGTTTCATATCAAGCGCAAGCCGTTTTAGACTAAGTGAAGCTGAGTGGAAAAAGCATAGAAAGGAGAATTGGAGTGATGTGAATTACGAAAAATATATAGAAAATAATGGGTATTGGAAACTTATTTGTAAAGGTATGTAGAAAATGGCGAATGCAATGAGTAACGTTATCTATATATTTAACGGAAAAGATATTACGATGAATAATATGTCCTTGTAGCCCTGCCTTTTGTTTTATTTTACTGGTGTGTGGGGAAATGTATGTTTTGGGAGTATCATTGAAAGGGGTTCGTATTGTAAAGGACATAAAAATAGCATATAATAATAAGTGTAGAAATGAAACATATTTTATTGAAAGAATGAAAGGGCGGGTAGCATTAGATAAGGAAATGGAAGGAAAGAAGGTGAAAGAACATGCCACAAGGAATTCAATCTGAATTGGATGAGTTTGTAACACTCGTAAAACAATATTTTGGAAAAAATCTGAAAGGTATTATAGTGTATGGTTCATATGCCAGAGGAGATTATAATGAGAGTTCGGATATTGATATTATGATTTTGGTAACTCTATCAGAAAATCAGATAAAACAATCTGAGAACCATATATATGATGATGCATTTGATTTAGAGTTAAAATATGGAAAAGTGCTTTCGCCGGTTATTAAAAATCAGGAATTTTTTGAATATTGGTCAGATACACTTCCATTTTATCATAATGTAAAAACAGAAGGGGTGCAGGTTGCATGACAGATAAACAAAAAGATTTGTGTCTGTATAGAGTGTCTCAGGCAGAAGATACAATAAGAAGTGCACAGTTGTGTATGGAAAATCATTTATTTAAAGGCTGGAAATATATTAGAGGCGATAAAAGCATATTTAAGAGAGAATGCAGTTATTGAATAATATATAGTAAATGCGGATAGGTCAATCAATAGGTCAATTTCCCCCATCCCACCCTTACAACCCTTGATTTTACAGGCAGAACAACCCCTGACATTACGGACTCTGACTCCGTCATTTCAAGGTTCGAATCCTTGTAGCCCTGCTAACAAGACCTCAGCAGTGAGACTGCTGAGGTTATTTTTTTGCCTGGGGAGCCTGCAGACGATATTTTGCAGAACAGGATTTTTATCTCACTATTTACTTATTGTTTTTACAACACAGATTACATAAAATTTCGAATATCCCTACCATAACTCAAAAAAATGTGGTAGCATAACAAAAGAACAAAAAAGCAAAAGCAAACGAGGCATCTTATGTATAGTTTTAACAGCCGTGTGCGTTACAGTGAAGTGAATAGTGAAAAAGAACTGACGCTGCCATCATTATTGGATTATCTGCAGGATTGCTGCACGTTCCAGTCGGAAGATCTGGGTATCGGAGTGGATTATCTCGCGAAGGAACAGGTGGCATGGGTCTTATCTTCCTGGGAGATCAAAATATACAGATATCCGCAGATGGGACAGAAGATCAAAGTCAGCACATGGCCGTATGCGTTCCGTGGATTTTACGGATACCGGAACTTCCGCATTGAGGGGGAAGCTGGTAAAATATTTGCAGAGGCAAACTCGGTATGGGTATTTATGGACACGGAAAAAATGCGTCCGGCGCGGATATCGGAGCGGATGAAGGAAGTCTATATCCCGGAGATTGAGAGCAGGATAGAGGGGCAGTGGGCAGACCGCAAGATTGTCCTGCCGGATGGTACCACAAAAGAAAGTGTGAAAAAGGAACCGGTGCATGTCTCCCGTTTTTATATTGATACGAACCATCATATGAATAATGGAAAATATATTCTGGTGGCAGAGGAATATCTGCCGGAGCAGGTTTGTGTGTGCGGACTGCGGGCAGAATACCGGAAGGCGGCGATGCTGGGTGATCTTTTGTATCCTGTTGTCACAACAGAGAAGGAGCAGATCACAGTGACATTAGCAGATGACAAGGGAGCACCATATGCGGTCATCTGTTTTCAGATCAAAGAAAAAGAAAGGCAGTCATAAAATGCGATTAGGTGAATATCAGAAACTGGTTGTAATAAAAAAAGTAGAGTTCGGCGTTTATCTTGCAGAACACATGGAGGATGAGACCCGCGTGTTGCTGCCGGAAAAACAGGTTCCGGAGGGGACGAAGGTCGGAGATGAACTCCGGGTATTTTTGTATAAAGATTCAAAGGACCGTTTGATCGCGACCACGAACACGCCGAAACTGGTATTGGGAGGGCTTGCGGTATTAACCGTAAAAGAAGTTGGAAAGATTGGGGCATTTCTCGATTGGGGACTGGAAAAAGATCTGTTTCTTCCATATAAAGAGATGACGGTGAAGGTTCAGCCGGAGGATGAGGTTTTGGTGACATTATATATTGATAAGAGCAGGCGATTGTGTGCGAGCATGAAGCATCTGTATGATCTTTTGTCATTGGAATCACCTTACCATACCGGAGATGTTGTGAATGGACGTGTCTATGAGTTCAGTGACAACTTTGGAACATTTGTTGCAGTGGATGATCAGTATTCCGCAATGCTTCCGTCTTTTGAGGATCACAGCATGCTTCGCATCGGTGACGTTATTGAGGCAACTGTGACGAATGTGAAGCCGGATGGAAAGTTAGACATTACCATGCGTCAGAAAGCTTATCTTCAGATGGATGCGGATGCTGAAAAAGTGATGCAGGTTATTGAGGAATTTGCAGGCGTACTTCCGTTTACGGATAAATCCTCCCCGGAGGTCATTAAACGGGAGACCGGTCTTAGCAAGAATGCGTTCAAGAGAGCGGTTGGAAGACTTTATAAAGAGCGCCGGATCGAGATCAATGAAAAATCGATTCGCAAAATTGATTAATTTAAAAGCATATGCTATGATAGGAAAAAATTGACAGAAAGAAGGAAATCATTATGAAGAAAGTTATCAGTACAGAAAAGGCACCAGCAGCAATCGGACCTTATTCCCAGGCAATCGAAGTAAATGGGATGGTTTATACATCAGGTATCATTCCGGTCGTACCGGAGACCGGTGAGATCCCGGAAGGCTCTGTGGCACAGGCAAAACAGGCATTGACAAACCTTTCAAATCTGTTAGAAGCAGCAGGAACCAGTATGGCAAACGTTGTTAAAACGACAGTATTCATCAAAGAGATGAATGATTTTGGAGCAATCAACGAAGTGTATGCAACATTTTTCGATGGAGCATTCCCGTCCAGAAGCTGCGTGGAAGTTGCACGTCTGCCAAAAGATGTAATGCTTGAGATCGAAGCAATCGCTGTAAAATAAAGAGAAAAACTCCCGGTACAAATGGTCTGGTTCCATCTGTACCGGGAGTTTTGTGTTATGAAAAGATCTCATGGATGGGAACTTTTCATGGTCTGCCGGCATGGCATATGGCTTTTGGCTTAAGTCACTTAAATATAAACGTCAATATTTCCGCCAAGTCCAGGTGTCACGGAGTGCTCCATCATCTGAACCATAGCGGTGCCCATTTCCTGTGTCATATCGAGCTGCTGACTTAATACTTCTGTTGTAACGGCATAGGCGAGACTGCCCTGACTGACAGAAGAAACTGCGTCATATGCCTGCAATGTATCAAGTGCCGGTGTCATACTTGAAATATCCATATTTACACCTCCTAAAACTTATAGATAACCACATTATGACAGAAAAGGAACGAAAATACAATGTTTTTCCAATAATTACTGAAAAACAGATAAAAAATGATGTAATATTTTAGTAAAATTCACGGCTAATATAGGTTGACATAGAAATATGCCTTTGCTATAATAATCACGTAATAAATGTAACAAATTCGTAACAAACAATAAAAACAGTGTTAAGCTGTTTTTTATTGTGAAAAAACATGAGAACTCAGTTGGAGGCTTTTCGTAAATGAAGAAGAGAATGGTAAGAATTACAGGCTGTCTTTTAGCAGGGGCGTTATCAATCGGCAGCTTTGGATTACATACATATGCAGCTCCGGTCGCAGGTGTTTCAAGTGTAACTGCAGTTGAAATCGCAGAGGGACAGACTCCGGCAGCAGGTGTTTCACAGGCATTGGCACAGTGCCTTGCAGACAGCAATGATGCAGCAGCCCAGGCGGCAGCAGAGCAGGCAGAACAGGTCAGTGAGAATGATACACCGGTTGTTGCTTCTGAATATACAGATATCGCAATCGCACAGGTTGATAATTATGTTAATGTTCGTTCAGAGCCGAATACAGACAGCGAGGTACTTGGTAAGCTGTACAATAACTCAGCAGGAACGATCCTTGAGACGACCGACAACGGCTGGTATCGTATCAAGTCCGGTAATGTTGACGGATATGTAAAATGTGAATATGTAGTGCCGAACGATGAAGAACTGGCAAAGAAAGTCAGCACAAAATATGCTAAGGTTAACACCACAACACTTCATGTAAGAACAGAGCCGTCCACAGATGCAAGCATTCTTACGATGGTTCCGGTTGGCGATGACCTGGTTGTTACCGATGACGAGTCCGTAGAGGGCTGGGCAAAAGTTACAACAGAGGAAGGCGATGGCTGGGTACATAAAGATTATGTAGACATTACGATTGATTTTGTACAGGCTGAGTCTAAGGCAGAAGAAAAAGCAAGACTTGCAAAAGAAGAGGCAGAGCGTGAGGCAGCCGATGCAGCAGCAAATGCAGCAAGACAGAAGGCAGAGAGCAAATCATCATCATCTTCTTCCGGAAGCAGCTCAAAGAGTTCCGGAAGCACGAAAAGCTATGCATCAGCAGGAAGCTCAAATGGACAGGCAGTTGCAAGTTATGCATCACAGTTTATTGGTAATCCATATGTATATGGCGGAACCAGTCTGACAAACGGTGCGGATTGCTCTGGTTTTGTCATGAGTGTATATGCAGCATTTGGTGTAGGTCTTCCACATTCTTCCAGTGCTTTAAGAAGTGTTGGATACGAAGTAAGTCTCGCCGATGCACAGCCGGGAGATATTGTATGTTACAGTGGACATGTAGCAATTTATGTCGGTGGCGGCACGATCGTTCATGCAAGTACACCTTCGAGCGGAATCAAATTCTCTAATGTAAATTACAGAAGTCCGATCTGCGTGAGAAGAATTTTCTAATTCAGAATAAATAGAATGTTAAAATGATAAGAACAGCTATTGTCTCAGGATGATAGCTGTTTTTTTGCGTAAAGATTCTGTGCAGCAGGATTTATTCTCATACCGTTATTCTCCAAAGGATTTTAACTCCGCCTGGTACCTTATTCCCACGAAAAAGCCTGATATACAACATGCACAAAATATCAGGGGGTATCAAAAATAATAAACAAAGAGGCAAAGTTATCCCAAAAGTTATCCACTGTAAAAACCACATAAAAATGTGTGAAAATAGAGTTATACACGAAGTTATCCACGTTATCCACATTTTTTATTCCCAAAAGGGTGGTTTACATAGTGAAAAAAGCGAATGTTTGTTTTGTATAGAAAGCATAAAGTTTGCAATAAAATGAAAAAGTGTGGAAAACATATTGACTTTTTAAATATGAAAAAAGATAAAATGATTTGATAAACTGTCACACAATTCAGAAAAGACATATGAATAAAATGTGAAATAGTAGTTGACATTTACAAAAAGAGTGCTAAACTATGTGGCATACAGATAAATAGAACAAATGCAGTGAACAGAATACCGTTATTGGAAAGCAATGCATCACAGAGAGTCATTGGCAGGTGGAAAATGACATGCATCTTTTGATAATATCCTCTGCGAGCAGTACGCCGAAAGCCATGAGGTCAGTAAGCGGCACCGGAACTCTCCCGTTACAGAGAGACCTGTTAGGGATATTTGTACAAAGACAAGTGGACAGATATATGACGGGGCAGAGAGGTCATGGAGACATGGCAAGAAAAGTGGTATCGCGGAAGTACAGGCTTTCGTCTTTTGGATGTGTGAACATCAGAAAGACGGAAGCTTTTTTGTTTATCTGAAAAAAAGAAAGGAGTTGTCTGCAGTACGCAGACGGTAAAAGGTTATGAATGGATTAGTAATTGTTTTAATCGGAATTGTAGCACTTTCGGCAGGATATCTGCTGTATGGAAGATGGCTTGCAAAAAAATGGGGAATTGACCCGAATGCAAAGACACCTGCTTACACACATGAGGACGGACAGGATTATGTACCGTCATCCAGGTTTACGGTATTCTCACACCAGTTTTCATCGATCGCCGGAGCAGGACCTGTCACAGGACCGATCTTAGCATCCGTGTTTGGATGGGTGCCGGTTCTGTTATGGCTGATCATCGGTGGATTATTCTTCGGTGCCGTACAGGATTTCGGTGCACTGTATGCATCTGTTAAGAATGAAGGAAAATCGATGGGAATGATCATCGAAAAATACATCGGTAAGACAGGACGTAAATTGTTCATGCTGTTCTGCTGGCTGTTTACCCTGCTTGTCATTGCAGCATTCACGGATATGGTAGCCGGAACATTTAACGGTGTCGGACTCGACAGCGCAGAGACCGCTTATGCAAACTCAGCAGCGGCTTCCATTTCCATGCTGTTCATCGTGGTGGCTGTTATTTTTGGTGTGATCCAGAAACATGTCGGAAAAATGAACGAGTGGGTCAAAGTGATCGTTGCAATCGCCCTTTTGGTCGTAATGTTTGCAGTTGGTATGAAACTTCCGATTTATGCATCAAAGACAGCATGGATCTACATCATCATGGCATATTTATTCCTTGCATCCGTACTTCCAATGTGGCTTTTAATGCAGCCTAGAGATTACATGACAACCTTCATGTTACTCGGTATGATCATCGGTGCGGTTGTCGGTGTTGTCGTTGCACACCCGCAGATGCAGTTAAATGCATTTAATGGTTTCAATGTAAATGGAAGCGGATTATTCCCGACATTATTTGTAACGATCGCATGTGGTGCAGTTTCCGGTTTTCACAGTCTGGTATCTTCCGGAACATCCTCAAAGACGGTCAGCAATGAAAAAGACATGCCGATGATCGGCTATGGCGCAATGGTAGTGGAGTCTTTACTTGGTATCGTAGCACTTGTCGTTGTAGGTGCTGTCGCAGTCGGCGGAACAAAACCGGAGGGAACGCCGTTTGCAATCTTCTCATCCGGTGTCGCAGGATTTTTAGAGAAACTTGGTGTACCTGTCCAGGTCGCAACCGTATTTATGACCATGTGTGTATCAGCACTTGCACTTACTTCACTTGACTCTGTGGCAAGAATCGGACGTATGTCTTTCCAGGAATTATTTTACGGTGACAGCACAGATCCAAAACAGATGACGCCGGCGCAGCGTGTGCTGACAAATAAATATTTTGCAACCGTGATTACATTATTCTTCGGATATCTTCTGACACTTGGCGGTTACAACAATATCTGGCCGCTGTTTGGTTCTGCAAACCAGCTCCTTGCAGCGATGGTACTGATCGCTCTTGCCGTATTCTTAAAGACAACAGGAAGAACCGGATGGACACTTTACATACCGATGTTTGTGATGTTAGCCGTTACATTTACCGCGCTGGTACAGAAAACGATCGCCCTGGTAGCAAATATTGCGGCACACAATGCAACGTTTTTGGTAGACGGATTGCAGTTGATCGTTGCACTTCTTCTTATGATATTAGGTGTTCTGGTTGCGTATAGCTGTTTAAAGAAACTGTTTACGACGACAAAAAATTCGGAACAGAAATAAGAGACGGTTAGTATTTCTTGAAATATTACACCATGTTTGATATACTGTTCGCGTATATTTTTTCAATATATGGAAATGAATATGGGTGTAAAATGATAAAAAAGATAGATATTCTTGGAATACAACTGGACAATTATACAGTGCGGGAAGCGATCATGCGCGTGGAAGCCTGGTATGACAATAACGTGTTAAATGTCATTGAGATGGTTTCCATGCAGATGCTGACCGAGTCGGAAACAGATCCTGTGTTAAAAGAAGTTATTTCTTCTCTTGATTTGGCTGTGATCGGGGAAAAGGGGATTTTACAGGCCGCAGGAGTTGATACGATGCAGCGGATCCGTGAGACGGAAGAAAATGATTTTTCCGATGAGTTTTTAAAACGCGTGGAGCGCAACCGTAAATCTGTATTTATTCTCGGAGAGACCCAGGAGGCTGTGGATGAACTAAAGCAGAAGCTGCATGAGGATTATCCGAAGCTGGTATTGTCGGGTGCAGCGGCGACGGAGAACTGTGTTGGAGATCTGGAAGGTGTGATCAATGAAATGAATGCGGCAACGCCGGATGTGATCATTTCGATCATCCCGTCTCCGAAACAGGAACATTTTCTTGTGGAACACCGCGATAAGATAAACGCCAATTTATGGTACGGAATCGGCGGATTTGAGGTCCATCGGAAAAGGTCGAGGATTAAAGGCTTTTTCTGGAACTTAGTCCACCGCGTCAGATTAAAAAACAGTATTGAAAAGTATGAAAGCTGAGGTATGAAATGTGATGCAGAATTTTTTTTACAAAAGATCTCTGGTCTGGGATTATATCCTCATGCTTGTGGGAACGGCACTGATCGCAGCCAGCATCCAGTGCGTTTACGATCCGGTCAGTATGGTAACCGGAGGCTTTACCGGTCTTGCGATCATCATTAAAGATGTGACTGGTTACATTGTACCGGGTGGAATACCGTTATGGCTGACGAACCTTGCACTCAATGTACCATTGTTTTTTGCTGCTTTAAAGATCAAGGGAAAGCGTTTTATATGGCGGACGATCGTTGGAACATTGCTGCTTTCCATGTGGCTTTATATCATTCCACTGATAGACCTTACGGACGGGGATTATGTGCTTGCAGCAATTTTTGGCGGATGTATCGGCGGTGTCGGAATGGGACTCGTCCTGCTTGCAAAATCAACGACCGGTGGAACCGAGATGGTTGCGACACTGATCCAGCACTATTATAAACATTATTCTGTTGTACAGATCATCCAGTTTTTAGACGGTGCGGTCGTTCTTGCCGGATTGTTCGTGTTTGGCGTGCATGCTGCACTATATGCGATCGTTGCGATTTTTGTGACAAGTAAAGTATCAGATGCGCTTATGGAGGGATTTAAGTTTTCCAAGGCAGCATTTATTATCACGGACCGCTATGAGCAGGTGGCAGACCGTATCCTTACAGAATTAGAGCGCGGTGTGACCGGGCTGCGCGCAAAAGGAATGTATTCCGGTGAAGAAAAATGTATGCTTTACTGTGTGGTATCAAAGAAAGAAATCGTACAGGTCAAAGAAATTGTAAGAGAGGTAGATCCGGATGCCTTTGTGATCGTTTCCGATGCAAGAGAGGTGCTTGGAGAAGGTTTTCAGGAGCAGATGTCATAGTATATTTCTTTGTGAACTATGTACATTGAAAAAAATGTCGAAAAACCAGTATACATTGAGGAAGTGCATAAAAAATGTGCATTTCCTCTTTCTTTTTTTGCTGTTTTGCATTAAAATAGAATCTAGGTATTTTTGAGTGGGGGCAATGGGTATATTTTTATTGTGAAAGTTGCCCATGCGTGCAGTGAAGGTTATGTCCCAGGACAGAAATCTGATCTGCCGGGAGTGTTTCAAATGAAACGAAGATAGAAGGAGTGGAGCTTATGATTTCAAATCAGATACTTCAAAATACGATTGACGGGTTAAAAGGGATTACCCGCATTGATTTATGCATTATCGATGTAGAGGGGAAAGTGCTGGCTGCTACATTTCCGGAAGCAGACAAATATATGGAGCCGGCGCTTGCATTTGTGGAATCTCCTGCAGACAGCCAGGTTGTAAACGGCTATCAGTTTTTTAAGGTGTTTGACGACCATCAGTTAGAATACATCCTGCTTGCCAATGGTGACAGTGATGATGTCTATATGGTGGGTAAAATTGCCAGTTTCCAGATTCAGAATCTTCTGGTAGCATATAAAGAGAGATTTGATAAAGATAACTTTATCAAAAATCTGCTCTTGGACAACCTGCTTTTAGTTGATATTTATAATCGTGCGAAAAAGCTGCATATTGATACGGAGGTCAGACGAGTTGTATTTATCGTGGAGACCAACCGCGAGAAAGACGGCAATGAACTGGAGCGTATCCGTGGCATTTTCGGGGGAAAGACCAAGGATTTTGTCACAGCAGTCGATGAGAAAAATATCATTGTTGTAAAAGAAGTAGGTGAGAACGAGGGATATGAGGAGATGAACAAGACCGCTGAGGTCATTGTGAATCTGTTCCGCTCCGATTCGGACAGTGATGTGCATGTTGCGTACGGTACGATCGTCGGAGAGATCAAGGAGGTATCACGTTCCTATAAAGAAGCGAGAATGGCACTTGATGTAGGCAAGATTTTCTTCGAAGAAAAAGATGTCATTGCTTACTCGACACTTGGAATCGGACGTCTGATCTATCAGCTCCCGATCCCGCTCTGTAAGATGTTTATCAAGGAGATCTTTGACGGAAAATCACCGGATGAGTTCGACGAGGAGACACTTACAACGATCAATAAGTTTTTTGAAAACAGCTTAAATGTTTCAGAGACTTCCAGGCAACTCTACATCCATCGTAACACGCTGGTATATCGTCTGGACAAGCTGCAGAAAGCGACCGGACTTGATCTGCGTGTGTTTGAGGATGCCATTACCTTTAAGATCGCACTTATGGTAGTAAAATACATGAAGTACATGGAGTCACTGGACTACTAGAAAGGACAAAGTACTATGATTAAGTTAGAACATGTCAGCAAGTCGTACTCTGCGGGAAGACCTGCGCTTAATGACGTGAGTCTTAA
>SAMEA104315434__coassemble_1010_pt1 | contig 12589 bp, 13 predicted proteins | sample SAMEA104315434__metabat2_low_PE_001 | metagenome-assembled genome bin SAMEA104315434 (sample SAMEA104315434) | gut metagenome | biome: Monkey gut; feature: monkey-associated habitat; material: faeces | place: China | collected 2013 | reverse complement strand
ATGTTTAGCACTTGGCATGGAGCAGTTTAAGGAGACGATCGTTTCTTTATTAAAAGAAGAACTCGAAAAAGACGGTATTAAAGTGCGCGGTGTCTACGAGAGAAGCGACGCCAATGAGCGCACCAAAGAGATACTTCCGAAAGTAAAAGGATTTATCGGGGAAGAATTTGACACCAATGTTGAGATCACGGAAAATGGAGTCCGCTATCTTGTCGATGTCGTAAACGGGCAGAAAACCGGATTCTTCTTAGACCAGAAGTATAACCGTCTTGCAATGCAGCGGATCTGTAAAGGAAAAAAGGTGTTAGACTGCTTTACCCATATGGGCACATTTGCCTTAAATGCAGGACTTGCAGGAGCAGCGGATGTCACAGGGCTTGATATTTCCGAGTATGCAGTGGGGCAGGCGAATGAAAATGCACGCAGAAACGGTTTACAGGATACCGTTCATTTCCGCTGTGCAAACGTTCTTGATGAATTGCCGAAATTAGCACAGGAGGGTGAACAGTACGATGTTGTCATCTTAGATCCGCCGGCATTTACCAAGTCACGCCAGGCAACGAAAAACGCGATCAAAGGTTACCGTGAGATCAATATGAAAGGCTTAAAACTGGTAAAAGATGGAGGCTATCTTGCAACCTGTTCCTGCTCCCATTTCATGACACAGGAACTCTTGGCAAAGACGGTAAAAGAGGCGGCAAAGGCAGCACATAAGAGACTGCGCCAGGTGGAATTCAGAACACAGGCGCCGGATCATCCGATTCTCTGGGCAAATTCTGCGAATGTGCCGGAGAGTTATTATTTGAAGTTTTTCATCTTCCAGGTTGTTGATGAAAAGTAATGACTGGAAAGTGGCGGAAATGCTTGATTTATAAGGGGTTGAAGGTATTTGACGTTTACAGAGAAAACCTCGTAAAGTATCGCAAAATATCACAAACCCGTGATTCAAAGTGATATTATTATCATGGAGTAATAAAAAGAGAGTGATCGAGATAATTTGGTTGCTCTTTTTTTGTGAAGGGGGTTACATGTGCTATAATAAAACAAATTAACAAATCGGTATTTTTATGTGTAAAGGAGAAACGAATGAAACTACTTGTGATAGATATACAAAAAGGAATAACAGATAGTAGACTTTTTAATTTTGAAGCGTTTATTGATGATACTATAAGAATTATAAAAGCAGCTAGAGATAATCAAATAGAGGTTATCTATTTTCAACATGATGATGGACCAGGAACGGGGTTTTCAATCGGTGATGAAGACTTCGAAATTGCAGAACAAGTGATTCCAAAGGAAGGGGAAAAGATATTTACAAAAAATATCAATAGTTGTTTTGGAAATAAAGATTTTACAGATTATGTTAAAGATGATAATACATTAATGATAGTGGGACTACAGACAAACTTCTGTATAGATGCAACTGTGAAATCTGCTTTTGAAAGAGGATATAAAGTAATTGTTCCACAAGGGGCAAATTCAACGTTTGATAACGACTATATGACTGGAGAAGAAACCTATAAATATTACAATGATATGATGTGGCCAGATAGGTTTGCTACGTGTGTATCTGTTGATGAAGCAATTAAATTGATGGAAAAGAAGAAATAGTTTGATAAATCGGGAATTTAAGGAGAAATATTATGGATAGACCAATAACAACTCTATTTATGCTTATGTCTTTAGATGGAAAGATAAGTCCGGGTGCATCAGATGATTTAGATGTAGATAAGGATTTCCCTAAGATAGACGGGTTGAAGGAGGGACTGCCCCAGTATTATGAGATTGAGCAGACAACTGACCTTTGGTCTTTTAATACGGGACGAGTACAAGAAAAGATGGGGGTAAATAAAAAACCATTTCCCGATAAGACTCCTGTTTCATTTGTCTTATTGGATAACAACCATTTGACCGAGCATGGCGTAACATATTTCTGCAAGAAATCCAAGGAGTTTGTGCTGATTACATCGAATAAAGATCATCCGGCTTATAACATTAAGGAAAGCAATCTCCATATTATTTTTCAGGAAAAATTGTCTCTGAAAGATGTTCTTCGTGAATTAAAATTATTGTATGGATGCGAGAGATTAACAATTCAAAGCGGTGGAACGGTTAACGGATTATTTCTTCGTGAGAAGTTGTTTGATTATATTGATGTCGTTGTGGCTCCGGTGCTGATTGGTGGTAAAGAAACCGCTTCTTTAATAGACGGCAGTTCCATTATTTCAGAGAATGAATTATCTGAACTGGGTGTATTGAAACTCATCAATTGCACGGTTTTAAATGATTCGTATATCAGAGTTAGATATCAAGTGATTAACTGACAGCTTCACGTTTGTAGAATTAAGTAAATTGAAATTTTCTTAAACAAGAGAGAATAATATTTATGAATTCACGAGTTAATTATATAGATAACTTAAGAACTGCAATTGTTTCTTTGCTGATAATATATCATTTGGGTATAGCCTATAATTCTTGGGGAGAAGCAAATTATATTTTTTTTGAAAGAGTTAATTTTATTGTATCAATAGTGGTGTTTATATCACCATGGTTTATGCGGTTTAAGAAAAATGAAATCAATAAAGAAGAAAAAGCCGTTGAGGTTCTGGCAACCCGGAGTAAAATTTCCAGTTTACATTTGCGGGGGATATACGAATGAGCATGTTTCATAGATTTCATCTGAAAGAAACGGTTGCTGCTGCGATTCGTTCAGAAGAAGATATGAAAAATATGGATAAAACCATAGCTGATAACGCATTTAAAATACAGAAAAAACGATTCGATGAGTTTATGCTGTCCAACGGATTTGTTAAATATAAGGGGACGGCTTATGTAAGATGCAATGACATTGATGTGTTGGAATATGTTGGTTTACAAAAAGAACGTTACGGTTCTAAAACAGTTACGGTTAATTATGCACTGATACCGTTATATGTTCCCCATGATTATTTGACCTTTGATCTGGGGGACAGATTAGGAGTGTTATTAATTGGCAGAGATGTATGGTGGGATTATTCCAATGAAAAGATTGCAGAAATAAGTTTTTCAAATATTATGGATGCAGTTTTTGAGTATCTTTTTCCATGGTTTCGAAAGAATTCCAATAAAGCTATTTTGATGAAATCCATATTGGAAGAAAAGAAAAAGAGAGAAAGCTATGGAGGACGGTTATCGGATATTCAGCAGTTGTGGCTGGATACATTGATGAAACCTGTATACAATGCCGGAGTAATGGAAGATAATATGCGTGTTTTTAAGCTGCCATCCAGATTTGTTTTAATGAAGGGAAAGCTGCCAAGCCTTTAAAATCCGCCATTCCCGCTACAGTAGATTGCCATATTTACCAGAGACTGCTATGCTGAAAGTATCTGATAAAGGAGGCGGTGCAAATGGATAAAAAGAAAACGGGAAGCTTGATCAAAGAAGCCCGGATAAATAAAAATTATACCCAGAGCGAATTGGGTGATATGCTTGGTGTCACAAACAAGGCGGTTTCAAGATGGGAAAACGGAGACAGTTTTCCGGACGTTGGAGTGCTGGAAAATTTATCCGCGATACTTGATCTTAAGATCCGGGATATCGTAACCGGAGAGACTGAGAAAAATGACGAGGCAGCAGTTACCGAAATTGTACGGCTTGCAAAGTTACAGCAGAGAGAAAAAAACAGAAAGCTGATGAAACTTGGTTTCATTTTTATATTGTTTTTTGTCTGCGTGGTCGCAGGGTATACGGGACTGGGGAATACATCGGTTCTTTTTGCAGATCATTCCGGTATGATTTATGTGATATTTTTGACAATGACATTGCTTTTTATCCTGGGTGGAAGTGTGGAGCAGCCGGGTAGCAGCACAATGGCATGCGATAAGACAGCTAAGATATTGCGTATTGTATCTGTTCTCTCATTGGTCTGGTGTGTAGTCATTACATGGATGTTTATTCTTACCACTTCGAATGTATCTGTTCCTTTTGGAATGAAATTATCTTCCGTGGGATCGTTGCTCAACGGGCAGCTTGTGGTGGTGTTTGTTATCAATATCATGGTTTTAGGTGTGCAGTTATACAGGTATGAAAAAAAGGATGCTGGGATTGACCGGGGATGTATGGTATCAGCAGCAGCCGTTTATCTGACTGCTTTATATGGAGATATGCTGCACAGATTAGATACTGTGGATGCTGTGATCCGGATTTTGATGGGCAGGACGCTGATTGTATTTGTGGAATTAGGTCTGGCGGTGGTGGTGTCGAGGCTTTTGGAGCGGACAAAAGGATGTTCATGCCATTGATGTGAATGGAGAAGAGATCAATATCGAGGTTCAAAGTAACCCGGAAGGAGCACATATCAGGCGTGCCAGATATCACAGCAGCATGATCGATTCGAGGATGCTTAAGGAAGGGCAGACGTTTCGGGAGTTAAAGGATTCTTATGTAATTTTCATTTATAAACATGATAAGTTTAAAAAGGGTTTACCCTTATATCATGTAGACCGATATATAAAAGAGACAGATGAAGTGTTTGCCGACGGTTCACATATTATTTATGTGAATGGCAATTATAAAGGCAATGATGCGATCGGTCAGCTGATCAGTGATTTTCATCAGACGAATCCGGAAAACATGCATTACGATGCACTGGCACAGGGCGTGAAACATTTTAAAGAGGTGGAAGCGGTTATAACAAAGCAGTTACAGAAATAATGAGGTCAGAACCCTTCCCTGCAGCGTTCAACTCTAAGTTCCTTACGTTTTTTCCCGGTTTCCCATTCTGCCTGTTCACCGACAGATTCTACGATCAGACCTGGAACAGGGACAGGTTTTCCGTCGGCATCAATGGCAACCAGGGTCAGATAAGCCCGGTTGACGGGATAGCGGGTGCCGTCTAAAGTTTCAATGTAAGTGTCAACACGGATCTCCATGGAAGTTTTTCCGACGAAAGTGAGCTGACCGATCAGAACGACAAGATCGCCCTGGTAGACCGGGCGCATGAATCTTAAATTGTCCACGGATGCGGTGGTTACATTGCGGTGGGAATGGCGGATGGCAGCCAGACCGGCGACTTCATCGATCCAGGACATCAGCTGTCCGCCAAATAAACGTCCCGAGCCGTTTAAATGCTCCGGGCGTACCTGATGGACCTGTTCTACTTTTGATTCGGAAACTTTTTTCTCCATGATATCTCCATTTCTATATAAAAAACTGCATGGCTTCATTTTAGGCTTACATGCATTTTCTGTCAATCTTGTTGAGTTGTTTATCACCTGTTGATGAAATCTTATCACAATAATTTTTTGTTTTCGTATTTACAAATCTTCTAAAATTGGATACATTATTATAAGCAGGAAATAAATGTGCCCATAGACACAGGATAACCGGAAAATGCCAGTGGACAGGGAATATTTGTTTCTGAATAAAAACAAATAGCTTTGATGGCAAGGCATAAAAACATGCCTGTGGGAATTTGAGATTCTCGCCGCCTCTTTGCAGCAAGTTGCTTAGAAATGAGGATTTTTATGAAAAATAAACGTACCTGCGATTATATTGCAGAAGCAATTCAGAATGAAATTTTATCCGGCAGGATGAAGGCAGGAGATGCGCTGCGTCAGGAAGGTCTTGCGGAGAGCCTTGGCTATTCCCGCATCCCGATCCGGGAGGCACTGCAGATCTTAGAGGCTCAGGGGCTTGCGAGAAGACTTGCCACACGTCATGTGGTTGTCGCAGATTGCTCCGATCAGGTGGTGGAAGAGATTTTTGAGATGATCTGTCAGGTAGAAAAAAAAGGACTTGTGGATCTTTTAAACAGGAATACGGTGTGGAATGTTTCAGATGAGGCTGCAAATACAGAGGAGGCGTTTCACCAGTTTGTGTATGAAAATATTTCTAATGAATTTTTCAGACGGCTTTTAGAAAATGCATCCGAGTGTTATATACGATTTGCAGTAAATGAGACAGAGCAGGGAAAACAGGCAGACGAGAAGCAGAAAAGAAACGACTGTGTGAGAAATATTTATAAAGCATATCAGAAAAAGGATACGCAGACGATAGAAGATGCATTGAGCCGGTATTATCTGCTGCTCGCAGAGTATGTCAGAGAAGAGAGGAGTAAGACAGCATGAATGGATTAAAACCGATTAAGATACCGTCGGCGAAGGAGCGTGTAGCGTCAGAACTTCGAAAAGCGATTTTATCCAGAAAAATGAAAGAGGGAGAAAACCTTTCTTTAGAGAGCGTTGCAGGTCAGCTGAATGTGTCAGTCACACCGGTTCGTGAGGCATTTCAGATTTTAGCAAGAGACGGTCTGATCAAACTGCGTCCAAACAAAGGGGCTATCGTTTTGGGAATCACCGAGACTTATATCCGGGAGCATTATCAGCTTCGTGCCATTTTAGAAAGTGCCTGTGCAGAAATTGCAGCAGGCGAAGGTGTGGATATCAGTGGAATCGAAGATTCTTTTGAGACAGCGAAAGAAGCGCTTGAAAAAGGTGATTTTGGAAACTATGCAAATTTTAACCGCGACTTCCACAGTGAGATCTGGGCTGCGGCAGGCAATCACAAAATGGAAAATATGATCGCCGAGTTGTGGAACGGTCTTTCCATGGGAAATATGGTAACGGAAGAAGAATATGCAAAAGTTTCCATTCAGGAACACGGGAAGATCATCAATGCGATCCGGGAGAAAAATGCGTCGAAGGCAAAAAAAGAAATGTACGATCATATCATGCGAAGCAGGGATGATATGCTGACGTATTATAAATAGCAGGTAATTGATAAAAATTTTCGTCTATTTTATACAAAATTGAATGTTGGAAATTATTAGAAATCACGAAGTTGTCAAAAAGTGTTGACGACTTCGTTTTTTTGTTATATTGTTGAATTAAGAAATGGATACATTATCACATATCAAATATCAAACGAAAGGAGGAGGTAGTGGTATGAATCCAGCAACAATAACATTATTATTTTTATTGTTCGCCATTGTAATGTTCGTCTGGGAAAAGATTCCGCTGGGGTTAACATCCATGATCGTATGTGTTGGTCTGGTCGTGACGGGGGTTCTTGACTGGAAGACCGCATTTTCCGGATTTATCGACAGCAATGTAATCTTATTCGTAGCGATGTTCATTGTCGGTGGCGCACTATTTGAAACAGGTATGGCAAATAAGATCGGAGGTGTGGTTACTTATTTTGCAAAGACGGAGCGGCAGCTTATCATTGCGATCATGGTGATCGTAGCGTTCATGAGTGCCGTGCTTTCCAACACAGGAACCGCAGCAGTATTGATTCCGGTTGTGATCGGTATTGCAGCAAAGTCGGGCTATTCAAGATCAAGGCTTTTGATGCCGTTAGTATTTGCAGCGGCGATGGGAGGTAATCTTTCCCTGATCGGGGCACCGGGAAATCTGATCGCACAGTCAGCGATGGAAGAGATGAATATGAGTTTTGGATTTTTCGAATATGCCAAGATCGGACTTCCGATTTTGATCTGCGGAATCCTCTACTTTGCATTTATCGGTTACCGTTTTTTACCGGATCATCAGACAGCAACAGACAGCACATTTGATGAGCAGAAGGATTTTTCCAACGTTCCAAAATGGAAACAGGTGTTATCACTGGTGATCCTGATCCTTACATTACTGGGAATGATTTTTGAAAATCAGATTGGAATCAAGCTTTGCATTACCGGCTGTATCGGTGCTGTTGCGCTTGTTTTAACAGGTGTGATCAGTGAGAAAAATGCATTGAAGTCCATCGATTTAAAAACGATTTTTCTGTTTGGCGGTACACTTTCCCTTGCATCCGCATTACAGGAAACAGGGGCCGGAGAAATGATCGCCAATGCGGTGATCGGAGTACTTGGAAAGAATCCTTCCCCATATTTATTCACCTTTGTGGTATTTATGCTCTGCTGTGTACTGACAAACTTTATGTCAAATACAGCAACGACCGCACTGATGGCTCCAATCTGTGTGTCAATCGCACAGGGAATGGGAGCAGATCCAAGTGCAGTACTGATGGCATGTGTGATCGGCGGTTCCTGCGCTTACGCAACACCGATCGGAATGCCGGCAAATACGATGGTAATTACAGCCGGTGGTTATTCCTTTAAAGATTACGCCAAGGCAGGCATCCCGCTTATCATCGTGGCAACCGTGGTCAGCATGATTTTGCTGCCGATATTTTACCCATTTTTCCCGTAAAACGGAAACCGTTTCCCTCTAATCATTAATAAATTATGTAACAACGAAAACAATGTAGTATTTACAGGAGGATTTAAAAATGTCAAACGAAAAACAAGTAGAACAGCTTACAACTTATATGGCGAATTTTATTTCCCATATTGCAAAGAAATTACCGGATGATGTCATTGCAAAACTCACCGAATTAAGAGACAAGGAGGACAGCCCGTTATCAAAGACGATTTACGATACGATGTTTGAGAACCAGCGTCTTGCGGTAGAGTTAAACCGTCCGAGCTGTCAGGATACCGGAGTGTTACAGTTCTGGGTAAAATGCGGAACGAAGTTCCCGCTGATCGATGAGCTTGAGGGACTGTTAAAAGAAGCTGTTGTCAAAGCTACTTTTGAGGCACCTCTCCGCCACAACAGTGTAGAGACTTTCGATGAGTACAATACCGGAAAAAATGTCGGAAAAGGAACACCGACCGTATTCTGGGATATCGTTCCAAACAGCGACCAGTGTGAGATCTATACCTACATGGCAGGCGGCGGATGTACACTTCCTGGAAAAGCCATGGTTCTAATGCCGGGCGAAGGTTATGAGGGTGTTACCAAATTTGTGATGGATGTCATGACAACTTATGGATTAAATGCCTGCCCGCCGCTGTTAGTCGGTGTCGGAGTTGCAACTTCCGTTGAGACAGCAGCCCTGTTATCAAAGAAAGCATTGATGAGACCGATTGGTTCCCACAATGACAACGAGAGAGCTGCAAAAATGGAGCGACTGTTAGAGGACGGCATCAACAAGATCGGCCTTGGACCGCAGGGTATGGGCGGAAAATATTCCGTTATGGGAGTTAACATTGAGAACACAGCACGTCATCCGTCTACCATCGGTGTAGCAGTTAATGTCGGATGCTGGAGCCACAGAAGAGGTCACATTATTTTTGATAAAGATCTGAACTATACGATCACAACACATACGGGGGTGGAATTATAATGGTAGAGAGAATGAATGGAAAAACAATTTTAACAACACCAATTTCAGCAGAGGATTTAGAGGGAATCAAGATCGGCGATATCGTATATTTAAACGGAAGCATGACGACCTGTCGTGACGTTGCACACCGCCGTCTGGTAGAAGAAGGAAGAGAACTTCCGGTAGATGTCCGCAACAATGCGATCTTCCACGCAGGACCAATCATCCGTCCGTTAGAGAATGACAAATTTGAGATGGTTTCCGTAGGACCGACAACCAGTATGCGTATGGAAAAATTCGAGTATGAATTTGTCAAAGAAACCGGTGTCCGTGTCATCATCGGAAAAGGCGGTATGAAAGAAAATACCGAGCGCGCCTGCAAAGAATTTAAAGCGATCCACTGTGTATTCCCGGCAGGAAATGCTGTTGTAGCTGCAACTGAGGTTGAGGAGATCGTCCGTGCAGAGTGGAGAGACCTTGGAATGCCTGAGACTCTCTGGAACTGCAGAGTCAAAGAGTTTGGACCACTCATCGTCTCCATCGATACCGAGGGAAATAACTGGTTCGAACAGCAGAAAGTTACATTTAATAAGAGAAAAGATGAAGCTGTGGAGGAGATCTGCAAGCAGGTCGGATTTATTAAATAAGAAGTTTTTGCCAATTGTACTTTCGTGTAAATCAGGGTTTATATAAGACATGCCATTTATAAAAATAGAAATGTGATAAAGAAATTGCCAGGGCAATGTACCGATTTCGAAAATCAGATCAAAATCTGACATTCGGATGCTGGTGCATGATCCTGGCAATTTTTGTGATGATTCAAAATCGCAGGTTGGCTTAGGAAGCAGTTTGTTGATTTAAATGTAGGAAACCAGCTCATCCATGCGAATGCGCATATCTTTATGACGTTCTGTGGATGCGTCCGGTTCATCACTGTATCCGAGCGCTAAGATATTGACCGGTTCTAAGTTTTCCGGAAGGTTCAGTTCTTCTTTTAATACGTCCGGTTTAAAGTAGCAGATCCAGACACTGCCAAGACCAAGCTCGGTTGCCTCAAGCATCATATGGTCGGTCAGAATCGAAGCGTCGATGTCAGTTGTGATCTTGCCGTCAAACGGGCGCTTCCAGGCTTTTGTCTTATCGGCGCAGACGACAATGGCAACGGGTGCCTGATAAATATTCGCGGCTTTTCCGACTTTTTCCAGTCCCTCTTTGCTTTTTACGACCATAAGGCGTACCGGCTGCAGGTTTGCGGCGGTCGGTGCAACGTGGGCTGCCTCTAAAATTTTATCCAGTTTTTCCTGTTCAATTTCTTTTTCTGTGTATTTTCGTACAGAATGTCTCTTTTTTGCAATCTCTAATAATTCCATGATAATCCTCCATTTTTGTTTTTCTGAGTGTAACTAAGATCCATTTTGCCTGGCTAGCGCCCCGCAGTGGGGGAAAATCCTGTTTAGCCAGGATTCTGTCTTGTGTTTCTGAACGTTCATGTCTATAATTATATGGAAATGCAGAATATAAGCAAGTATGCACTTTTTTGGTATATACTTCCGAAAAAGTAAGTAAGGAGAAACAGATCTATGAATAAGGAATTTAACTGTCCGGTGGAGGCGACGATCTCCCTGATCGGCGGCAAATACAAGTCGGTCATATTGTTTCATCTGATGGGAAAAACGCTCCGCTACAGTGAACTTCATAAAAAGATACCGAAAGCTACCGATAAAATGCTCGCACAGCAGCTTCGGGAACTGGAAAAGGACGGTCTTATCAAAAGAACCGTCTACCCGGTAGTCCCACCCAAAACCGAGTACAACCTGACGGAGTTTGGAGAGAGCCTGTCGCCAATCTTAAATGCTATGTGCAATTGGGGAGAGTCCTATCTGAACATCCCGAATCAGTGTGTGGAAGAGTCGTGAGACGGTAAGGTTTGAGGGACGAGTGAAAAAACAGAAAGATTGTGTTTCGGTGCAGAGTATGGCACAGAGCATGATGTAGGATTATACGCAGGATTTGTGCTTGTGCATAAACTTGAGATGAAAACGTTGTTTTTATTGAAAAGAGCAGGAGAATGGAGGATTGAAATGGCAGATAAAAATGCAATGAAAAATAAAAGTGCGATGAAGAACAAAAGTGATGCAAAAAATAAAGACGCGGTGAAAAGTAAAGCTGCAGGAAAGAAAAAGTATACAGTTGATAAAACAGTGAAGCAGGAAACAGACAAACGAACAGCCGGAAAAGAGGGAAAGAAAAAGCAGAACGCAGACATGTGCCAGTATGCAAAAAAATGCGGTGGCTGCGATTACCAGGGACTTTCCTACGAAAAACAGCTCAAAGAAAAGCAGGAATATGTCAGAAAAAATGTTGGAGAATTCTGTAAGGTACTGCCGATCATCGGGATGGAGCATCCCTATCATTACCGCAACAAAGTGCATGCGGTATTTGACATCGCAAAAGGTGGATCTGTCATTTCCGGCGTATACAAAGCAGGGACACATGATGTTGTAAACATTGATTCCTGCCGGATCGAAGATGAGACGGCAGATGCAATCATCCGCGATATCCGGGGACTTTTACGTTCCTTTAAAATCAAGACTTATGATGAGGATACCGGATATGGTCTGCTGCGTCATGTACTGGTCCGCCGCGGTTTTCACAGTGGAGAAGTGATGGTAGTACTAGTGCTCGGCTCTCCGATCCTTCCGTCAAAAAATAACTTTGTCAAGGCACTGCGCAAACTTCATCCGGAGATCACAACGGTCGTTCTCAATGTCAATGACAAAAAGACCAGTATGGTCTTAGGAGAAAAAGAAACCATTATTTACGGAAAAGGCTATATTGAGGACACTCTCTGTGGCTGTACGTTCCGCATTTCCCCGAAATCATTTTATCAGGTTAATCCGGTACAGACTGAGATCCTTTATACGAAGGCAATCGAGTATGCCGGACTGACGGGAAAAGAGAGGATCGTGGATGCTTACTGCGGCATCGGGACGATCGGCCTGATCGCAGCATCAAAAGCGAAAGAGGTCATCAGTGTGGAATTAAACCGCGATGCAGTCAGGGATGCCGTGACCAACGCAAAACGAAATGACATCAAAAATGTACAGTTTTACAATGCGGATGCCGGACAGTTTATGGTGGAGATGGCGGAATACCGCGATGATCAGAGAAAAAACCAGGTTCCGGCTGCTGCAAAATCAGGGAAAAAGGCAACACCGGATGGTAATGTGGATGTCGTATTCATGGACCCTCCAAGAGCAGGAAGTGATGAGGCATTTTTATCTTCGGTCATCCGGCTTGCCCCGAAGCGTGTGGTATATATTTCGTGTAATCCGGAGACACTTGCAAGGGATTTAAAGTACCTGACGAGACATGGGTATCAGGCGAGAGAGTGCCAGCCTGTAGATCTTTTTCCTTGGACAAAACATGTTGAGACGGT
>SAMEA104315434__coassemble_1004_pt1 | contig 12627 bp, 9 predicted proteins | sample SAMEA104315434__metabat2_low_PE_001 | metagenome-assembled genome bin SAMEA104315434 (sample SAMEA104315434) | gut metagenome | biome: Monkey gut; feature: monkey-associated habitat; material: faeces | place: China | collected 2013 | reverse complement strand
GCGGTTTCTTAAAATATAGTCCGAACATCTGCCGACGATCACACAGTTTCCTTTTTGTGCCAGTTCCTCGATCACATTCTTTTCCGCCTCAAAAATCTGATCCTTTGGAGCTTCATCCTTCGTCTGTGCATACATATAGACCTGGCTGACCAGATCATATAACAGGCTGTTCGTCATGGACTCCTCTTTTTTGCTGATAAAATCCTGCGTATAGCCGGTCGTTCCGGCAGTCATCTTTATGATCTCCTGATCGTAAAAAGAAAATCCCAGTTTTTCTGCCAGCGTTTTTCCGACATCATGTCCGCCGCTTCCAAACTGTCTTCCGATCACGATCACATTTTTCCGGTACTGTCTGTCTTCGGTCTGTTGCTCTGCTGCTTTGTTCTGATCTTTATATTCTTCCGGGAACAGGACAGGTTTTATAAATTCAAGTTTCTTTCCGAGGACTCTCGCAATAAATCCGACTAACAGTGCCGCAATGATCGTTCCCTCACGCACACCGTTCAGTTTGCCGGAAAACAGAAACGACAATCCGGCTGCGATCACCGCCATCGACGTGTCGAAAATAATTTTCGTTGTTCCAAAATTGGTATTCCAGGTCTGCACGATCGCGCGGACAAACGACTCTCCCGGCAGCATGACAACATCCGCAAGAACTTCTAAGTAAACGCCAAAGCCAAGGATCGCACACCCTATCAGCAATGCGATCACTTTGACCAGATAATTCCCTGGATTTACCCAGAAAAACAGATACATCGTCAGATCGATAAAATATCCAAATGCAATAGACACCGGTATCTGTAAAATATTTTCCAGTTTAAAGTTTTTCCGCAGAATGAGGATCTGCAGCAAAATAAGAAAAATACTGAAAAAGATCGTAAAATTGCCGAGCGTGAATTTAAAATTAAGGCTTAACACATAAGGGATCGACGAGATCGGGGATGTACCAAGACTCGCCTTTGTGATCAGGCTCACACCGAGTGCATTGATAAATAACCCCACCAGAAATAAAAGATATCTTTTTAACTTATTCATTGTCTGTCCCCTCTTCCTCTGTCTGCACCAGATTTTGAAAAATTTTTCTGCTGGATGCAAGGTATGCGTCAAGTTCTTCCTGCGCCATTCCTTTCAATGCCTGTTTTTCAATTTCCAAAAAAGCCTCTTCCACCAGCTTCTGGCTTTTCCATCCCGCCTCAGTCAGAAAAACATGAAACGTGCGCCGGTTCCCGTTTAACATCCGCCGCTCGATCAGCCCCTTTTCCTCCATCCGGTTTAAAATCGAGGTCAGTGATCCCGCCTCTAAAAAACAGCCCTGCGCGATTTCTTTCTGACTGCTGCCATCGTGGTCTCTCAGATAGTCAAGCACCTTTGGCTGTCCGATCGTCAGTCCGGTATTTTTCAGCCGTTCCAACAATCCACGCTGCACGAGCATCTGGTTTGCCATGATCAGATAATGCAGTGTATCTTCCATTTGTCTTTTCCTCCATTAACGCAAAAATAGTTACAATTCAAACATTTAGAATTGTAACTATTTGCATCCAGAATGTCAAGACTGTTTTACTGTGCCCGGTAATAAATATTTTCTGTTGTATCTGTACTTATTTTTTGATTCCCTGCAGTATCCGGTTGATCTGTCTGATGCTTTCTTCATCTGCACCACCCTGCTTAAGAAGGCTCACAAGCGTCATTCTTCCCATCATTCTCTGTAATCCCGGATTGTCTTTTACCGCATCTGCCACATCACCACGCTCAGATGCACCCTTCGACATCATTTCATCAATGATCGCACCTGCCTGTGGATTTGCTTTGATGTCCGCTAATTTATCATTGATCGAAAAACAATCCGGGTCTAATTCATCTGCATCAAACCAGTTTGTGACAGGACTGCGCTTGATAAAAATATATTCGGGATTTTCTTCTGCAGCCTTTTTCACAACCATACTGTCCACACAAGAATCTGCTTTTGCTGTAATTTCATGCTTTCCTGTAATCGGAACCTCAAATTTAAAAATAGTCCTTCCTGACTGAACGGCAAATTCTTTTCCATCTACAAACAGGGTTACTTCCGGCTGATTGGAATATACTTTCACTTCCGTGACATCTTCTGTCCGGTCTACATAGCGGCTTCCGCATAAATGCACAAATGGTTCTTTTTTATTCCATGCTGCTTTATACAGATAAAAAGCATCTTTTTTAATCTTTCGGTCGAACGTTACAAGACCTTTCTGGTTTTCTCCATGTTTGCCGCCCTCATCTCTTCCATCTGCCGCAAAATCAAACAGATTCCATACGTGGGTGGCCCATAACCACGGTCTTTTTTCAATCATCTGAAGCATATGCTCATGGTATACCGTCTGATAGCTTTCTGTATAATCACCTTTCTCAGGGGCGTTTGACTGGTATTGTGGATTTGCATCCGCACCATATTCCGAAAATCCGATCACCCTGTCCGGATATTTCTCATGATATTCATCAAAGAACTCATCGTTTTGTTCCAGATCTCCTAAATACCATCCAAAGTACAGGTTATAACTGTTGATATCCGGAATCTCCAGAATCGGTGAATCTGTTTCCAACATAAATACATTCGCCATGGTAGTAAGACGTGTACTGTCCAGTTTATGACACAAATCATTTAAAAGTCTGTGGTTTTCCAACAGATCATCATCAACGGCGCTGGCCGCTGTGATTTCATTGGAAAGTCCCCAACAGACAATGGACGGATGATTATAGTTCTGGACAACCAGTTCCTCCATCTGTGAAAGAGTGTTCGCACGGCCATTTTTCATGTGCATGGTAATATATGGAATCTCTGCCCACACGATCAGACCATTTTCATCACATAAATCATAAAACTCCTGTGCATGCTGGTAATGAGCCAGACGAAGTGTTGTTGCCCCTATTTCCTTTATGATCTCCATATCTTTTTTGTGATGTTCTATGCCCAGTGCATTTCCGACACCCTTGAAATCCTGATGTCTGGATACCCCACGCAGCAGATATGGTCTGCCATTCAAGAAAAAGCCTTTCTGCGGGTCTATATGATACTCACGGCAGCCAAAACGTGTGCTGATACGGTCACCACTTTCTAAAGATGCAGCTGCGGTATAAAGATATGGATCGTTTACTCCATCCCAAAGATGTACATTTTCAATCACAAATTCAGCCTGTGCATGATTTTTTTCTACCGGAGACACAATGGTCTCACCGTTCACTTCAAACGTTACGGATACAGCCTCACCGCTCACCCATGCTTCAACATTCACAACTGCCTTATTTTCTTCAAGATCAACGGCCGGTGTCACTTTGATTCCCGGCGTACCGCAGTAATCAAGTGCAAAATGTGTTTCCGGGACAATCACCAGATTAACATCCCTGTAGATTCCCCCATAGAATGTAAAATCTGCTGTCTGTGGATATACAACTGTATTATTTTCATTGTTCACTGAAACAACAAGCACATTTTCTTCCTGCAGATTTTCTGTAATCTCAACACGGAATGTCGAATATCCACCTTCATGACGGGAGATTTTTTTCCCATTTAAATAAACTTCTGCAGTCATTGCTGCACCAAGAAACTCAAGATAGACACGGTCTGATATCTTCTTATCCGGTCTGGCAAATTTTTTTACATACCAGCACGTACCCCGATGATAATCGTTGCCCCCATCCTGTCCGTCAACCGCATTCCATGTATGCGGAAGCGTGACACTTTCCCCGGATGCAGCCTCTGCACTTACCTCATCAGATGCATTTTTCACAAATTTCCAGTCGTCATTCAATAATAATATCTTTCTCATATTTTTAATTTCCCTCTGCATTTAATCTTTTCTTTTTTTCTGCAATCCGCTTCTGTACAGCAACCATTTCCTCTTTATCCAGTTTACAGAACTTCATGGCTATCAACGTGCAGATCCATCCCAGAATAGGCAGACCATACGTAATCGCCATTGTCAGTCGAAAATCTGTGGTGTACATGCTTCACCAGGCTGTGGCATTGTTGTCGTATACCCGATCAGGGCAACTGCCCCGGTTGCGATCAGCGCACTGACAGAAGAGATCAGTTTATCCAGAAAACTGTATGTACCTGTAACAACCGCAGGGATATAACGGTCACTCCGGTCAAGTTCGTAGTCAATAATATCTGACATAAGAGAAATATTTGCTGTTGATACACACATCATAGCGCCATTTTTACATAAAGTAAGAACAATATAGATTATTGTCATAGCACCCATTTTGGCAATCTGTGACGGATCAATTGCGATAAAGAACAGCAGTGAAACAACCGATACCCCGATACTGATTTTGGTCCATGTAATAATCGTTCTCTGGCTTCCAAATTTTGTGGCATACTTTGCACCTACTGCTGCAAAAATGATCGATGGCAGCATTCCAATCACACTAAGTATGGACGCCAGTCCCATATTCCCAATAATGATACCATTGAGCATTGTAGTAATAACCGCCTGGGCGGCTGTCTGCTGTGCGAGTTTATCCGATGCTATCGATACAATATAACACTGAAGCGGCTGGTTATTCTTTAATACTTCAAGCATGTCTTTTATCTTCAATGGTTCTTTCTTTGCTTCCAGACCGACAAAATTTTCCGGCTTGTCATACTCTGAAACGGAAATGCTGACAAAGATAACTCCAATACCTGCAATCACCAGACATAACTTGCAGGCAGCACCCAGAAATTCCAGATTATAGGTTCCACCGAATCTTGGAAGTAAGACTGCATTCAATACTATACTTAAAATCATGGGAACCGTGTAATTAAACACTGTTGTCCAGACACCTACAGCAGGCCGCTGCCCTGGATCATTGGTAAGAAGGGATGGAATTGTCTGTGCTGTCATATTCGCCAGTGTATACCCCAGCACATATACAATATAAAGAATTATGAATACAGCCATTCCATGCCCTTTTCCTGCTGACCAGTCATACATTGCCAATAATGCAACTGCCTCAATAACGAAACCGCTGATCAACAAGATACGTACTTTTCCAAACCTGGTATTTACCCTGTCATAAACAAATGCAAGCATTGGATCTGTTACAGCATCCAGAATACGTGTACATGTCAGAATCACCCCAACCACTGCCGTGGTAATCCCGAATCCGATACTTGCCACATAGCTTGCCATGCCAATCAGCTGATAGATCCCCATACCTACCAAACCATTGCAGGCATAAAAAATAATCTGCCACTGCTTTGCACGACGATATTGAACACCGTCGATTTCACTTTGTGTTGGTTTTTTTATCTTTGCCATAATCTGCTCCTTTGTCCTCTGTACATCCATGGATTGATGTGTTTGATAGTGTTACTATAGAATAATCCGGCACAATTTGCGGTTCGTAAATTCATAAAGATGTTCTATAATTCCCGCAGATTTTACAATGAAGCGAAAGATAAAACATTTTACTTAGAAAATGAACATATGCACTGCTGTTTATTCCCCAGGAACGCACAGCGCCTTGCAAAAAAAGTGCACATCTTTATGATGTGCAGCTGTTTTATTTTCGATATATTTTTCGATATTCGGTCGGGGACATCCCTGTCACTTTTCGAAAACAGGTATAAAAATAACTTCTCGTACTAAAAGAAAGTTCATCACTGATCCACTGGATTGTTTTGTCTGTTCCGGAAAGAAGTATTTTTGCCCGTTCCACTTTCTGGTTCTGGATATAGTCCTTGACACTGCATTCAATTTCCTTTTTAAATTTATGGGAAAAGTAATATTCCGTATAACCTGCGTGTTTTGCAAGCTCCTCAATGGAAATATCTTCTTTCAGATGGGCTTTGATATATTCACAGGCATTCCGCATCAGATTGGAAACCGATGGATTATTTTTAACTTCCTGCACCCGGCTCACGTAGTCCTCTAACATTTCTGCACACAGTTTTCTCGCATCTGTCATAGATTTGCAGTATTCGATTTTCTGGGCATAATAGTCATTCAGGTCATAACCAATATCCGGTGAGAGACCTCCCTGGATACATGCCCTGGAACACAGCGTCAGCAATACAAGACAGTTATTTTTATGGCTGCGGAGTGCATCTCCGGCATCAGCCTTTACGCCATGACTCAGCATGTATGAATTTTGAAGAACTTCTTTATATTTTAAATTTCCATCTGCCATTAACTGACAAAAAAGCTGCTCATTTGCCCAGATCCCTGCATGGGAACTGCTGTCTACCGAAATATTCCCTGCCTGGGCAGATGTATGATCCGTCAGCATAACAATATCATATGTGGATATCCGCTGCCCGTTCAGACAGTAATGCAGCATAACTGCATATTGCATCACAATATTAGACGGAATGGTAGAAATATCTTTCAGTATTTTTTGCATGGCAATCCGCAGATTCACAGACAATTCATAGGAATCCAGTTTCTTCTGGAGAAAAAGGTAGGTATTCTGTCCGCAAAAAACAGGCCCGATCATATGTATATGGACCGGAACTTCCTCTTCCAGCTCAAATCCTGCGATCCACAAAAGATTGGCGTCCGTCTCCAATACCAGTGGACAGTAATTTTTTTCGGATAAATGCTTAAAAATCAATTCTTTAAAATTTACAAAATCAAAGAAAGCGCTTGAAAACAATTCACTTTTCCAATCCGTTTCCAGCAGATTAAAATCCATATCAAAATTCCAATGATACAGTTTATAGTTGCAATTGAGCAGTTCCAGAAAAAAAGAAATTTTATCATTTGTTTCCATTGCGCTTTCCTTTCACTTTCTATTCAAAATAAGAGGCAAGAAGCTGCCTGTCATGTTCACACTGACAGCGTATCACTGCACCGGACAGTAACTCAGGCTGGCTGTTACAGACAGAGTACAGGATAAAATGGCTTAAAGATGATTTAAGCGACAGCTTATCCCCCTCCGTGGATTCAAAAAACACCTCTTTATCACACTTCGATACATCCTGTAAAAATGCCTTTAAATCAATCGTATTTTTAAATGGAAATACAAAATCCATCGTTTCCTCCCTCTATTTTATCGAAAAGATCCCAGATAAGAAAGACTCTTTTTCGGTATTCTTGTCTGCGTGGAACGATCCACTGCAATCAGGCCAAACGTCATGGAAAATCCTTTCTGCCATTCAAAATTATCCAGAAGGCTCCAGTGGATATATCCTTTTACCGGGATATTATCCTGCACACAATTCCAGACACCCTCCATCGCTTTCCCAATAAATGCGACGCGTCTGCCATCATCCGGTGTGGCAATGCCATTTTCCGTTACGATCAGATTTCCTTTGAAATCCTCAGCAACCCTTCGGATGACATGCTCTAATGCTTCCGGATAAAACTCATAGTTCATCTGTGTAAGTTCTGCTCCTTCCGGATAAGACATTCCACCTTCCGGTCCGAATAAAGAACGGGTATAATTCTGTACGCCCAGAAAATCATCGTCCCTGATATAAGGGATATAGTGTGTAAATTCATCTTCCCATTCTTTTTTCGCAAAAGGCTCTCCCCCCGGTTCTGCAACCTGCATATCATGGAGGCTTAACGTAAGACCTACCTGGACATGCGGTGCAAGTTCCCGGATCACAGCTTTTGCAGCCTGATGTGCTTTCATAACGAGGATATCACTCTCAGCTGTCCGCACAGAAGTAAAATTAGCAACTTTATCTACACCAAAAACTTTTTTATTCTCTTCTGCAGCAGCCTGCTGGTCTGCCATCATTTTCTGTAAATTGATGCCAACCTGTACGGTTCCGTCCGCGGCATCTTTTTCTCCTGCTGCCTTCGCCTTTGCCATCTGTGCCATCATCTGGCGTTTATAGCGTTCTGAAATGGCTGTAATCTGCAATCCCATATTTGCCTCATTGATCGTACAGACATAATGAAGCTCGTCTCCTAAATTTTCCATCACATAACGGACATAGCGCGCAAAATCATCTATGGTGGACGGTGCTTCCCATCCCCCTTTTCGGATCAGCCATACCGGGCTTGAAAAATGATGTAGTGTCACAATCGGCTCTAAACCATATTTTTTACAACATCGGATAACACTGCGGTAATGTTCCACAGCCTCCCCGCAGAAGACACCTTCTTCCGGTTCTATACGTGCCCATTCCAAAGAGAACCGATACGCATTTAATCCGGCATCTGCCATTAATTTAATATCTTCTTCATAACGGTTATAGTGATCTACTGCATCCAGAGAAGGTTCCACGTAACTGGTATGTTCCATATGTTCCATAGCCCAGCAGTCACTGTTTGTATTATTTCCTTCTACCTGATGTGCTGCTGTTGCCGCACCGATCAAAAAATCTTTTGGAAAATGTGTCATTCGAATATCCTCCTTAATCCATTTCATATTTCATATTTTATATCTTATAATAAAAGCTTATGAAATTTTATGTGTTAACAAATTAACGATGATGTTCATTTTTTCATTACAATTAAAGCTGAATTTTATACGGTCATCCCATTTTCTTCCCTGCCGGCTTCCCCTTCCATGATTTCCGGATGTTTCCATGTAGAGACATTCTGATGTCCCGCTGACAATGCCCCATCCACCGGAATGGACGCCCCTGTAATATAACGTGCCATGCCGCTTGCAAGAAATAATGCCAGATAAGCACATTCCTTTGGATTTCCCATACGGCCTGCCGGACAGTCCTTTGCGAAGAATGCAAGTGCCTGCTCCGGTGCATTTCCAAAGATCGAAGTTTTGGTATATCCCGGACAGATTGCATTGACAGTAATTCCATAAGGTGCATAATCGAGTGCAGCCGCCTTTGTCATACCTACAACGCCATGCTTTGTTGCAGTATAAAGTGCCTGTCCGCGCTGCGGCATAATTCCGGCAATTGATGCTACATTGATCAAAAATCCTCCCTGGCTGTGAGATTTGAAAATAGCCTCCGCTCCATATTTCATTCCGGCAAACACGCCTTTGCTGTTGAGTGCAAAAATCCGGTCATAATCTTCCATTTCATATTCATGCAACGGACTGCCCCCCTGTCCGATACCGGCATTGCTTACGATCCCGTCTAATTTTCCATAATGTTCCACGGTCTTGTCGATCAGATTTTTTATCTGGCTTACATCACTGCAGTCCGTCTGCACAAAAATAGCATCTCCGCCATCCGCACAGATTGCGTCTGCCACTGCCTGCCCCTGTTCTGCACTTCTGGCTGCACAGACTACTTTCATTCCATTTTCTCCAAAAACTTTTGCAATCGACTCGCCAATGCCTCTGCTTGCACCTGTTACAATTGCTACTTTTCCTGATACACTTGAAAAATCCATTTCTATTATTTCCTCCTTTTTTTCCTGTTCTTTGCATACCTTAACAAAGGAAGATAAACACAGTATAAACTTTTTCAATTTAATTAAAAAAAACAGTGACAGCGGTTCCCTTTCCAAATGTACTCTCCACCTGTATGGTTCCCCCGCTAAGCTCCACAATACGCTTAACGATTGGCAGTCCCATACCAAATCCACTTGTTTCGTGGGACGCATCCCCCTGATAGTAACGTTCGAACAGATGCAGCTTTGTCTGTTCATCCATTCCCTGCCCCTCATCCCTCACAGTAATCCAGAGCTTCTTCCCTGCTGCATTACCTTCTATAAATACACGGGTTCCTTCCGGCGAATATTTTCTGGCATTGTCCAATAGATTTACCCAGACCTCTTTCATAAATTCCTCATTGCCATAAAATTTCATTTCCGGCAGCTCAGCTTCCAGCTGAATGTTTCTCTCTTCAAAAGACGGCATCAAAAGTATCGCACAGTCACGAATCTGGGAATCGAGCCGAAACTCTTCTTTTTTCCGAAGTACTTCCATATGATCCAGCTTGGATAACAGCAGCGTATTTTGTGATAACTGCGCCAGTCTCCCTGCTTCCTTTGCCATGACATTCAGATATTCTTTTTCCTCTTCCCTGGGAATTTCATTATGCAATAAATATTCCGCCATTCCCTTTATTGAGTGGATCGGTGTCTTAAATTCATGTGAAAAATCCTTCATAAATTGTTTCTGCTGTTCATCTGCACTTTTCAGTTCTCTTACCATCTGGTTAAAATTTTCATAGATGACTTTATATTCACCAGAATTTTCCAAAGGAATCTCCACATCTAATTTTCCATTTGCCACATCCTCCATTCCATTTAAAAGTTTTTCCATCCTGTGGTACAGCATCACTGAAATTACCGCGATCACCATTCCGCATAAAGATCCCATGATCTGATAAATTGCCACACTCCAGGCAAACACATTCTTACCTGCATGACCGTAATAATAATACCTGATTGCCATCATAAGCAGATATGATACAACAGAAAAAAAAGTGACAATAAAAGCTAATACGACCGCCCAGCGGATAGTTCCTATTTTTTTCCCTCTTTTTTCTCCATTACTCATTCAGTTCCCCTCTATAACCCAGTCCACGAATCGTAACAATTTCAAATTCATTCCAGTCTGCAAATTTCTTTCTCAGGCGGTTGATATGTGTTCTTACTGTTGTCTCATCTGAATTTGAATCGTATCCCCAGATATCATCTAAAATCTGGGATACCGTAAAAATTTTATTTGGATATGAAAGCAGTTTAAACAGTAATTCAAATTCCTTTTTCGGCAGTGTTATCTTCTCTTCCCCTCTTACTACCATATTAAAATCCTCGCTGATCACCACATTTCCAATGATAATCTGTTTCTCATTGCTGATCTTTGCCCTCCGGAGCAATGCCCTTATCCGCCACTGTAATTCCTCATAGTTAACGGGTTTCGTCATATAATCATCAATTCCAATGGCAAATCCCATTTTTTTGTCCTGCCATTCTTTTTTTGCTGTCAGAAGAAGAACCGGTGTGATCTTATCCGTCATCCGGAACTGCTCCACAAATTCATAGCCATTCATCTTTGGCATCATAACATCTGCTATGATCAAATCTACTGACTGATGCTTCAGCAGTTCCATTGCCTCCATTCCATCCGATGCTTCTGCTATCTGATATTCGTTTCTCAAATGCAGTTTTGTCACCAGTCTTGCACTGCTGTCATCTTCAATAATCAATACCGTTACCATATTCTCTCCTGTAACGCAAAACTTGGCACCAGAAATATCTGATACCAAGTTTTCCATTCTGTTATCTTATCATTTACAATGAATATCTTCCCGCATCCAGAACTTCTCTTCTTCCATCCGGTAAAATCACCTCTGCATGTGTGTTTGACGGAATCTCAAACTCGTATGTGACCTTGTCCCCCTCATATTTCCAGACGCTTACAATTCTGCCATATGGCGACTGATAGGAAGCCTTCGCATAGCCAAGGACTTTATCAGGATGTGGGCAGATTCTGATTTTTCCATCTGATACCTGTATTCCGCATACGCCATCCATGATCCATCCACAGACTGCTCCATAAGAATAATGGTTTAACGATGCCTTTACCTCGCCCTTTTCGTTAATACCATCCCATGTTTCCCAAATCGTTGTAGCTCCTTTTTTCACCTCATAAAGCCACCCTGGTCTTGTATCCTGCAGCAACAGCTTGTATGCAGTATCCTGATATCCGTAATCGCACAATACCCTTGTCAGATCAGGGGTAGATAAAAATCCGGTATTTAAATGATAGCCGCATTTTTTTACCAGCTCGTCCAGATCCGCTGCTGCCTGATTTGCTTCATCCCCATCTAAAAGCCCGAACGCAAGTGCCCTCACATAGTCTGCCTGTCTGTCTGAGGATATTTTTCCATCCTCAGTTGCTGTAAAACGCCATGCCTTCTTTGCCTTCTCTGCTGTTTTACTGTAATAAGCAGCGTCATCTTCTTTTCCGAGAATCGCCGCGATCTCTGCTAACATCCGTCCCGAGTATGCGAAAAATGCTGTGGCAACCTTGCCCTGTGGTGTGCGCATAGCGGAAGTGCTTTCCACATCAGGCTCGCACCACTCACCATAGTCGATTCCTGTTTCTATCGTATATCTGCGGTATGGATTTCTCTTAAATCTCTTTACAGGGTTCACTGGCAGCTTTCTTGCACGCTCTTCGAGAAATGCATACCACTTCTTCATCATCCCATAATTCTCGGATAAAATCCTTGCATCCCCATACCGCCTGTACATCTCATATGGAACAATGATGCATGCATCCCCCCAGCCTACGGAACCGGCAAGAAGTCCCGAGAAAAAAGACGGCTTGTTATTCTTTGGTGCAATATTTGCAATTTTTCCGTCATCAAACTGGGATACCCTGCACTCTGCGAGCCATTTTCGCATTACCGGGTAGGCATCCATAAGATACAGTCCTGTATGGGCAAATACTCCCATATCCCCTGTCCAGGCAGCACGCTCTCTTGTCGGACAGTCGGTAGGGACATCACAAAAGTTCGATTTCTGGCTCCAGATACTGTTTTGTACCAATCTGTTAACAGCATCATTTCCACACGCAAACGTTGTCAGTTGATCCATCTTTGAATACACTGCGATCGCTGTAAATGATGCATCTGAGAGGTCAATCGCTGTATCAACTTTTGCATATCGGAATCCCCATATAGAGAACTTTGTCTTATAGTGATTTTCTCCCTCGGCACATGTATATACAACCTGCTGCTTCGTGCCGCCTTCTTTATGACGTTTTCTGTCCTGAAAATTT
>SAMEA104315434__coassemble_995_pt1 | contig 12708 bp, 9 predicted proteins | sample SAMEA104315434__metabat2_low_PE_001 | metagenome-assembled genome bin SAMEA104315434 (sample SAMEA104315434) | gut metagenome | biome: Monkey gut; feature: monkey-associated habitat; material: faeces | place: China | collected 2013 | reverse complement strand
GAGCGATCTCCTATCAGATCACACCGGCTGGTATCTATTACAGAAGAGATATCGCAAAAGAAGTATTCGGAACCGATGATCCGGACGAGGTCGGCAAGTTATTTAAAGATTATGCAACCATCCTTGACACAGCAGAGAAATTAAAAGATGCAGGATACAGAATTTTCTCATCAGATGCTGAGATGAGCGTATTCTCCGGAGATTCCGCATGGGTCGTAGATGGTGTGTTAAATGTAGACCAGGCAAGACTTGATTACATGGATCTGTGTGTAGACTTATATCAGAATGACTTGACAGCCTATGCAAACCAGTGGTCAACTCCATGGTATCAGGCTATGTCAGGCGAGGTTCCGATCTTAAGTGCAGATATCCAGAACTACGCAGATGATTCCGTCAACGTATGGGATGCTACCGAGTTTGCAGAGGCAACCGAGGGCATGGAGAAAACGACGGTATTTGCATATGGTCTTCCTTCCTGGGGTGTTCTTACCATGAGAGATAACGTAGGTGAGACTTCCGGATTATGGGGCGTATGTGCAGGACCTGCATCAGGATTTGACGGTGGTACATATATCGGTATTTCCTCCCAGTCTGAAAGAAAAGATACTGCATGGGAGTTCGTAAAATTCTGTACCTTAAACGAAGATACCTCTGACTGGTGGATCGAGTACTCACAGGGCGATACGGTTTCCTTAAAATCTGCTTTAGAGAAACACAAAGACGATGAGAACCAGATCTACGGTGGTGAGAAACTGTATCAGTTCTGGTTAGAGCAGGCAAAGAACATTGATACTTCCAAAGTAACAAGATATGACCAGGCGATCGGTGATGCATGGGGCAATGCAATCTCTGCAGTAAAGACAGGCCAGATGTCCAAAGAGGATGCGATCAATGAGTTCTATGACACGATTGAATCTACTTATCCGGAAATTACCGTAAACAGATAATAACTGACTGGTAAACAGCAAATGGATTGTGTGTTCCCTGAAAGGTTTCGTGGTCCCGGTGAAAACGCCGGGGTCACGAAGGGAAAGGGACGGACAGCCGGATTTTTGACAGAGGGAAAACGATATGGCGAAAACAACTCAAAAAAAGAAAACATCAAATCTCACAAAATATAACAGGGCAGGATATTTCTTTGTAGCTCCGTTTGTGATCGTATTTTTGATTTTCAGTGTTTATCCGGTACTTCGGACCTTACTTTTAAGTTTTACGAATTGTAAATTAGCCGGAACACCTTACAAATTTACAGGCATAGAAAACTATGCCCGTGTATTTACAGACAAATTTTTCTGGAGAGCACTCTGGAACACAGTAAGAATCTGGGGAGTTAACATTGTATTACAGCTTGGACTTGCATTTTTACTGACCATTGTGTTCAGTGATATCAAATATAAATTTAAAGGGCTTCCTGTTTTCAGGGCACTTTATTATCTGCCGAACTTAATCGCTGCAACTTCTGTAGCATTCTTATTTAAAACGTTATTAGACTGGAGATATGGATCATTTAACCAGATTTTAAATTCAATTTATCAGTTTTTCGGTGTAAATAAGACACCGGTAGACTGGCTGGGGTCCCCGGCAACTGCGGGAACCACGATCGCGGTGATCAGTGCATGGATGTGGTTTGGCAACTCGTTCATCATGCTGATGGCAGGTGTGCAGGGAATCAACAAAGATTACTTTGAAGCGGCAGCCATTGACGGCGCCGGAAGATGGACGACTTTTGGAAAAATTACATTACCACTGTTAAAACCGATCCTGTTATATGTGGCGATCACATCCCTGATCGGAGGCTTACAGATGTTTGACCTGCCGTTCCTTATGGCAGAGAAGGCTTCTGCATCTTACAATTCCGTGGAAACGGTCGTAATGTATTTGTATAAATTTGGATTCGCAACAGGTACGACACAGACAGGATATGCATCCGCGATCGCATATGCATTGTTCCTCATCATACTTATTGTTTCCGTATTACAGCTTAAATTAGTGAATAAGGAGGATTAGTCATGACAACAGGTGATAAAATAAAAAAGACGATCATATACATACTGTTGACTCTGCTTGCGGCGGCGTGTATGTTCCCATTCCTCCTTATGATGGTAAATGCAACCAGGGATGGTGTGGAGATCACACGTTCCTTTACCCTGATCCCAAGTACACATATCAAAGAAAACTGGGAGACGGTATTCAGTTTCTTCAATCTGTTTAAAGGTATGTGGAACAGTTTAAAGGTAGCAGTACCGGCAACACTTTTAACTGCTTATTTTTCAGCAATGACAGCATATGGACTTGCAATGTACAAGTTCCGTGGAAATAAACTGATTTTTACAGCAATCCTTGTATTTATGATGATTCCGGGACAGTTAAGCCTGATCGGTTTTTACAACTTATGTACAAAATTAAAACTGGTCAATTCCTACATCCCGCTGATCATACCGGCGATAGCAGCACCAGGAACCGTATTCTTCTTAAGACAGTATATTTTATCTGTTATGTCTCCATCCTTAGTGGAGGCAGCAAGGATCGACGGGGCAAGCGAACTTTATTCGTTCCACAGGATCGCACTACCGATCATGTCTCCGGGTATTGCAACCATGTCTATCATGGCATTTATCGGAAACTGGAATAACTATCTGCTTCCGATGATCATATTAAACAAAAATGAGAAATTTACACTTCCGGTTATGATGGCAACCTTAAAGGCATCGACCGATATCCAGAGAAATCAGGGAGCGATTTATTTAGCAGTAGCGATCTCAGTCATTCCGATCCTGATCGTATTCTGCTTCTGCTCAAAATACATTATCAGCAGTATTTCTGCCGGAAGTGTAAAAGAATAAAGGCAATAAGTTCTTATTTGAATTTTCATACTTTTCCTCAGGAGAGAGGCGCTTTTCACAAACGGAAAGTGTCTCTTTCTGCTTGAAGAGAAATTTGCGGGAAGGCGTAAAATATGGTAAAATCAAAAGAAAAACCGTGACGGTATCGAGTATCGGGTTGCGGAATTTCATATCTTAGAACTGACAGGGGAAGTATTGTATGGGAAGAAGACGGGAAAAACAAAAGAAGATCCTATCTGTATTGTTGGCAGGAGGAATGATCGCCGGCATGTGTGCCTGTGCGGGGGGACAGCAGACAGCCGGAACAGATATGGCGGAGACGACAGAGACAAAGGAAACAGAAGTGGTGCCGGCATGGCAGAAATATGCGAAAGAAGATCCGGTCACGCTGGACTGGTATGTCAATTATTCCTGGTTTGCGACGCCATGGGGAGAAAATCTTGTCTCGAAAACGATCACCGAAGAGACAGGCGTGGACATCAATTTCATCACTCCGATCGGAACGGAGACGGAGAAGCTGAATGCACTGATCGCAGCGGATTCCCTGCCGGATCTGATCACGCTCGGCTGGTGGGAGCCGCAGGTCACGGAGATGATCTCAAAAGACATGGTATACGCTTTAAATGAGCTTGCAGACCAGTATGATCCGTATTTCTGGGAAGTGACGGATGAGACGGCAGTCAACTGGTTTACCATGGATGATGGCAATATTTACGATTACCCGAATTCATCCATAACTCCAAAAGATGTTGAGGAAAATGAAAATATCCGCAGCAATCAGGAATTCCTTGTGCGCAAAGATATCTATGAAGCGATCGGCAGTCCGGATATGACAACACCGGAAGGCTTCTGTGATGCGGTAAAAAAGGCGGCAGAAATGTTCCCGGAAATAGACGGGGAACCATTGATCCCGATCGGGGCACATGTATTTGACGACAAGGGGAATGTCTCTTTTGATAAATATCTGATGAACTCACTGGCTGTTCCGTGGGAGAAGGACGGGCAGTATTATGACAGATATACGGACCCGGAATATATCAGCTGGCTGAAAGTGTTCCGCCAGTTAAGTGAGGAAGGATACCTTGCGAATGACATTTTTGTGGACAGCCGGACACAGATGGAAGAAAAACTGGCAAAGGGCAGATATTTCTGTATGATGTATCAGTATTCCGATATGGTTTCACAGCAGAATACCTTATATGAAAAAGATCCTGACAGCATCTATATTGCGGTGGAAGGCCCGAGAAATTCGGCGGGGGATGACCCGATGCGGCCGACCACAACGATCAATGGATGGACAGTCACACTGGTTTCAAAAAACTGCAAACATCCGGAACGTGCGATCGCATTCATGGATTATCTGATGAGTGAACATGGACAGGAGATCACATACCTTGGTGTCGAGGGAGAGACATATGAGATAAAAGACGGGAAAGCGGTACTCAAAGATGATGTGAAAAAGCTGCTGGATACGGACAGAGAAGCTTATGACAGGATCTACGGGGCGGACGATGCCTACTGGATGCTTCAGGATAATGTCATGCAGCTTCAGTGGGAACAGGAACCGTCACCTGCGACAGCACAGCTTTTGGACTGGGCAAAAAAATATATTGTCTATAACGGGCAGTATGATGTGGTATTTCAGGCAGGATCGGATGAGGAAGAGGCGGAGGAACGTATTTCGGAGCTGTGGAGTGAGACGCTTCCGGCGCTGTTACTTGCACCGTCAGAACAGGAATTTGATCAGATATTGGAGACTTTTAAGCAGAAACGTGATGAGATGGGATTTTTGGAGCTGATGGAAAAGAAAACAGCGTATATGCAGGAGTCAAAGAAAAAACTCGGAATCGAATAAAGGAGAATGGAATTTACGGATGAACTGGAAAAGACAGTTTGGAGGTCTGAAACTGAATATCAAATTTACATTGGTGATCATTCTGTTTATGGTAATACCGATCGGTGTTTTGGCAGGGGTATTGTTTTACAACATGGAACAGAATGTGATCGATGAAAATGTAAATTATATGCAGTACACCATGGAGCGCAACAAGGATGCACTTTCCACCAAAATTGATTCCATCAATATGTCGACGCAGTTATTTTTAAGTGACAGCGCACTGCTTGATATTTTAAGGAATACGCAGGAGGGGAAAAAATATTCCGCGGAAGAATGGTATACATTAAAGAGCGGCGATATCACATCCTTAGAGCGTCTGGTAAATAACAACCCGCTGTTATACGGTGTGCGTGTGTATGCCACGAATGACAATGTACAGGAAGTGATGCCGGTCTTATACAATTCTTCGCGTATGAAAAAACAGGTATGGGCAGGCGAAAAAGATCCGTCCGGCTGGCATTTTAACTATATGGACAATCTGTTCAGTTCCTATACGATGAACCAGAACCGGAGGATCGTGTCACTTGTGACACAGATCGATGACAGAGATCACGGAACCATCGGTACGATCGAGGCTGCAATGACGATGGAAAATATGTTCCCGTCGCTCTATGAAGTGATCGAAAATGAATGGAGCTGTTTTGCGGATGCGGACGGCAGTTATTATTTTGGGGATGAAATGCAGGAAAGACCGGAGCTTTTAGAGGATGTCATGCAGATCGTAAGCCGGGATAATGACATACAGACTTCCTATGTAAAAATAAAGGGAAAGAATCTGGTCGTATCTTCTTTTTCTGTCAGGGAACTTGACGGTGTACTTGTCTATGTCAGGGATATCACAAAAAACGTTCATGGCGTTTATTACCAGAGAAACATGTTTGTGCTTATCATGGTGATCTTTCTGATCGTTCTGGCATTCTTTATCAATGCGATCGTAAAGCATATGTTAAAGAAACTCTATGAGATCTTAAGAAGTATCAGGCGCGTGCAGGGCGGCGATCTGGATGTGGTGATCGAAGACTGTGGAAATGATGAGATGGGCGAGCTTGGAACGCAGATCAACAAGATGCTCGCAAGGATCAAAGAGCTGATGGATGACAATTTAAGCCGTGAGATGCTCGCAAAAAATTCGGAGATCCGGGCACTGCAGAATCAGATCAATGCGCATTTTATCTATAATGTGTTAGAGTCCATCAAAATGATGGCGGAAATCGACGAGGAGTATGAGATTTCCGATGCGGTGACGGCGCTTGGAAAGCTGCTTCGTTACAGCATGAAATGGGTATCCGGCAATGTTTTGGTGGAGCAGGAATTAGACTATATCAAAAATTATATGGCACTGATCAATCTGCGTTTTGACTATGAGATATTCCTTTCATTGAATATACCTGATATGATATTAAAGCAGGAGATTCCGAAAATGTCCCTGCAGCCGATCGTGGAAAATGCGATCTATCATGGAATTGAACAGATGGCAGAAGACACGAATATCTATATGAAAGGAATCATGGAGGGAAGCGACTGTGTGATCGAGATCACGGATGCCGGGCGTGGTATGACGGAAGAAGAGGTAGAGCGCCTGAAATTAAAGATTGCTGGAAAGATCGATTCAAGCGGCGGTTCCGGAAACGGCATCGGACTTAAAAATGTGCAGGATCGTATCCACATTGCATTTGGGGAGAAGTATGGCATTGAAGTGGTATCAAAGATCGGATGCTATACGAAAGTGATCGTGCGGATACCGATCACGCATATGGAGATGGAGAAAGAAAAACAACTGGAAATGGAGAATGGACGATGAAGACAGTTTTGGTTGTAGAAGATGAAAAATTAATACGGCAGGGAATCAAAACCATGATCAGACGGAGCGGGGTTCCGGTGGAGATGATCATTGAATGCAACAACGGCGAGGCGGCACTTGAAGTGATAAGAGAACAGCAGATCGATGTGATGTTTACCGATATCCGTATGCCGAAGATGGACGGGATCGAGTTGGTCCAGAAGATGCAGTCCTGTGAGCATGTACCGCTCACCGTGGCGGTCAGCGGCTACGATGATTTTTCCTATGCGGTCGATATGATGCGAAACGGTGTCCGGGAATATCTTTTAAAACCGGTCGAGCGTGATAAGATCACGGAAATCTTAAAAAAGCTGAATGAAGAAATCGAAAATACAAGAGAACAGGAAAAAACAAAACAGAAGTTTGGCTATCAGCAGATCAAACACCTGATGTTATTCCCGGGTACAACCGAGGAAGAACTTGCCATGATAGAATCCCAGTATGCAGACCAGTTTGTGTGGGAGTTAGGCGGAGAAAATTATGTGGTCTGCTGCCAGAATCACAAAGAAGACAGGCTGATCCCGGAAGAGAATTATACGTTTTTGAGCGATATCGAAGGCAATGATATTTTTATTATCGAAGAGGGAAAAACAGACACATTATTAAGAAATGAATTTAGTCAGGGATATGTGGGAATAAGCAGTCCACATCAGGGAATCAGGGAACTTAGGACTGCATATTTAGAGGCTGTGCAGATGCGGAAAAAGGCTTTTTGCCGCAATCTTGCATGGGTCAGATCTGGTGAAGAGACAGAACATATCCCGGAAAAACTGATGGAGGAAGCAAAAAAGCTGACCGGAGAAGAGGCACGGATGCAGCGTGTACAGGTGCTTGGAACTGAGAGGAAGGAAGAAACACAAAAAATCTGGAAACAGTTTTTCTTTGAAGTGGAGAAAGGACGCATCAGTGAGAATACTTATGAGGAATGTATGAGGGATTTTTTCGCAGAAGAAAAAAAGATATACCGCAGCATTTTAGAGAGCGGGGAAAAGATCTGGCAGGATATGGAAAATATTTTTTCGGATGACTGCATCGGGATCTATGAGGAAAAGATGCTGCATTATTTAGGCGAGGTGCAGGAGAGCATTATCGGGCAGTTCGACTCTAACAAGAACAGCCATAAGATGCAGCAGGCAGTTGCGTACATAGCTGAAAATTATGCGAGTGACTTAAATATGGCAGTTGTGTCGAATTATCTCTCGATGAATTATTCCCTGTTTTCGTATTCGTTTAAACAGTACACGGGAAGCAATTTTGTCAATTATCTGAAGGACATCCGCATGAAGGAGGCAAAGCGCTTGTTAGCGGGCACCGATATGCGGATTGTTGAGATTAGCAGGGCTGTCGGATACGAAAATGAAAAGCATTTTATGAAGACTTTTAAAAATTCCTGCGGTGTATCTCCAAGTGAGTACCGGAAAAACATGAATTGCGAATAACAGGAATCATAATTTTTGATTCCAGGTAAACAAAAAATACTTGCACGACCTATCACACAATGCTATACTGTATGACAGTTAGATAACGTTAACTTGTATTTTGAAGGCAAAGTGAGGAGTATGACATGTTTAAAATTAATGACAATTATCAGAAACTTCCGGGAAGTTATTTATTTTCTACCATTGCAAAGAAAGTAAGCGCATATTCTGCAGCAAATCCGGACAAACAGATCATCCGTCTTGGTATCGGTGATGTGACACAGCCGATCGCGCCGGCTATTATCGATGCAATGCACAAAGCAGTTGATGAGATGGGACATGCAGAAACATTCCACGGTTATGCACCGGATCTTGGATATGACTTTTTAAGAAATGCCATTGTGGCAAATGATTACAAAGCAAGAGGATGCGATATCTCTGCTGACGAAGTTTTTGTATCTGACGGAGCAAAGAGTGATTCCGGAAATATCCAGGAAATTTTTGCACAGGATAATAAGATCGCTGTCTGTGATCCTGTATATCCGGTTTATGTGGATTCTAATGTTATGGCTGGAAGAACCGGTACATACGATGCAGATACACAGATGTGGAGTGATGTGATTTATATGCCTTGTACCAGTGATAATAATTTTGTACCGGAGCTTCCGAAAGAGACACCGGATGTTATTTATCTGTGTCTGCCGAATAACCCGACTGGAACAACGATCACGAAATCACAGTTACAGGAATGGGTAGATTATGCAAACAAAGTCGGTGCAGTGATCATCTACGATGCAGCTTATGAGGCATATATCAGTGAGGATGATGTGGCACATTCCATCTATGAGTGTGAGGGAGCAAAGACCTGTGCGATTGAGCTTCGCAGTTTTTCTAAAAATGCAGGATTTACCGGAGTACGTCTTGGATTTACGGTTGTTCCAAAAGAATTAAAATGTGGAGATGTCTCCTTAAACGCAATGTGGGCAAGACGCCATGGAACAAAGTTCAACGGCGCTCCATATATCGTACAGCGTGCCGGCGAGGCAGTATATTCCGATGCCGGAAAAGCGCAGTTAAAAGAACAGGTTGGTTATTACATGAAGAATGCAAAAGCGATCAAGGAAGGACTTACCAAAGCCGGTTACACCGTATTTGGAGGGGTAAATGCACCATATATCTGGTTAAAGACACCAGATCAGATGTCTTCCTGGGATTTCTTTGATTATCTGCTTGAAAATGCCAATGTGGTTGGTACACCGGGATCTGGATTCGGACCGAGCGGTGAGGGATATTTCAGACTGACAGCATTTGGAACTTATGAGAATACACTTGCAGCTATGGAGAGAATACAGAAATTATAAGATTTAATAAGACTGCCGGGTGAACCTCGTGTAGATTACGATCATGAATAAAACGGACAGAACCGGTTTGGGGTTTCTGTCTGTTTTAGCATATTAACAGCAGAGCTATAGACAGATTTACAACGAATGATAAGTCCAGGTAACAGATTGGAGAAAAAATGGAGTATTGTAAACTACAGATCGGCTGCATGATCATTATACTTTATGTGACATGTATCTATATCAGAGAAAAACAGATTTATAGGATGAAACAGAAAAGCCTGTTATTTGATGTGCTTTTGGGAACCGCGATCGTCGGTACTTTTTTCGATGGAGCGACCGCATATACGGTGAATCATTTAGATCAGATATCACCTTCGCTCAATCGCATTTTGCATCTGGGTTTCCTTTCATGTCTGGATATTTTTGTATTTCTGATGTTTATCTATATGTGTGATATTACAAGGGGACTGCCTCAGAAAAAATGGGCGCGTGTAGGAATGTTTCTGCCGCTTCTCATTAATATTGCGGTAGTGATCGTCTTTCTGCCGGAATTGGAATACCGTAAGGGGACATTTACCAACTATTCAATGGGAATGTCTGCGTATACCTGTTTTGCAATGGTGGCAGTTTATGTGATTGCAACAAGCGCCATCTTTATCCGAAGCTGGAAAAATCTTGAAAGGCACAAACAGATTGCGATATCCACGTATCTTCTGGTTACAGTTGCTGTAACGGTATATCAGATGATCTTCCCGGAAGCACTTTTAACAAGTCTGGTCACGGCGGTAGTGGTCGTTGGAATTTATCTGAATCAGGAAACACCGCTTTATGCACAGCTCCAGAAAAGCAATGAAGAGATGGTGATGGGATTTGCAACACTGGTGGAAAACCGTGATGACAATACAGGAGGGCATATCCGCCGCACGACCGCATATGTGAAATTGCTGGCGGAGGAACTTAGAAACCGCGGTTTTTATCAGGAACAGCTTACAAAAGATTATGTGGAAAATCTTGTGATGGCGGCGCCAATGCATGATGTCGGCAAGATCGCGATACCGGATGCGATTTTGCAGAAGCCGGGGAAACTGACGGATGAAGAGTTTGAAATTATGAAGACGCATGCAAAAAGAGGAGGAAAGATCATCCGGGAGACATTCGGACATCTGGGAAATGATGCCTACGAAGCGATGGCATACGAAGTGGCGACGCATCACCATGAGAAATGGAACGGACGCGGATATCCGGATGGACTGAAAGAAACGGAAATCCCGCTGTGTGCGAGGATCATGTCGGTTGCGGACGTATTTGACGCAGTATCCGCAAAGCGCTGTTACAGGGATGCAATGCCGTTAGACCAGTGCTTTCATATTATAGAAGAGGGACGCGGCAGGGATTTTGACCCGGTTTTAGTGGATGTCTTTATCGAGATTGAAGATAAGATCAGAAAAGTTTACGAAGAAAGTAAGACAGAATAAAGGGAGCTTTACAGAAAGAAATGGATCGGTCAGTATTTAGGATCAAACGAACAAAAACCCTGCATCAGGATTGGAAACATAAAAAGACGCTGAGTTAGAGCAGCAGAGGCGGGTTTTTTTAGAGGAAAAGAGAAAACTGGAAGAGGAGCGGCGCCGCTTCGAGCGTGAAAAAAAGGAATTTTTAGCGCATGCACAGGTTGAAAAAGACAGCATGAAGCGTGAAAAGCAGTTGTTTGAGACGAAGTGGAAGATTTTAGAGCAGGAACTTTCACAGCTTGCGGATGAAAAGCTCCAGATGAAAAAACAGCGCGACTTTTTCCGGCGTGTCAAGGAACAGGAAGCGCGTGACATACTGACTGTCGGGACAGAAAAGGTGGTTCGCGGACAGTTGTTTTTCATTGGTGTGGAAAGTAAAACAGCTTTAAAGAAAAGATATAAACAGCTTCTTAAGATTTATCACCCTGACAATCTTGGCGGGGATACGGAGACACTTCAGGAGATCAACCGTGAGTACGACAGGCTGTTAAAACAGTATGAGCCGAAGAAAGAACAGAGTGATACATAAATGTCCGCGTGGGGCAGTTACGGTTCACTTCCTGCCAGTGTTTATCGTAGTGGAAAACAGGAATTGCATCGTGAATCATAATATGTTAGTATAACGAGGTAAAGTGATACAAAACAAAAGTGAAAATGAAAAACAGAAAACAGGAATTGTGTTTACACGAACCTGTTATGCGTATTGAGGGCGCAGGAAAGGAGTTTTATGTATATTACATGTTTGGATGTAGAGGGAGTATTGGTACCGGAGATCTGGATCGCATTTGCAGAGGCAAGCGGAATCCCGGAATTAAAGAAAACGACCCGCGATGAGCCGGATTATGATAAGCTGATGAAATGGAGACTTGGCGTTTTAAAAGAGCACGGACTCGGTTTAAAAGAGATCCAGGACGTGATCAAAACGATCGATCCGCTGCCGGGTGCAAAAGAGTTTTTAGATGAGCTCCGCTCTTTCACACAGGTGATCTTAATCAGTGATACCTTTACCCAGTTTGCGTCTCCTCTGATGGAGAAATTAGGCTGGCCGACGTTATTCTGCAATTCCTTAGAGGTGGCAGAAGACGGCGAGATCACAGGTTTTAAGATGCGTGTGGAGCAGTCAAAATTAACCACGGTAAAGGCACTGCAGTCGATTGGATTTGACACGATCGCAAGTGGAGATTCCTACAACGATCTCGGAATGATAAAGGCGAGCAAGGCAGGATTTTTATTCCGCTCCACCGATAAGATCAAGGCAGATTACCCGGACATCCCGGCATACGAGACCTATGAGGAACTGCTCGGAGCGATCAAAAAAGCGATGGCAGACTAGGGAAGAGATAAAAAAACAGCGTCGGAATGGAGGAGCAGTATGAAAAGAACAATTCATGTCAAACCAGTTGCACCGCAGTATTCCGTGATCACAAATATCACATTTGCGCAGGCAGATGCATGGTTCGGACATACCACGCAGGATCTTCGTATGGATCTGATCTATCCGGAAGATACGGCGCGCGATTATCCCTGCATCGTCTGGATCTGTGGCGGTGCATGGCAGAGCATTGACAAGTCGGCACATTTAGCATATCTGAGTGAACTTGCGAGAGCAGGTTTTGTCGTGGCATCCGTACAGTACCGGACCAGCAATGAAGCAAAATTTCCGGCACAGATCTGCGATGTAAAAGCTGCGGTCCGCTATCTGCGTGCACACGCCGCAAGGTATCACATCGATGAAGCACACATCGGAGTGATGGGCGAGTCGGCGGGTGGATATTTAACCTGTATGGCGGCATTGTGCGATGACCCGGCATATGAGGTGGGTGAATATCTTTCCTGTTCCAGCAAAGTGCAGGCAG
>SAMEA104315434__coassemble_968_pt1 | contig 12906 bp, 7 predicted proteins | sample SAMEA104315434__metabat2_low_PE_001 | metagenome-assembled genome bin SAMEA104315434 (sample SAMEA104315434) | gut metagenome | biome: Monkey gut; feature: monkey-associated habitat; material: faeces | place: China | collected 2013 | reverse complement strand
ATGTGAATCCGCAGTATGTCAGACAGTACATCAGCGACGAGAGCTGTGTGGATAAGATCATTGAATTTTATGAAAATAAGGAAAAAGATGCGCCGCTGTTTGTGTTTAATGTGACCATGCAGAACCACGGCGGGTATCAGGATCAGTACGGTAATTTTACGCCGGATATCTCGGTGAAAGATTCCACGAATTTTTCACTGCAGCAGTATTTATCCCTGGTAAAACTTTCTGATTCCGCGTTGGAGCATCTGATCTCTTATTTTGAGGAGGCAGATGAAAAAACAGTGATCGTTTTCTTTGGGGATCACCAGCCGAGTGATACCGTTGCATCCACAGTCCTTGCAAAAAACGGGATGTCCTGGAATCATCTGACTGAGGAACAGCAGAAACTGCGTTATCAGGTGCCTTATGTGGTGTGGGCAAACTATGATATTGGAGAGGAGACTGACGCAGATACGAGTGCAAACTATCTGGCGGCAGAAGTCTTAGAGCGCGCCGGTGTTCCACTGGATGAATATCGTTCCTATCTGTTACACCTGAAATCAGAATATCCGGTTATTTCCGCAGTGCGTACGGTAAAAGCGGATGGCAGTGAAGTTCATGCCTCGGATGAAAAAGATGAGATGGATATTTACCGGAAACTGCAGTATTATGAGCTGTTTGACCATGGAACCGTCAATTAGGAAATGAGAAAAAGAGAGGTTTTGTTTTGAAAAGAGAAAAGAAACTCCAAAATCAGTTGTGGAAAGAAAGAATGCCGCTTCTTGCTTCTTTTTTCCTGCCGTTTTTTATTCTGATCGTGATCTGTATCCTTCACGACGTCTATCCGTTTGGGGAGCAGTGTATCCTGCATATTGATATGTACCATCAGTACTGTCCGTTTTTCACGGAGCTGATGGATAAGATCAAACATGGCGGCAGCATGTTTTATTCGTGGAATATCGGACTGGGAGCAGATTTTATCTCACTGTATGCCTATTATCTGGCAAGTCCCCTAAACTGGCTGCTGTTACTCTGTCCGCAGAATCATGTGATTGAATTTATGACCTTGCTTGTGATTTTAAAAATTTCACTGGCAGGGCTGTTTTTCGGATATTATTTAAAGGAACATTTTGAAAAAAATCATGCAGCGATCAGCATTTTTGCAACGGCCTATGCGTTGTGCGGATTCTCTGCAGCCTATGCATGGGATATCATGTGGTTAGACTGCATGATGTTGGCACCGCTTGTCGTTCTTGGACTTGAAAAACTGATCAGAGAGAAAAAAGTACTGCTTTATTATATTTCGCTGTCTCTCTGCATCATCAGCAATTACTATATTGCGATCATGGTCTGTATTTTTCAGGTGATCTGGTTTCTGATCACATGGCTGGAAAATAAAGAGACGGGGATCGGTGCGTGGATCCGTTTTGCAGTTTATTCCCTTTTAGCTGGCGGAACGGGGGCGATACTGATCATTCCTGAGGCAATCACACTTGGAGCGAGCGGTTCCCAGAACATTTCATTCCCGGATACGATGGAGTGGTATTTTAACATCATTGCGGAGCTAGGGAGACATTCGGTGATGACAGAACCTTACACGGGAAAAGACCACTGGCCGAATATTTACTGTGGCGTGTTTGTGCTTCTTTTATTTATACTTTATCTTTTCAACCGTGAGATCTCCTGGAAAAAGAAACTCTCACGCGGACTTCTGGCAGCATTTTTTGCCATCAGTTTTTCCAATAATATACTTGATTTTATCTGGCACGGCATGCATTTTCCGGATTCCCTGCCGGGCAGACAGACCTTTTTATATGCATTTTTCATGCTTGTGGTATCTTACGAGGCATTTTTGCATTTCAAAGGGACGAGATTTTTAGATGTGATCGCAGCGGGAGTGGCATCCATCGGACTGATGGCAGTTTCCTATCATTTTTCCGATGAGACGATCTTAGGAGAGAGCGCGGCAACGGCAACTTATGTATTTTTAGGCAGCTACATTGTGGTGCTGCTGATCTATTTTTATGCGGAGGAATGCATCCGGGAAGATGAAGTAAAAAAGATCGGGAAGATCAAAAGGGCGACCAGGGAAGAATTAAAGAAAATCATGCTCGCGTTTGGCTGTGCGGCAATGCTGTTGGAATTATTCTTTAACTACAATGCGACCGGACTTGAGACGACGGGCAGGACTGCCTATGTAAAATCCATGGATGACTATCATGCGGTGCTTGCAGAGGGAGAAAAACAGGCACAGGATCAGGGAGTATTATTTTACCGTACGGAAGAATTAGAGCGAAAAACCAAAAATGATGCGGCGCTGTATGGCTATCGTTCCGCGACACAGTTTTCATCGCTGATGAATCTGGATGTCAGTCATTTTTATCAGGCAGTCGGAATGGAAGGCGGCAAGAATTTTTACTGTGTGAACGGGGCAACACCGCTGTTATCAGCAATGTTATCCCTGCGCTATGTGATCGCGGATAATGAGAGGGAGGCAAACCCGATCCGCACCCTTGTGGCAGAGAGTGGAGATACGTATCTTTATGAAAATAAATATGTGCTCCCGCTCGGTTTTATGATGGATGAGGATGTGATCGATGCGTGGGATTACTCTGATTTAGACGACATTGAGGCGCAGAACAGACTTGCAGAGCTTCTCGGCGCAGATGAGACGATGCTGACGGAGATCCCGTCCGAATCGGTGGTCGGGGAATCGACGATCGATGTGCAGGAGGACGCATACATTTTTGCCACCTATGATTCGACGACCGTGGACAGCCTGACGGAGGAGATCAGTGACGGCAGGACAAAATCTTTCACCAAAGTTTCGCATGGTTATACGCTTGATCTTGGATACTGTACGGCAGGCACGCAGGTAAAGATCAAAAACAGTAAGGAAGAAAGGGTAAATATTACGGCATATGCCCTGAATCTTGATGCAGTAGATAAGGCTTATCAGACGTTAAATGAGCAGACGATGGAGATGACATCTTTTTCCGATACGAAGATCACAGGGACGATCGATGTGAAAAAAGAGGGACGGCTGATCTTTTCGATTGCAAATGATGCCGGATGGAAATTATATGTCGATGGAGAACAGACCGATCCGGAAGTGTTTGGTGAGGCGTTTATCAGCACATATCTTACCGAAGGAACACATACGATCGAGCTGCGCTACCGGACACCGGGATTTATGGCGGGAGCCGGGATTTCCTTTGCCTGTGTTCTGATCGTGCTGCTGATCGCATGAATAAAAAGGCACCATTGAAATTAAAGCGTTTCTGTGAGATACTATATGTTGGAGGAGTTTGAGAAAGGTAGTGATTTATATGTCAGACAAAGAGATAGAAATTTATAATGAAAATGCCGATGATATCAAAATCGGACCAGATGGGAATCATCCACCATTCAAATTACATCAAATGGATGGAGGAGGCGAGAATGGACCTGATGGATCAGATCGGACTCAGCTATAAACAGATGGAGGAGATGGAGATCATAAGTCCGGTGCTCTCCGTATCCTGCGAATATCACAGCATGGTACATTTTGATGACACGGTCGTGATCGAGACGAAGATCACACGCTATAACGGCATCAAGATGGATGTGGAATACCGGATGACAGACAAGGAGACCGGAGAACTCAGGACAACTGCAAAGAGTTCCCACTGCTTTTTGAACCGTTCCGGAAGACCAATCTCATTAAAACGTTCCTATCCGGAGATCGACACGAAGTTTTTTGAGTATACGGATGCCTGACCTATGGCTGTAATGTTTAGAAATATATAAGAAAGAGGAATAAAAGCAATGATACAGGAAAGATTAAAAGCACTGCGCGCAGAGATGGAAAAGAGAGGCATCACTGTATACGTTGTGCCGACTGCTGATTTTCATGAATCAGAATATGTAGGAGATCATTTTAAAGCGAGAAAATTTATCACCGGATTTACCGGTTCTGCGGGAACTGCCGTTATCACTTTGGAAGAGGCAGGACTCTGGACGGACGGACGCTACTTTGTACAGGCGGAAAACCAGCTGAAAGACAGCACAGTCACACTGTACCGCATGGGTGAAGAGGGCGTGCCGACGGTAGATGAATTTGTAAAAGACCGATTAAAAGAGGGCGGATGTCTCGGATTTGACGGACGCGTTGTAAACGGTACCTGGGGCGGCAAACTGGAAAAGATTGCTGTAGAGAAAAATGCGTCCATGCATGTGACAGAGGATCTGATCGATCTGATCTGGGAAGATCGTCCTGCATTGTCCAAACAGCCTTTATTTATCTTAGAGGAAAAATATTCCGGGAAGAGCACTGCGGATAAGATCGCAGATCTTAGGAAAGCTATGAAAGAGAACGGTGCAGATGTTCATATCCTGACATCCCTTTACGATATCGCATGGCTTTTAAATATCCGCGGCAACGATATCGATTATGTGCCGGTCGTACTGTCATATCTGGTTTTGAATGAAACAGAATGTATCTGGTTTTTGCAGGAGGAAGTGGTGGATGATAAGATCCGTGCTTACCTGGATGAAAATCATATCACGACAAAGCCGTATGATGCGATCTACGATTATGTACCGGAGATTCCGGCAGACGCAGTTGTGCTGATGAACCGCGGCACAGTCAACTACCGCATTGTGAACAGTCTTGATAAAGCGATCAAAGTCGTGGACAAACCAAACCCGACGGAACTTATGAAAGCTGTAAAAAATAAGACAGAGGTGGACAACACCAGAGCTGCACATGTAAAAGACGGCGTTGCTTTTACCAAGTTTATGTACTGGCTCAAGACCAATATCGGAAAGATCCCGATGACAGAGATCTCTGCTTCTGATTATCTTGAGGCGAGAAGAAGAGAGCAGGACAACTTTATTGAGTTGAGTTTCAATACGATCTGTGCTTACGGGGCAAATGCGGCAATGATGCATTATGCTGCAACACCGGAGTCAGATGCCGAGTTAAAACCGGAAGGATTTTTACTGGTGGATTCCGGCGGACATTACTTTGAGGGAACCACAGACATCACAAGAACCATGGCACTTGGCCCGATCACAGATGAGATGCGTCTGCACTTTACGACCGTCTGCCGTTCAAATATGAACCTTGCACATGCGAAGTTCTTATATGGATGCACCGGATTAAATCTTGATATTTTATCCCGCGGTCCACTCTGGGAGATGGGCATTGACTATAAATGCGGTACCGGACACGGCGTCGGATATGTGTTAAACGTACATGAGGGACCGAACGGCTTCCGCTGGAGAGTCGTGCCGGAGCGCCACGACAACGGTGTCTTGGAAGAGGGCATGATCACGACCGATGAGCCGGGTGTTTACTTAGAGGGCAAATACGGTATCCGTACGGAAAATGAGCTGGTATGCCACAAGGCTGAGAAAAATGAGTATGGCCAGTTCATGGAGTTTGAGAATATCACTTATGCACCGATCGATCTCGATGCGATCGACCCGGACCTTATGAGCGCGCGTGAGAAAAAGATGTTAAATGATTATCATAAGATGGTATATGATACCATTTCCCCGTATATGACGGCGGAGGAAAATGAGTGGCTGAAACGCTACACAAGAGCGATCTAAAAGAAAAAGAATGGAGAGAACAATGGGCGAAAAGCTGGTATTGATTGACGGACACAGTATTTTGAACAGGGCATTTTTCGGAATCCCGGATCTGACAAATTCGGAAGGACTGCACACGAATGCAGTCTATGGATTTTTGAATATTATGTTCAAGATTTTAGAGGAGGAGCAGCCGGATTATCTGACGGTTGCATTTGACGTGTCAGAACCGACTTTCCGCCACAAAATGTTCGCAGAATACAAAGGCACGCGAAAACCGATGGCACAGGAACTGCGGGAACAGGTTCCACTCATGAAGGAAATGTTAAAAGCGATGGGAGTCACCACGATCGAAAAAGGCGGCTATGAGGCAGATGATCTGCTCGGTACCATTGCAAAACAGAGCGAACAAAAAGGACTGACCGTTTCTGTGGTATCCGGTGACCGTGACCTCTTACAGCTTGCAACGGATCATATCAAGATCCGTATCCCGAAAACAAAGCGTACCGGTACGGAGATCGAAGACTACAATGCCGCTGAGGTAAAGGAAAAATATCAGGTGACGCCGATCGAGTTTATCGATGTCAAGGCGCTGATGGGTGATACGGCAGATAATATTCCGGGGGTGCCGGGAATCGGTGAAAAGACGGCAACGGCGATCATTGCGCAGTACGGAAGTGTTGAAAATGCCTACGCACATGTGGATGAATTAAAGCCGCCCCGTGCAAGCAAAAATTTAAAAGAATATTATGACCTGGCACAGATGAGCAAGACGCTCGCGACGATCGAGATCCATGCGGATATTGATTATGATCTTGCCGGTGCAAAGCTTAATGGCATTTCCAGTCTGTATACCGAGGATGCATACCTGCTCTGCAAACGGTTAGAGTTTAAAAATCTTCTGAGCCGGTTTGAGGTGGAGACTCCGAAGAATCAGGCGGCAGAACATTTTAAGCTTGTGGAAGACCGTAAGGAGGCAGAGAAAGTATTTGCGAAACTGCGCGGCAGGGACTGTGGATTTTACATTGTTTCCGGAAGTAAAAAGAAGGACAGCCACGAGGAAGCAGACGGACAGATGAATCTGTTTGCGGCAGGAGATATGCCGGGGGCAGACTGTGAACTTTCCGGTATGGCAAAGGAAGCGGATACACATGGCAGGACGGAAATGTCAGAAGAAAACAGGTCAGAGAGTACTGAAAATGCCGAGAAAAATGCGATGGAGTGCTGCCTTGGAGCCGCCGTTTCAATGGGGGAGGAAGAAACCTTTTTTATAAAAGCAGGGGAAAATCTTTCTGCAAAGCAGATCCTTTCCATGTTTACTGCAAGCGAGGCTGCATCCTATGCGACACTTGACCTGAAACCGCAGCTTGCAGCACTTGGCTTACTGGAGCGGCAGGCAAACGGCAACATCGGTCTGTCAAATCTTTTTGACGGTGTGCTTGCAGCATATCTTCTGAATCCGTTAAAGAATGAATATCCATATGAGGATATCGCAAAAGACTATATGGGGCAGATGATCCCATCCAAGGCGGATCTTTTTGGAAAACAGACGATAGAGCAGGCGGTGAAAGATGCACCGGAAGCATTTTTAAATTATGTATGCTACATGGCATATGTGGCGCAGGCGTCCAAAAAGACACTGGAGGCTGACTTAAAGGAGGAGGGCATGGACCATCTGTTTACAGAGATCGAGATGCCGCTCGTATTCACCCTTGCCGATATGGAAAATGAGGGTATTATCGCATGCCGGGATGCACTGACGGAGTATGGAGATAAGCTCGCAGTCCGTATTGCAGAGTTGGAAAAACAGATCTATGAGGAGGCGGGAGAAGAGTTTAATATCAATTCCCCGAAACAGCTCGGAGTGATCTTATTTGAAAAACTCTCCATGCCGTATGGAAAGAAAACAAAGACCGGTTATTCCACGGCGGCAGATGTGCTGGACCGTCTTGCACCGGAGTATCCGATCGTTTCCGATATTTTGGAATACCGTCAGCTTACCAAGTTAAAGTCCACCTATGCGGACGGGCTGGTAAACTATATTGCAAAAGATGGCAGGATCCACACCAGTTTTAATCAGACGATCACGGCTACCGGGCGCTTAAGCAGCACGGAGCCGAACCTGCAGAATATCCCGATGAGGATCGAACTTGGAAGACTGATCCGCAAGGCATTTGTGCCGAAAGAAGGATTTGAGTTTATGGATGCCGATTATTCCCAGATCGAGCTTCGTGTTTTGGCGCATATGTCCGGGGATGAAAAGCTGATAGAGGCATACCGTGAAGCACAGGATATCCACAGGATCACAGCGTCCCAGGTATTTCACATCCCGTTTGACGAGGTGACGGATCTGCAGCGCCGCAATGCAAAAGCGGTCAATTTCGGAATCGTATACGGGATCAGTTCGTTTGGACTGAGCCAGGATCTAAGCATCAGCAAAAAAGAGGCGGCAGAGTATATCGAGCGTTACTTTGAGACATATCCGAAGATCAAGACATTTTTGGACGGGCTTGTGACGGAGGCGAAAGAAAAAGGTTATGTGACGACCATGTTTGGAAGACGACGTCCGGTGCCGGAACTTTCAAGCAGCAATTTTATGCAGCGTTCTTTTGGGGAGCGTGTCGCCATGAACTCTCCGATTCAGGGAACCGCGGCAGATATTATCAAGATCGCAATGATACGCGTGCATGACAGACTGTTAAAAGAAAATCTAAGATCACGCCTGATCCTGACGGTTCACGATGAACTTTTAGTGGAAACAGCGGTTGAGGAAGAGGATGCGGTCCAAAAGATCCTTGAGGAAGAAATGCATGGAGCGGCAGATCTTGCGGTCACGCTTGAAATTGATGCACATGTCGGCAAGAACTGGTATGAGGCGAAATAAAGATCTGTCATCATTCATGCTAAGATGTATTGCGCTGCAAGATATCAGGCTGGTACGAGAGAAAAAATGGATGCGGGGAGCATAGAACGGATGAAATTTATAGGAATTACCGGCGGTGTTGGTGCGGGAAAATCAGAAATACTTCACTATCTTGAAACAAAAGATGGGGTAAAAGTCATGTTGGCGGATGAGATCGCACATGAGCTGATGCTGCCGGGGACAGAATGTTATCAGAAATTAAAAGACAGGTTTTCGGATGAGGATATCTGGAGTGAAGATGGTTCGTTTGACCGGAAAAAGTTAGCGGCAGTCATCTTTTCAGATGAAAAAAAGCGGGATGCATTAAACGGGATCGTACATCCTGCGGTCAAAAAATATATCAGAACTGTTGCAGATGCAGAGCAGGAAAACGGGGTACTTAAGATCCTTGTTTTAGAGGCAGCATTGCTGATTGAAGAACATTATGATGAAATTTGTGACGAACTTTGGTATATTTATACCAGAGAGGACATAAGAAGAGAACGCCTTATGAGATCGCGCGGATATTCCCCACAGAAAGTACAGCAGATTTTTGACAGTCAGTTAGAGGAAGCTGTTTACCGGAAACACTGTAAAGTGGTGATCGATAATAATGGAACGGTGGAAGATGCCATAAGGCAGATCGATCAGGCAATCACGAATATGGAAAATGAGTAGGAGATACTGCAGATGAGTGACGGAAGAGACATGGAACAGCCATTGGTGTTCGGACTTGATATTGGAACAAGAAATGTGGTGGGAACGGTAGGTTACCGTACCGAAGATCAGTTTATCGTAACTGCACAGTATATCATGCAGCATGATACGAGAGCAATGTTAGATGGACAGATCCACGATATCGGGCGCGTATCAGGGACGATCAGAAAAGTAAAAGAACAGTTGGAAAAACAGATCGGGGAGCCGCTTACGGAAGTATGTATCGCAGCCGCAGGCCGTGTGCTCAAGACGGTTACGACAAACATTACTTATGAATATCCGGAGGAGAGCGTAGTTACCGGGGAAGATATTCATACACTGGATTTACTTGGAATCGAGAAAGCGCAGAAAATTTTACAGGAAATGAACGATACCAACTATAAGTTTTACTGTGTTGGATATTCCGTGGTCAAATATTTCTTAAACGATGAACCGTTTTCGAACATTGAATCACATAAAGCAGACCGGATCGGCGAAGATGTCATCGTAACGTTTTTGCCGGAGGATGTTGTAGACGGACTTTATGCAGCAGTCAATCAGGCTGGGCTGGAAGTGGCGAATCTGACATTGGAGCCTATTGCGGCGATCAACGTTGCGATCCCGGAAAGTTATCGTCTGTTAAATATCGCGCTGGTCGATATCGGAGCGGGTACGTCCGATATTTCTATTACCAGGGACGGAAGTATCATTGCCTATGGTATGATACCTCTTGCGGGAGATGAATTGACGGAATTGATCGTGCAGAATTACCTGGTTGATTTTAAGACTGCCGAGTATATCAAGCTGCAGAGCACAACGGAAGATGAGATCACTTACAAGGATATCATGCTGATCGAGCACAAGGTTACGGCAAAGGAAGTATGGGAACTGACGGAACCGATCGTGGATGAGATGACAACTGCGGTGGCGGCAAAGATCAAGGAGTTAAACGGTGATCAGACTGTCAGCGCGGCATTTATCGTCGGCGGTGGCGGTAAGATCCATGGCTATACAAAGATGCTTGCGGAAAAATTAGAGCTTCCGGATGTGCGTGTGGCACTGCGTGGTGAGGAAGTATTACAGGAGATCGTCTTCGAGCAGAAAGATATCAAAAAAGATCCGCTTCTTGTCACACCGATTGGAATCTGTCTCAGTTATTACGAGCAGAAAAACGGATTTATCATGGTCCGTTTCAACGGAGAGCGTCTCAAACTGTATGACAATGACGGACTTACGATTGTGGATGCTGCACTGCAGGCTGGTTTCCCGAATGAAGACCTGTTCCCGAAGAGGGGACCGGAGCTGAATTTCTTCGTAAACGGTGCAAAGCGCATTATCCGCGGAGAGCAGGGTGAGTCCGCAGCAGTTTATATGAATGACAGACCGGCAAACCTCAATGCGGCGTTAGAGCCGAACTGCGAGATCATCATCGAGCCTTCTACGGCAGGAAAACCTGCATCCTGTACCTTAGACCAGTTAGAGGAATATACCTCTGATTCGGTTGCTTTTGTGGTCAATGGAAATATCATAAGATGTCCGAAATTCTTAGAGGTCAACGGAAAATTAGAGTTTCCTTCCTACCAGATCAAAGAGGGCGATCAGGTGGAGACCAGAAGTTTTTACACGGTAGGACAGCTTGCAGAATTTATGGATGTGGATGTAAATGTTGAGCATGTGATCTTAGTGAATAACCGCCGTGCAACGCTTGACTCGCTGATCTATGAAAACTTTACGATCGAGTGGACGGTGCGCACTTATGGAAAGCCGAGTTTCCAGCCGGTAGAGCAGGAGGAGATCAAGACACCGACTGTCGGGGAATATAAGGAAGAAGAAATCCCTGATATTGTGGAGCCGGAGACAAACGCAGAGGAGAGCGTAGCGGCAGATGGGGCAGGAGCACAGAATCCTGCAGCGGCACATAATGCTGTGACTGCGGAGAATACAGATGATGCCGGCAATGCGGGTGCAGAAGGAGAAGATTCTGCGGCTGGAAAGGATGCTTCCACAGTAGAAGATAGTGCAGCAGGCGTTGATGGATCTGTGGCAGGAGAAAATGCAGCAGGCGTTGATGTATCTGTTACAGAAGATGATTTAGCAGGCAAGGCTGGAACAGCAGTAACAGAAGAGGATGCAGCAGGCATGGCTGAAGCAGCTGCAACAGAAGAGAATACTGTCGGCATGTCTGAAACAGCGAAAAAAGTTACAGCGGAAGAAAGCAGTCCGGCAGTTACAGACAGAGCTGCTGTAACGGGAGAAAAGCCGGCAGTGGCAGACAGTACCGTTCCGGCAGTTACAGATGTTACAACAGAAAATGCAGCTGCAGGACAGGCAGCAGCTACAGCAGGAGAAAAGCCGGCAGCAGCTGCGACAGGACAGAGTATGCAGGAACCGGAGCAGCAGGAAGACGGCAGCATGGTTCTGGTATACATCAACGACCAGCCGGTAAAACTTACCGGAAAATCACAGTATATATTTGTAGATATTTTTGATTTCTACGAATTTGATCTTACTGCCTCAAACGGCAGGGCGATCATCACCAACTTAAATGGTGAGAATGCATCGTATTCTGCAGTATTAAAGACCGGAGATACGATCGAACTTAGATGGAAAGAGAATTAAAAAAATGGAATTATGCAGCATAGCAAGCGGCAGCAGCGGAAACTGTATCTGCGTGGGATCGGATGAAAATCATATACTCATCGATGCGGGGATCAGTGGAAAAAGAATTGAAAACGGACTCAATTCGATCGATCTGAAAACAGAAGAGATGAAGGGAGTCCTTGTGACACATGAACATATCGATCACATTTCAGGGCTTGGCGTGATCGCAAGGCGTTACGGACTTCCGATTTATGCCACGCAGGGTACGATAGATGCCATTTTAAATACAAAGTCTGTCGGAAAAATAGAGGAATCTTTATTTCATGCGATCACACCGGAACAGCCTTTTGAAATCGGGGATCTTTGGATCGAACCGATCCCGATCTCACATGATGCGGCAGATCCGGTCGCCTATAAAATAAAAAATGAAGAGAAAACGGCGGCGGTCGTGACAGATCTTGGCACATATGATGAAAATATCATTGATAAAATAAAAAATCTCGATGTGCTTTTACTGGAAGCAAATCATGATGTACATATGCTGCAGGTTGGCAGTTATCCGTATCCGTTAAAACAGAGGATCCTCGGGGAAAAAGGGCATCTCTCTAACGAACTGTCCGGCCAGCTTTTGGGAGAAGTACTCCACGATCATTTTAATACAGTCATTTTAGGGCATCTGAGCAAGGAAAATAATTATGCAGAACTGGCATATGAGACGGTCCGGTTGGAGGTGACGATGGGAGAAAATCCCTATAAAGGGGATGATTTTCCCATGTATGTGGCAAAGCGGGATGAGCCGTCGGAGAGGATCATCTTTTAGTCAGCGTGCAGGCGATTGTTTATGAGGACAGATCTTGGGGAATAGTTTTTTCATGTGATTGAAACTCTTATGAAGCTTAGTAGAAAAAATTATAAATATGCATTTATTTAACAGTGGAAATTATAAATTATATATGATATTATGATTCATAATAGATTTGCGCTGATTTAGTAAAGCAGAAAAGTGAGGAGAGCAGAGATGGAGAACACAGCAGACAAGACAATTATTACAGTAGTGGGCAAAGATACGGTTGGTATCATTGCAAAAGTATGTACTTATCTTTCCGAGAATGGCATCAATGTACTTGATATTTCACAGACGATCGTTT
>SAMEA104315434__coassemble_937_pt1 | contig 13218 bp, 13 predicted proteins | sample SAMEA104315434__metabat2_low_PE_001 | metagenome-assembled genome bin SAMEA104315434 (sample SAMEA104315434) | gut metagenome | biome: Monkey gut; feature: monkey-associated habitat; material: faeces | place: China | collected 2013 | reverse complement strand
TGGTTATTATGCTTGTTCTGATCGTCATCGGTATTGCAGCCACTGTCATTGCCATCCGCAAAGTTGCTTCTGCTATTACAAAACCGATCAGCACATTAAATGATGTGGCACAGGAGCTTGCCAAAGGAAACCTTGATGTATCCCTTAAGATTCAATCGGATAATGAAATCGGCGAACTTTCTGACTCCATCCAGTTAACGGTAGACCGCCTGAAAGAATACATTAATTACATCAATGAGATTACCTATGCATTAAACCGGTTAGCAGACGGAAAGTTAAAGTTCAAACTGAAATATGATTATACCGGGGATTTTTCAAAAGTAAAAGAAGGACTTATCAATATCTCCGAATCCATGCAAAACATTATGACTGATATTATTAACACATCAGCCCAGGTTTCTGCCGGTTCTGAAGATCTTGCCAAAGCAGCCCAGAGTATCGCAGAGGGTGCAACCACGCAGTCTGCTTCTGTAGAAGAACTTGTTGCCACCACAACTGCTGTTACCGATCAGGTAAAAGAAAACACTACTGCTGCACAGGTTGCGGCTGATGAGACATTAAAAGTAACCGATATGATGCGAAACAGCAAAGATCAGATGTCGCTGATGACAGAAGCCATGAACAAGATCACACAGACCTCCAATGAAGTTGTCGGCATCATTAAAACGATCGAGGATATTGCAGACCAGACAAATCTGTTAGCATTAAATGCTTCCATTGAAGCTGCAAGGGCAGGTGAAGCCGGAAAAGGTTTTGCTGTTGTTGCCTCCGAGATAGGTTCCTTAGCAGATGAAAGTTCCAAAGCAGCCAATACAACCAAAGATCTCATCGGTATTTCCATTGATGAAATTGAACATGGAAATCAGATTGTAAATGATGTCGTCACTTCCATCCAGGAAGTCATGGAAGCTGTGCAAAAAGTAAATGAAATGATATCAAAGAGTTCCGAGACCTATGTCCAGCAGGAGCAGAGCATGGAACAGCTTGAGATCGGTATTGAAGAGATTTCCAAAGGGGTGGAAGATAACTCTGCCGCTGCCGAGGAAACTTCTGCCACATCGGAAGAACTTGCCGCTCAGGCTACTACGCTGGAACAGCTTGTACAGAGATTTGACCTGACAAATGAGGAATAAGTACAATAATCCGAATTACAAGATGTAAAAAAGTCCCCTGTGGCATGCTATATTTCTACAGCATGCCACAGGGGATTTTGACTATTTATATTTAAAATCTGCGCTCGCCCATCTGATTTACAATCGCAACATTTGTAATATCTCCCAGTTCCATAAGTTTATTGATCAGCTGGTTTTCATCGGCTCCGGAAAATTCTATGATCATATCAACACCATTCATCGTAACGTTCTTTGATTTTACCAGACTGTGCTTTGTCATCAATCCTACCATTTCCTCGATCTTTGGTGCCGCCTGATTGTCGCTGCTGTTTACTACCAGAACCAGAGAAGCCTTTGGCGATGGTATGTAATTTAATACAATAAGCGCTACGGTTACAACCAGTGACAATTCTACTGCAACCACATATAATCCTGCTCCATCAATAATTCCTATGCTTGTCGCCCAAAATAAAAACACAAGATCCAACGGATCTTTTACTGCATTTCTGAATCTGACGATGGAAAGCGCACCAACCATACCCAATGAGATCACAAGATTTGTCTGCATAGCATATACAATGGCTGCTGTCACCAGTGCCATGATAACGATTGCCCGGTTAAAATCTTTCGAATAAAATGTATTTTTACTCAGATATTTATACAAAAAGAAAATATAAACACCGATCAGAATCGTTATCAGCATTAATACGATAAAATCCACATTCGATGTTTCTGTGGAAAAACTTTTTATAATTGATTTCTTAATGATATCTTTTGTACTCATAAACTATATCCTCTCACTTTTTATCTTAACCTGGCATTCTCCAGGATTCTGTTTTTTGTCTTCCCATGTAATATTTTGAAAATGTAACCCGTTTTAAATTTCCTGTTTCTAATATTTTTGCGATCACATCCGGCAGAAGTTCATCATATTTTACTTCCATCAGGTGCATGTTTGTCTCAAGAACCGGAATTCTGAGAAAATCATCCGAGAAAAATTTTTCTGTTTGATATGATGCCGATATATTCCGGTCAAACGTAATCCTTACATTTCCTAACTGATATACATATGCTGTTCTTTCATATTCGACAATGATCTTTGGCAGCAGCATATTTTTCGCGATCAAAAAATCAACTCTCTCATTTCCGCACTTCTGTCCGCGTATGATCCGTTCTGCTTCATCTCTCGTCAAAAAGATCACATCTTTCCAGACTTTCTCACGTTTCTTGGATTTGATCTCAAATTTTACAGACTGATCATCCGGTGCATAAATGCGCATACGGTATTTTTTCCGTTCATCCACGCCACTCTCGTTTTCCTGATAACATGTATCATAAAACGTATCAAAATACAGACTCCGCACCTGATATGCCCTTTCCTGCTGATGCTCATCCAGTGAAAGGATTGCAGATAACCTCTGTTGAAGCAGCAGGATCTCATAATCAGAGCAAAAATATTTTTTTTCTACCCGTTTCATTGATCCTCCCTTTTTAATAGTTCATTGTATTTCCACCAGTTGTCGCCGCAAAAGACTTTATCAAGGCTGTCCATACATTCTTTTATATATTCCATAAATCTTGATGTGTCCGTAAAATTATTTGCATCCGGCCATTTTTCACTGTCCCTTTTCATTGCGCCGCTTTTAACCAAAAGATCCATATTTTGTTGCGCATATTTCTGCAGATATTCCGTATCAAGAAAATTCTTTCTATATTCCTGCCATTTTTCCCTTGTCAGATTCTCCATACGCTCCTGATCTGCCCGATACAACGTGATAAATTCCCTGCTGACCATAATATCAGGCAATCTCCCTGATTTTTGATCTATTCCACTTCCTACACCATAGTTACCAAAACTATTATCCATATCCCATGGAATCATATGCATCTTATAACTTCCATTTTCAAACCGCATACAGTAATCAATATTTTTAAATATATTATCTTCGCCTCTGATACAATTCAAAAAGATTTCATAATCAATAATATTATCTATGTCAATAAGAGATTCCAGCTTTGACCAGTCGCTTTCTGTTTTAACTGTGTGATCATAAATATCATAGTAAAATGTTGTAACATATGGCTTTAAATGCAGCCAATCCTCGGATGTCACATTTTCCAGTTTGGGATATTTAATCCGAAATCCCGGTATGTATTCCTGGCCATCTTCCGTATTAAATTCTGTCTGATCCGGTATTGCAAAATCTGTTTTTCTATAAAAAATATCTGTTTTATTCATAGATAGCTGCTTGTTATCCACCGGTTCCATCAATCCATAAACACCCCAGTACATATTATCAAAAATGTATTCTACATACATAATATTTGATGACTTATCTTTCGAATCATTGTATTCCTGCATATCTGACCACATCTGGTATGCAAGTTTTTCCCTGATCTTACTTGAATCCGTGTACAAAGGATTTAAAATCCAGTCATTGTCCTTTCGAAGTCCCAGCAATGAAACTCTTTTTTTCTTACCTCTTTTATTGCATAAGTTTATCTTATATCCCTTTTTCGGATATGTTGCTGAAGTCTGCCCCCTTAGATGAGAATTGCAATAGCCGCTATATGACATGTCTTCATCTGCATCTATAATTACAAAATCAGACGGATCCTCCATCCCTGCAGTTTCTGTCAATGAAAGGATCGGCAATCCAGAAACTGTCAAATTCGCCAGTCGATAATAATCTCCCATCTGTATTAATACAGAAAATTTATAATCTGACTCAATCGCTGCTAATTTCTGAGACCACATTGCATCATTGCAAAAATATATATCAGCATCATTTCCTGCACTAAAATAACCTTCCCAGATATCCGTGTCCGTATCCTGCGAAATATAAAACGTATTTGTTTCTGTCACATATGGTACATTACAGCCATTAAACCGCAGCGTATTCCGGACATCTAAATCCTGTTTTTCTTCTCCATGGATAACTTCTCCATAGTCCGCACAAAAGTTCATACTAAGCAGCATTCTGTTATCCAAAAAAGATTCCCCCAGGCGAATGGCAAAATACAAAACAACCATTGCAAAAACTGCAAAGATTAATTTTTTCCTTTTACTCCAAAAATACATTCTTTATCCTGTCCTGTATCCTGTTCTTTTAAATTTTGACATCTAGTAGATGTCATTTCAAATCTGATTCTATCATACGCTAGAAAAAATAACAAGCTGTGAATGTCATACGGGTTTCTATTAAAAAGGAGGTCTTTTTATGTATAAAAATAAATCAAACGGATCAAATAATATTTGTGGTAAAAAAATCAGTCAACTGCGCAAAGCCTTATCTCCAAAAGTGTCCCAGCGTGCTTTTGCTGATAAGCTGCAGTTAAACGGAATTGATTTAGATAAAAATGCGATTCAACGAATTGAATGTGGCAAACGATTCGTGACAGACATCGAATTAAAAGCTTTTGCACAATTATTAAATACAACGGCAGACGCGCTGCTTGGAGATGAAAATAAATAAAAAAAACACCGTGCAGACGTTTGAATTGTCTGCACGGTATTCCTGTTTATCTGCTGTGAATCTTTATTCGTTGTGAATTTATTCACATACGTACGGCATTAATGCAACGTGACGAGCTCTCTTGATCGCTACTGTAAGAGCTCTCTGATGTTTTGCACAGTTGCCTGTGATACGACGAGGAAGGATTTTTCCTCTCTCAGAGATGTATCTTTTTAATTTGTTTGTATCTTTGTAATCGATTACGTTATCTTTTCCACAGAAAACGCAAACTTTTTTTCTTCTATGCATTGGGCGTCTCTTCATCGGTGCGCCATCTTTGTCTGCTGCTTTATTGAAAGCCATGATAATTACCTCCTGTTGTTATGATCTCCATTAGTTAAATGGTAACTCTTCATCAATTCCATCCGGAATATTCATGAAGCCATCACCTGCTGCACTGCTCGGTGACGGTCTGTCGGAAGGGGTAAAGCCGGAGTTGTCTCCGCCGCCGCTGGCATTTTTGCTCTCTGCAAACTCTACATTCTCAGCAACAACGTCCGTTGTGTATACGCGCTGTCCGTCCTTGTTGGTGTAGCTGCCAGTCTGGATACGTCCTTCCAGAACGAATTTTGTTCCCTTACGTCCGAATCTCTCCAAAAACTCTGCTGTTCTGCCAAATGCAACACAGTTGATGAAATCTGTATTCTGATCATCTCCGTCACGACGGAAACGACGATCTACTGCAAGTGAAAATCTTGCGATCGCAGTGGCACTCTCGCCCTGAGAATAACGGATCGCTGCGTCTCTGGTTAATCTTCCCATAAGAATAACTTTGTTCATATACGATTCCTCTCTTCTATCAAACAAACCGTTGTCAGTTCAAAGAATCTTATTTCTCGTCTTTTCTTACTACTAAGAAACGAAGAACATTGTCCATGATGCGGACATCGCGCTCAACTTCTGCCGGAACAGTAGATGCAGCGTCGAACTGGATGAAATAATAGAAAGCTTCTGACATCTTCTGGATCTCATATGCTAATTTCTTCTTACCAGCCTCTTCTACTTCTGTTACGTTACCACCGGCACGAGTGATGTACTCTTTTGCCTTCTCTACGGTAGCTGTTCTCGCATCGTCTTCGATCTTTGCACTAACAACAAGCGCTAATTCATACTTATTCATGCGAATTTTCCTCCTTTTGGTCTCTGGCCCGCTCTCATATGAGTGAGCAAGGAATTTAATAATATATCACGAAGATATATTTTATCATAGAAATCAACTGATTGCAAGAACTTTTTGTTCACAACTAATACTGCCTGATCTGCATAAACTCTTAATCCGTTTCTTTTTTGCGGATCTCCCTCGTATTTTTCTCTACAAGTTTTCTTGCGATCATGATCTGGTGTCCGCAGCCTAGACATTTCAGCCTGAAATCTGCTCCCACGCGCAGGATCTCCCATTCACTGCTGCCACATGGATGCTGCTTTTTTAAACGCACCACATCCCCTACCTCATATTTATCCATGAATCCTCCCTGTTTTCCGAAAGAAAATGCCTGCTATGCCACATTTGCATAGCATGTATGCCGCTTTTGCAGGAGCAATGCCCAGCAAACTGTGCAGGATTTTCCTCCTTGTTTTTTACTTATTCTGTGAGCAGTTCGCCGCATCGATCGCGATCACAAGCATCATTCCAAGCAGTTCATCCCCGGGATTGGTGAAATCGATCACATAGGTATCCCCCCAGTGAAGCAGCTGCTTGGAAATATGGATGATCGAACTGCAGCCAGAATAGACATCGTAATCCCAGCCGGGAAAATCTCCCTCCACACGCCATCCGTTAAAATCAATCTCATATTTTGGGCGGAACAAAGTAAACTGCTTTTCGATCTGTCCTCTTTTGATCCCGCCTGTTTCAATCTCAAATACCGGAAGCAGATTAAATACTTTCTGCCGGATCATGCCGACTTCATTATGCGCAGCATCATATACATGGATCTGATGTCCAAGCGCAAACACTTCCGCCTTGACAAAATACCGTACATTTCCCTCTTCATCATACACATCATAAGTATCCGACCAGGAAAAGACTCTCTGTTTTATCAGTAAACGCATAGGTTACTCCTCCTCATACTTACCGGATCTGTGAGAACACTTCCCCTAATCCTGCCTGGATCAGAAGGTCTGCCCTGCCATCCATCGGTGTCGTCGATTTGTTGATGAGCACCAGTTTATCGCCACGGTAGTAATCGATCAGACCTGCTGCCGGATATACCGCCAGTGAAGTTCCTCCAATGATCAGCACATCTGCATGACTGATATAAAATACAGCATCCTCCAAAGTCTGCTGGTTTAATCCCTCTTCATAGAGCACGACATCCGGTTTGATCTTTCCACCGCACTCATCACAGAGCGGAATTTTTGCACTGGAATTTAAAATATATTCAGCATCAAATCCTTTTCCACATTTCTGGCAGTAATTGCGGTGTACACTGCCATGCAGCTCTAAGACTCGCTTACTTCCTGCCATCTGGTGAAGTCCGTCAATATTCTGTGTGATGACAGCTTTTACCTTGCCTGCTGCCTCTAACTCTGCCAGCTTCTGATGCGTCACATTCGGCTTTGCATCCAGGCACAGCATTTTATCACGGTAAAAACGATAAAACTCTTCCGTATGTCTCATATAAAAAGTATGGCTTAAGATCGTTTCCGGCGGATAATCATATTTCTGATTATAGAGTCCGTCCACGCTCCTGAAATCCGGGATACCGCTCTCCGTCGAGACTCCTGCGCCCCCAAAAAATACAATGTTATCTGATTTCTGCACCATGTCTAAGAATTTTTCAATATTTGTCATGATCAATCCTTTCTCAGAATAAACTGTCCAACCAGTTCATTTAAAGATACCGCCTGTGCAGACAGCTCTTCACTGGTTGCGGAGGATTCCTGTGCTGCCGCGGAGTTAGACTGAACCCCCTCCGAGATCTGGTTGACACCCGATTCTGCCTGCTCCATCGCTTTTGCCTGCTCTGCCGACTGTTCACTTAACATCTTTGAATCCTCAGCGATCTCCTTGATACCTTCAACCACTTCCTCTAATGCCACAGAAGCACTTTCTGCCGCTTTATTTCCCTCGGCGATCTCCTGCAGGGATCCTTCGATCAGCTGACGTGTATCAACCGCTGACTGTGCACTCTGCTCCGCTAACTTTCCAATCTGTTCCGCAACAACGGCAAATCCTTTTCCTGCTTCTCCTGCACGGGCAGCCTCGATCGCCGCATTCAAAGATAACAGATTGGTCTGGCTTGCAATATCTTCAATATCCGAAATAATATTTTCGATTTTTGTCGATGTCTCGTTGATCCGTCCCATGGCATCCATCAGAGAGGTCATCTGCACACGGCTGTTATCCGCCTGTTTTGCATACTGACTCGCTTTCTGGTGTGATGCCTCAAGTTTTTCTGCTGTTGCATTGACATTGTCCGTAATGTTAGTGATCGTTGCTGTCAGCTCTTCCACAGAACCTGCCTGGTCTGTTGCACCTTCTGCCAGCGCCTGTGCAGATTCCGCTAAATTCTCTGAACCCGCTGAAACCTGTTTTGACGCGTCCTCAACATGCTGTAAGGTATTGTTCATCTGGCGGTTCATTTTTCTTATGGCATCTTTCAATGCCACAAATTTTCCAACATATTTGTCCTCGATCTTTGTTTCGATGGCATAATTGCCGTCTGCCATCTCTCCAAGCAGCTCCCCGGCATCGGTAATGATAAGGTTGAGATTCTTTGCCATCTGCTCTGCTTCCTCTACCATCTCTTTGATCTCATCATCTGCCTCACTCTCCGGGAACGGACTATCAAGATCACCCTGTGCAAATGATTTCAGGCGGTCTGCCAGAGCCATCAGCGGTCTTTCTATATCTGCTGCCATCGTATTTCCGATGCGTGAAGCAATAACAACTGCAACGACAATCACTGCAATGATCACGATCATAAGAATCAGATCCATCATGTGCAGACTTGCTTTCGCCGTATCTCCCTTTTGTACATTCAGATCCATGAGTGTTACCAGATCCTGATAGATTTTATCATACTGCGGCGAAAGTTCATCTGTGTCAATTTCCTGCGCTTTCAGATAACCTTCATCTGAAGATGATGTTGCAAGTTCTAACACCTTTGCGTCAATATCCCAGTAACCGTCTAAATCCGCAACCAGCGTATTATAGGCATCTTTTGCCTGCGAAAATACCATGGAACCTTCTATTTCTTTCAGATAAGTCTCAAATGCTTCTTTTTTCTGATCGTGCAGTGTTGTCTGTGCCTCGATCATATCTTCCTCATCATAACCTACCACTGCACGCAGGGCACTTCTCGTCTCCGAAAATGTCACCATCGCCTTTCCGATATCTCCCTGTGAGAATCCATAATTCGTCATCGCATACTCATAACGGTTAGACGCAACCAGCATTGCAATAATCCCCAGCACTGCCGCAATTGTTGCAATACCTGTTGCCATTCTAAATCCTGTGTTCAACCGCTTTTTTATTTTCATTTCTTTTAGCTTTTGCATAACTACTCACCTTTCCTTTTGTAATATGCCTTTGACACGAATGATTTTAGTATATTTTTGGTGGATTTTCAAGGGGCACCGCCCTTTAGTGCTGCCCTTTCTGACACTGAAAAATTTTATCAAAAAAACAGCGGTCACATACTGCTGTCCGCAGTTATGAACCACTGTCTACATGAGTTGCGGGAACAGGATTTGAACCTGTGACCTTCGGGTTATGAGCCCGACGAGCTTCCAGACTGCTCCATCCCGCGCTATTGTAACAAAGCATGTGCTCTGTTTGTTTACATAACTTTATTATAAACCTTATTTTTCCTGTTGTCAAATAATTCTAAACACTTTCTAATGCGGCATCATCCCTGCAAGCACCACGCTCGCCGCCATCCCTGCCGCCGTAGCAGCCAGTGCTCCTGCAAGCGTATATCGGCTCTTTTTGATCTTTACACTCATAAAATAGACCGACATGGTGTAAAAAATCGTCTCCGTACTTCCGAGCATGATCGACGCCATCCGCCCCAGAAGCGAATCCGTCCCATATTCTTTGTAAATATCCAAAAGCAGTCCCGTCGCCGCCGAAGATGAAAACATTTTTACGACGGCAAGCGGAAGCAGCTCTGACGGGAAACCGATCCGTTCTGTGAATACGGCACACAGTTTTGAAAAACATTCCAGAAATCCGGATGCACGCAGAATCCCGACGGCAACCATCAGCCCGATCAGCGTCGGCATGATCCCTATGACTGTTTCAAATCCGTCTTTTGCTCCTTCAATAAACTCTTCGTAGATATTGTGCCTGCACAATAACCCATATCCGACAATCAAAAAAATCAGAAGCGGTATCATGATATCGGATAAAAACATCATTATCTGCATAGGACACTTCCCGAAGCTGCTGTTAGTTTATTATATGTATCAGCGGTTCACATTATTCATGCGATTTTCGTGCCAGACGTTCATAATCCTCCTGCGGCATCGGTTTTGCAAAATAATATCCCTGGATATAGTTACAGCCGAGTTTCTTTAACATCTGTACCTGCTTCTTTTCCTCCACACCCTCTGCGATGACCGGCATATCCAACGCTTTTGCCATCTGGATCACTGCCGCTAAGATCTTTTCTCCACGCCCGTCATCTTTGCCTTTGGAAAGAAACTTCATATCAATTTTCAGTACATCCAGATCAATATCTTTTAACACATTTAAAGACGAATATCCGCTTCCGAAATCATCCATCAGTATTGTAAAACCTGCCTTGTGCAGATAGTCCACCGCATTTAAGATGACATTTTCCGTATCGGAAAAAACGCTCTCCGTCAGCTCTAAATGCAGATACTCCGGCGGTATGCGGTATTTTTCCACAAGATTGACCAGTGACTCTAAAAAATTTGGATTATAAAGGTTGACACGGGAAACATTCACAGAGATCGGATCCGGCTTACGCCCTGCCTTTAACGCCGTTGCAATAAGCTGGCAGACCTGATCCCACACATAATAATCCAGTTTTATGATAAAACCGTTTTTCTCGAAAACAGGGATAAACTCTCCCGGTGAAACCATTGTCCCGTCCGGTTTCTTCCAGCGCACAAGCGCTTCCGCGCCACGCGGCGTATATCCATCTAACTCATACTTCGGCTGGAAATAGACGACAAACTGTTTTTCCTCAAGTGCGTTATCCATCTCGTTGATGATCTGCTGTTCCCTCAGCATTGCCTTTCCCATCTCCTCGGTATAAAGAGCCTCATGGTGCATATACTGTCCCTTACACTTCTGCGCGGCAATCACCGCATGTTCATAGATAACGGCAACATCCATTTCTTTATCCTGGATCATATAACATCCCGCAGAGGTCTCTAAATAACAGCGCACCTCTCCGTTTTTCTTCACATGCGCCCTGATCTGCTGTGCAATCTCTAATGCATCCTGCTCCTGTTCTACCGCAACGCAGATGCCAAAGACATCTGCATTCAACCTGCCATAAGTATATGTCTCATAGGAACTGAGAACGCTAAAGATACTCCGTGCCATGCACTTTAACAGACGGTCGCCCTCCGATGCTCCATAGAAAGAATTGATCATTTTAAAACGGTCGATATCCAGCCGGATAAACGCAAATGTCTCATTCTGACAATCATCTAACATTTCCCTCGTCTTCTGGTAAAACATCTGGCGGTTGTAGATCCCAGTCAGCGGATCATACTCTAAAAAGTGCTGTTTGCTCCTTTTGATGGCATTCATGACACGAAACCAGATGATCTCCTGGTGAAATGACTTCGGAATAAAGTCCCATACACCGTATTCAAGACAACGCCTTTCATTTTCAATATTGTCCTCTGTCGTTGCAATGACAATCGGAATATACTTGTATTCACTGTGCTTTTTGAATTCCTCCAGGAAAGCAAACCCATCCATCACAGGCATAATAAGATCCAGTATAATTGCTGCTATAGAAAGCCCTTTATCCTTTTTCAGATACTCCAGTGCCTTTTTCCCGTCCTCTGCCTCTACGATCTGATAATCTTCACTAAAAATATCAGCTAACGACTGTCTGTTCAGCTTGTTATCATCCACAATTAAGATCTTATTTTTCTTCATCGGTACCCCCTCACTTTCTTTGAGGATTTGTCTTACATATTAATCCATTCTTATTATAATGTCTTTTTTTCAATAGGGCAACGTATTATTTGTCAGATATTGTCAATATTCCGTTTAATTTTACAAAAAATAACAGCCGTCAGCGTACTGCAGGTCGTCGCGATCAATGCAGGACCTACGATTGCTGCCGGATTTACGCTGCCGTACTGGCTGCGGTAGGCAATAATGTTGACCGGTATGATCTGGAGGGATGAAATATTAATGATCAAAAAATCGCACATTTCGCTGCTGGCGATCCGCTCCCCCCTTTTTTCTTTACCTTCTAAGGACGCTTTATTTCCACGTTCTTTTTCCAACTCTGCCAGCGCCTCCATCGCTTTTAATCCTGCAGGTGTTGCCGCCCATCCCAGCCCGAATATATTTGCGATCATATTGGTAGCAATATATTTATTGGCGGGATGATCTTTCGGAATATCCGGGAACAGGAAGTGTAACACCGGCGCAAGACGCCCCGACAATCCCCCAATGATCCCTGTTTTTTCGGCAATTCTCATCAGCCCTACCCAGAATGACATGACTCCCATCATGGTAATGCAGAGTGTCACCGCCTCTTTTGCCGAGTCAAGTGCCGCCTGTGTGACCGCCGGAAGTGTGCCGTGAAATGCGGCAAACACAACGCCTGTTAAGATCATAAATGCCCAGAGATAATTCATATGTACCTCTCCGGTTTTTCTTTCATTTTATTTCTATGCTCTACAATATATGTATCGCCACTTTTTCCACATTTTCAAAGTTATTTTTTTGGAAAATCAACATATATATCACTAACACCTGGATTTTCTAACTGAGGTATTTTATCTTGACATGGTTTTCTGATATTTTTCACAAATTTCCACGCTTATGCCGGATATCCACACTTTTTCTTACTTTTCTGATCGTTTTCCCCACAGTTTTCTTAGACGGATGCACTTTCTTAAGGCATGCTCCGGATCAGTCTGCCCGTATCTCTTCCGGATCTAAACCGGATCCGGCAGACTCCGTTTCTTCGGAATCTACCGGTGGTCACGGTCAATCCGCAGACAGTTCATCCTCCACTGCCTTTGACGAATTTTTATTGCAGCTTTTCCGCTCGGAAGTTGCCCAGAATACCATAAATCTTCATTTTTCCCTCTCCTCACCGGAATCTTATGGAATCACAGAGATTCCAATTTCGCTTGGCAGTATTTCCAGTCAGACCTCAAAGGAAAACCGTGCAGCCTTAGAAAACACGACTGCTGCCCTAAAGCGTTTTGACCGCGAAAAACTTTCCAAAACCCGGCAGCTGACCTATGATATTTTGTCGGATTACCTTGCCATGGAGCAAAGGAGGGCTGATTTTTTACTTTATGAGGAATACTTAAACCCTTCCTCCGGCACTCAGGCACAGCTTCCCGTACTTTATGAAGAGTATCGTTTCTACACGGAAGATGACATCAAAACTTACCTGAAACTGCTGCCGCTG
>SAMEA104315434__coassemble_913_pt1 | contig 13579 bp, 8 predicted proteins | sample SAMEA104315434__metabat2_low_PE_001 | metagenome-assembled genome bin SAMEA104315434 (sample SAMEA104315434) | gut metagenome | biome: Monkey gut; feature: monkey-associated habitat; material: faeces | place: China | collected 2013 | reverse complement strand
TTAGACCAGTTGGAGGGCAGTTTTCCGGATGGTGTCGGAAAGCCAATGATCATGCAGATCGACCCGGACATGATGCCTGTAATGGTGGCATCTGCCGATGTTGAGGGAATGACGCAGTCAGAGATCTCAGATTATGTGGAAAATGAACTGTCACCGGTACTTGAAAGTATCGATGGTGTTGCATCTGTATCTGCAACCGGCACCGTGGAAGAAAACATTCATGTCACATTAGATCAGGATAAGATCGATGCACTGAATCAGAAGATCCAGAGTAAGATCGAGGAACAGTTTACCGAACCACAGGAACAGCTCGATCAGGCTGCCGAACAGGTGGAGAGTGGACGCAAACAGATGGAAAGCGGAAAAGATCAGCTTGCGAACCAGCTTGGACAGGCGGAAAATGAAGTGATCAATGGGAAGTCGCAGGCATTTGTGGCAGAATCAGACCTGAGTCAGAATTACACGGTACTGAAAGCGACTGATGAGCTGATAAAGCGGGCAATCCCGGAACTTCAGAGTGTTTATGAACAGGGAATGGGGCTGAAAGCAGACATTGAACAGGCACAAAAAGAAGCAGAGATGAACAGTGAGGACGGAAGCAACCGTTTAGAAGAGCTTTTAGAGGAGGCAGAGATTTCCGGAGATCAGGAACAGATCAATCAGATCCTTGCAATGACAGGGGAAAATCAGGAGAGCATTGCGGAAGCGGGAAAACGCCTGGAATTATTACAGGAAGAACTGTTAGAACTAAATACATCCTTAAATCAGCAGTGGGCAGATCAGTTAGCAGCGTTAAATGTGAGTCTTAGTTCGATCGATGACATTCCACAGGTAATCACGCAGCTATCACAAAAACAGGTTGAGATACAAACAGCGATGGCGACTCTGCAGACTGCACAGGAACAGGTCACAGATGGAAAAACTACTTTGGATGATGCGTATGTAACGCTGAACCGGATGGAGATCGATGGGATCTTAGAGATGAGTGAAGCGGCTGCACAGCTTGCGGTCGGGGAATCCCAGTTAGAGCAGGGACAGGAAAAATTAGACGAGTCAAAACAGAGTGCACTTGATTCTGCGGATCTGAATCAGATTCTGTCGGTGGAAACGTTAGGTGGAATTTTGACAGCACAGAATTTTTCCATGCCGGCGGGGTATGTCAATGAAAATAAGAAGCAGTATCTTGTGCGCGTCGGCGACGAGGTCTCATCGGTGGAAGAGCTTGAAAATCTTGTGCTTGTGGATGTCGGCATGGACGGGATCGAGCCGATCCGCTTATCGGATGTTGCAAAAACAGAGGTGGTGGATGATACGGGGGATTCCTATTCCAAAGTAAATGGAAATCCGGCGATCATGCTCTCGATTGAAAAGCAGACCGGATACTCCACCGGGGATGTGACAAAGAGGATCAAAACAAGATTTGAGTCACTGGAAAAGGAAAATGACAAACTTCACATGACGATCCTGATGAATCAGGGAGTCTATATTGATACCATTGTGCAGTCTGTCATGGAAAATATGATCGTGGGTGCGATCCTTGCCGTGCTCATTCTGATCTTATTTTTAAAGGATATCAAACCGACACTGGTGATCGCGTGCTCCATCCCGCTCAGTGTGGTGTTTGCGATCGTTTTGATGTATTTTACCGGAATTTCGCTAAATATCATTTCACTGTCCGGTCTTGCACTCGGTGTCGGCATGCTCGTGGATAACTCGATCGTCGTGATCGAAAATATTTACCGTCTCAGAAATCAGGGATTTTCGATCCGGAAGGCAGCAGTCGAGGGAGCAGGACAGGTGGCAGGAGCAATTTTTGCATCCACGCTCACAACCGTCTGTGTATTTGCACCGATCATTTTTACCGAGGGGATCACAAGACAGTTGTTTGTGGATATTGCACTCACGATTGCCTACACGTTAGCGGCAAGTCTGATCGTGGCGCTGACATTTGTGCCGATGATGGCATCCGGTGTGCTGAAGAATACGAGGGAAATCAAACATCCGTGGTTTGACCGCATTTTAGACGGATATGAAAAAGTTCTGCGTGTGGCGCTGCGGTTTAAACCGGTCGTGCTGATCGGTGTGATCGTTTTTCTGGTGGCAAGTGTGACGCTTTCCGTTTCCAAAGGATTTACTTTTATGGACATGAATATGGAGACAGAGCAGCTCACGGTCACAGTCTCAGCGAAAGAGGATGAGAAGCTGACGTTTGAGGGGCTGACGGAGCGCGCGGATGAGGTCGTGGACAAGATCTCCGGCATCTCCGGTGTGGATTCGATCGGAGCCATGGCAGGCGGCGGTGGGATCATGTCGATGGGCGGCAGTACGGACAGTGTGACCATGTATGTGCTCATCGATGATTCCGGGGTGACTGGCAGCGAGATCACTGCCTCGATACAGGCGCTTACAGCGGATCTTGACTGCGACGTGAATACGGACAGCTCCGCGTCGGATATGAGTTCCTTTTTCGGAAGCGGTATTTCCGTGCGGGTCAAAGGAAAAGATTTAGATAAGCTGCAGGAGCTTGCAGGGCAGATCGCAGAAGTCGTGGAGAAGACGGAGGGCACTGTAAATGTGGACGATGGTCTTGGAGATACGACGCCGTCTTTCACGGTAAAAGTGGACAAAGAAAAAGCTGCAAAATACGGTATGACAACAGCGCAGGTGTACCAGCTTGTCTATAAACAGCTTGCATCCGACACGTCATCCACGACGGTTTCGACGGATTTAAAAGACTATAAAGTATATGTGCAGAGCGGGGAACAGGCGGATGTCACGCTTTCCGATATCCGTAAGCTGACATTCCCTTATACAGACCGTATCAGCGGAGAGACAAAAGACGTTCCACTGAAAGATATCGCAGAGTTTGTGGAAGGGGAGTCCTTAAATGTGATAAACCGAAGCTCCCAGACACGCTATATCAGTGTCACAGCGGGCGTGGACGAGGATCACAACGTGACACTGGTAAGTAACCAGATCCAAAAAGAATTAGACAAGATCGATCTGCCGGACGGATATGAGATAGCCATGACCGGAGAGGATGAGACGATCCGGGATGCGATGAATCAGTTGTATCTGATGCTGATCCTGGCAGTCGTGTTTATTTACCTTATCATGGTCGCACAGTTCCAGTCGTTTTTGTCACCGTTTATCATTATGTTCACGATCCCGCTTGCGTTTACGGGAGGATTTTTTGCTTTGTTTGTGACGGACAATGAAGTCGGCGTGGTATCCATGATCGGTTTTGTCATGTTAGCGGGTGTCATCGTCAATAACGGAATCGTGTTAGTCGATTATATCAATCAGCTAAGGAGAGAGGGCATGGATAAAAAGGAAGCGATCGTGACCGCCGGAAGGACGAGACTGCGCCCGATCTTAATGACGGCACTGACCACGATCCTTGCAATGTCCACGATGGCGATGGGACTTGGAAGCGGTTCGGAGATGATGCAGCCGATGGCGATCGTGACCGAGGGCGGTATGCTATATGGAACACTGCTGACGCTGATCGTGGTGCCTTGTATCTATGATCTGTTTACGAGGAACAAGAGTATGGTGGAGGAAGAGATATAGGGAATAATATAATTATTGATGATTAACAGAAAGAGGTGATTCCGTGAAAACATTACAAGAGGCTTTAATGATTGGAGAGTCAGCAGATATAGAGTTTAAATCCTGGGTGAAATCTTCTGGAATGAGGGAGAGAATATCATTAGCTGTTGATGAATTAATTGCATTTGCAAATTGTAATGGTGGTACCGTATATTTTGGTGTTGAAGATGACGGCGAGGTTACAGGCTGTACAGAAAACTATGATTTGCAGGCAATTCAGGAATCTATATATGATAAGACAAGACCGCCAATGTTTACCGAAATTGAAGAAATCAAATATGAGGGGAAGATCGTAATTGCAATTTCTGTTGAATCGGATGGAAAAACCTATGCAACAACGGATGGAAGGTGTTTAAAACGGCTGGGGAAGAACTCTAAGCCTTTTTATCCGGATGAAATGGCGCATGTATATACGATAGCAAATACAAATGACTTTTCATCACGGGTAATAGCAGAGAGTTCAGCAGATGATATCAATCTTATGGTAGTATATGCGTTGAAAGAAAAATTAAGACTGCGTGATTCCGCATCAACTTTGCCGGATCTGGAAGATATGGCATTTTTAAGAGATCTCAAGTTGATAGTTGATGAAGGAGCAAAGATTAGACTTACAATAGCAGGATTATTATTTGTTGGAAAAGATGCATCAATACAGAGGTTATTGCCACAGGCAGAAGTTATATATCTGCATTATGGAAAAGATAATCTTGAAGAGTATAATGTTCGAATTGATATGAAACAGCCAATAACCACAGTGCTGGACAGACTCACAGAGAAAATACAGAATGATAACAAGATTGAATCAATACAAATCGGTTTATATAGATTGGAAGTTACTGAGTTTTCGATCAAAGTATTTCAAGAAGCTTTGCTGAATGCCCTTTCGCATAGAGATTATCAGCAGCAAGGTGCAGTTTATGTGAAACATTATCCTGATAAAATTGTGATTGAAAATCCTGGTGGTTTTCTGGATGGTATTACGGCTGACAACATCATTACACATCCGTCATCTCCAAGAAATAAGCTTATTGCTGAAACTTTGCAAAGCTTAAGATATGTACAGCGTACAGGGCAGGGGGTAGATATCATTTATAAGGAAATGGTAACGATGGGAAAACCATATCCGGTATATAGAGTATTTAACGATGCGGTACAACTTACGATTGGGAATGTAATGGAGGATCCGGAGTTTGTTAAATTTGTTGTAAATGAGCAGGATTCAAAAAAGATAACTTTTTCATTAGCGCAATTGATGGTTTTACGGTACATTGCAGAAAATAGGAAAATCAAATTAACTGAGGCACAGAGAGTGGCACAGATCACAGATGACGAAGCAAAAAAATGCTGCTCTGATTTAATGAATTTAGGATTAATAGAAGTTGCCGGTAAAGAATATATGCTCACGGCAAGAGTATATGATGCAATAAAGTCTGATGTTGATTATACAAGAGACAGGGTTGTTCAGTATATCAAAGCTAAGGAGATGATTATTGAATATATAAAAATACATGGATTTATTACCAGAATGACAGTTCAGGAATTATGTGGATTTAGTAATCAACAAGCCAGAAGGACTGTTGAAAAAATGAAAGCTGAGAATATTATTGAAATGAGTTGTAGTGGGAAATATGCAAAATACGTTCTGGCAAAAAGATATATTTGATTTAACGTGTCATTTTAATTTGTTGGTGACAAGTTAAAAAGATATTATGAAAAAAAGTTGTATAAAACCAGGAAAATTAATAGGTTAGTTTAACTTGTCATGACATATTATATGACAAGTTAGAAGATGATGAACCTAAAAAAACAGTTGACAAACCCCCCGTCCCCTCGTATGATAAAAACAGCAAAAAACCAAAGGTTGTGAGAAAGAGGAGTACACATAGACTCTTTGCAGAGAGGGAAGTTCACCGGCTGAAAGACATCCCAGAGAAAGATATGTGGAAGGTAGCTTTTGAACCGGAATACTGAGAAAGCATAGCTGTATGACAGGACATAAGAACAGGTATTGCAGATATGCACAGGTATTCACGACTCATCCACGTTACAGGATGACCGGTCAGACATGGGACTGGCTGGACATGAGCACCAACAAAGGTGGTACCGCGATCATATTCGCCCTTTGTATTCCGTACGGGATACAAAGGGCGTTTTTAATTAAGCAAAAAGGAGAACAGATTATGTGTCAGAATTGCAGCAAAGAATTAGCAAAGACCTACGATCCAAAAAGCATTGAAGACCGTCTATACAAAAAATGGGAAGACAACGGCTATTTCCACGCCGAAGTTGACCGCAGCAAAAAGCCGTTTACCATTGTGATGCCGCCGCCAAACATCACAGGACAGCTTCACATGGGACATGCGCTCGACAACACCATGCAGGATATTTTAACACGTTATAAGAGAATGCAGGGGTACAACGCGTTATGGCAGCCGGGTACAGACCACGCTTCCATCGCAACAGAGGTAAAGGTGATCGAGAACCTGAAAAAACAGGGCATCGACAAGCGTGATCTCGGAAGAGAAGGATTCTTAGAAAAATGCTGGGAGTGGCGTGACGAGTACGGCAGCCGCATCATCAACCAGTTAAAGAAAATGGGATCTTCCGCAGACTGGGAGAGAGAGCGTTTTACCATGGATAAGGGCTGCTCCGAGGCAGTGCTTGAGGTATTTGTAAAATTATATGAAAAAGGACTGATCTACAAAGGTTCCCGTATCGTCAACTGGTGTCCGGTATGTAAGACTTCCATCTCAGATGCTGAGGTAGAGCACGAAGAGCAGGACGGATTTTTCTGGCACATCAACTATCCGGTTGTCGGCGAAGAGGGAAGATTTGTTGAGATCGCAACGACAAGACCGGAGACATTGTTTGGTGATACTGCAGTTGCAGTCAACCCGGACGACGACCGCTACAAAGACATCGTCGGAAAAATGTTAAAACTTCCGATGACAGACCGCGAGATTCCGGTGATCGCAGACGCTTACGTTGACAAAGAATTTGGAACCGGATGCGTAAAGATCACACCGGCACATGACCCGAACGACTTTGAGGTTGGAAAACGTCACAACTTAGAGGAGATCACTGTCATCAACGACGATGCAACGATGAACCATTATGCCGGAAAATATGAGGGCATGGACCGCTACGAGTGCAGAAAAGCACTGGTGGAGGATCTGGAAAAACAGGGACTGCTTGTAAAAGTAGAGCCGCATTCCCACAATGTAGGAACCCATGACCGCTGCGGCACAACGGTAGAGCCGATGGTAAAACAGCAGTGGTTCGTAAAGATGGACGAGCTGATCAAACCGGCGGTAGAGGCAGTGAAAAATGGAGATATCCAGTTACTTCCGAAACGTATGGAAAAAACATACTTTAACTGGACTGACAATATCCGCGACTGGTGTATTTCCAGACAGCTCTGGTGGGGACACCGCATCCCGGCTTATTACTGTCCGGACTGCGGCGAGATGGTCGTAGCAAAGGCTGCACCGGAAAAATGCCCGAAATGTGGATGTGACCACATGGAACAGGACCCGGATACACTGGATACCTGGTTTTCATCCGCACTCTGGCCGTTCTCCACATTAGGCTGGCCGGATAAGACAGAAGATCTGGATTACTTCTATCCGACCGATGTACTTGTAACCGGATACGATATCATTTTCTTCTGGGTCATCCGTATGATCTTCTCCGGTTATGAGCAGATGGGCAAAGCACCGTTCCACACCGTATTATTCCACGGACTGGTCCGCGATTCCCAGGGACGTAAGATGAGTAAATCTTTAGGAAATGGTATTGATCCGCTCGAAGTGATCGATAAATACGGCGCAGACGCACTCCGTCTGACACTGATCACCGGAAATGCACCGGGAAATGATATGCGTTTCTACTGGGAGCGTGTTGAGGCGTCAAGAAACTTTGCAAACAAAGTATGGAATGCATCCCGTTTCATTATGATGAACCTTGAGGGCAGCGAGATCAAAGAGCCGTCACTGGATGAGTTAAAACCGGCTGACAAGTGGATCTTATCCAAAGTAAACACACTTGCAAAAGACGTGACAGAAAATATGGATAAGTACGAGATGGGAATCGCCGTACAGAAAGTTTACGATTTCATCTGGGATGAGTTCTGTGACTGGTACATCGAGATCACAAAGACCCGTACCTATAATAAGGAAAATGATCCGGCATCTGCAAACGCAGCATTCTGGACTTTAAAGACTGTACTGACAGAGGCATTAAAACTGCTTCATCCGTTCATGCCGTTTATCACAGAAGAGATCTTCTGTACCCTGCACCCGGAAGCAGATACGATCATGCTTGCAAAATGGCCGGAGTACCGCGCTGACTGGAATTTCCCGGCAGAGGAAGAAATGTTAGAGCACTGCAAAGACCTTGTAAAAGGTGTCCGCAATGTGCGTACAGAGATGGATGTTCCGCCATCAAGAAAAGCGAAAATCTTTATCGTGGCAGAGGATGCCGCACTGCGTGATTCTTTTGAACTGACAAAGGAGGCTTATGCAAACCTTGCCGGAGCAAGTGAGGTCATGGTGCAGCAGGATAAGACAGGAATCGGAGAGGATGCCGTATCTGTTGTGATCCCTGGCGCTACACTGTATCTGCCACTGGAAGATCTGGTTGATTTCGAGAAGGAAAAAGAGCGTCTGTTAAAAGAGCAGGCACGTTTAGAGAAAGAGCTTGCACGTTCTAAGGGAATGCTTTCGAATGAAAAATTCTTAAGCAAAGCACCGGAGGCAAAAGTGCAGGAAGAAAAAGACAAACTTGCCGGTTATGAGCAGATGATGGCGCAGGTCAAAGAGCGTCTCGCACAGATGACAAAATGATCATAATTGTGTAATATTGAGAAGGAGTCCTGCTATGTAGGACTCCTTTTTGGTAAAATAGCACCAAAAAAGAAGCGTTTTGTTAAAGAATTTACTTGAAAAAGCATAAAAGTCCTAGTATTATATAAGATAAGGAGTATTCTACGTTACTATATATACATACATCAGAAAGAATCGGGGAGCACGCCTATGGTAACAGAAGAAAAACCAATCGTACGGATAACGGCAGATGCAATGGAGGCCTATATCATGCTTGTAACTCCGGATGATGAAGGAGAGTATACAGTTGAATCATTGATGCAGGCATTAGATGATAGAGGTGTTAAGTACGGGATTGATGAGCAGATATTGAAAGAGTTGTCAGCAGAAAAAAAATATGGTCTTGAAACCTTAGTCGCACGGGGAACAGAACCGGTAGACGGACAGGACGGTTATTATGAATATCATTTTAACTGCAATTTCGATAAAAAACCGTTGATTCGCCCGGATGGAACCGTTGACTACTGGTCAGTAAAGTCGATAGAGTCTGTAGTACAGGATCAGGTGATCGCAGATTATCATCCATGTATAGAAGGAACAGATGGTGAGACTGTCACCGGAAAGCCTGTTCTTGCAAAACGCGGAAGGGAACAGCTTCCACTCAAAGGAAAAGGTTTTGAGCGCAGGGATGACAATACTTATGTTGCGCTGATGAGCGGTAAGATCGAGACACAGAATGACAGGATCGTGATTCTGCCGGTACACGAGTTGTCCGGCAACGCAGATCTTTCCAGCGGTAATATTGATTTTCATGGTGATGTTGTCATCCATGGTGGAGTGGAGAGCGGCGTTAAAATAAAAGCCAGCGGTACGATCACAGTGGATGGGATCGTTGAAGCATGCACATTAGAGGCAGGAAAAGATATCATTTTAAGAAGTGGAATGCTTGGCGGCAATAAGGCATCTGTAAAGACAAAGGGCAGTATTACCGCAAAGTTTTTTGAATTTACCCGTATCGAGTGTGCAGGAGATCTCAGGGCAGATGTGCTGATGGATTGTCAGGTACAGTGCTTCGGAAAGATCATCATGAATGGAAAACGGGGAAGTATCATAGGAGGTCTTACGCACGGAGTGCGCGGCATTGAAGTCACCACACTGGGAAATGACGCGGAGAAGAAGACGGTCATTATGGCAGGGGCCAGCCCGGAAGGGTATGCAAAGCTCAGACAGTTAGAAAAGACCATCCAGGAACTGAGCCAGGGTCTGGTACAGATCGAGGAGGGACTGCGCAAGTTCGAAGAATTAGAAAAAGCGCGTGGTGTCAGCTACAAGGATGATCCAAGGAGGGTGACACTGCTCCGTGTCAAGATCCGTGATACTGCGACCTTAGCAAACAGCAAGGAGGAGGCAAAGCAGCTTCGTAATCTGATCGAGAGTGCGAGCGGTGCATGTGTTACCGTTTTGCGGGAGACTTATCCGGGAGTAGTGATCCAGATCGAGGATATCAAGCTGCTGGTACAAAACTATGTAAAATCAACCGAGTTTTACAAGCTGCAGGATAAGATCAAGACAAGAGAATGCTCATAAATCTGATGTCGAATATGGCAGAAGTTTTACGAAAAACTTAATACAAATTTACTTGATTATTATCACCACTATATTATAATATAGTGGTGATTCTTTTTGCCCATAAATCATGCATGGAGCGAAGAATATTAAAATAAAGGACTGGTCGATTATGATTAATTTTGAAGAAGAGTTAAAAAATTTTAAACCGAGCTTAGAGGTAGAAGAGGCAGAGCAGGCAATATATAATCATGAATTAACAGATATGACGGATGTTTTAAAAGAGATGATGCAGGAATTAAAGCGCAATATGTAGATCATCCGCCTAAAAAGTCAAATGTAAGTTCATGAAGTGAGGGAAAGAATGAAGTGCTATAATTGTGGAGCGACGCTTGGAAGGGAAAATATCTGCCCTGAGTGCGGAGTAAATGTAAAGATATATAAAAAAATTGTCATGGCATCCAATGAATATTATAATGATGCACTGGCAAAAGCAAGTGTGCGTGATCTTTCGGGAGCCATCGAGAGCCTGAAAACAAGCCTGAAATTTAATAAATTAAATATAGATGCAAGAAATCTGCTTGGACTTGTCTATTTTGAGATGGGCGAAGTAGTGGAGGCACTGACAGAGTGGGTCATCAGCAAAAACTATCAGCCTTCCAATAATGCTGCAAGCCGTTATTTAGATGAGATCCAGAATAACCGGTCAAGACTTGAGAGCATTAATCAGACCATTAAGAAATATAATCAGGCATTGCTGTATTGCAGACAGGACAGCAGAGACTTAGCGATCATTCAGTTGAAGAAGGTATTGTCCCTGAATCCGAAACTTGTCAGTGGACATCAGCTTTTAGCGCTGCTCTATATTCAGGAAGGCAAGTATGATCTCGCAAAGAAATCCCTGCGCAATGCGGGAAAAATCGATGCAAATAATACGATCACACTCCGCTATTTGAAGGAAGTTAATGCAGAATTAAAGGAAAATACTTCCGGCAAAAAGCAGAAAGAGGAACAGATTTCTTATCAGAGCGGCAATGAGACGATCATTCAGCCAAAATATCTGAAAGATAATTCTGCGATAGGAACGATCCTTAATATGGTCATCGGTATTGCGATCGGTGCCGCGATCACAGGATTTCTCGTTGTTCCGGGAGTGCGCCGGCAGGTACAGAACGATGCAAAAGCGCAGGTGTTAGAGGCGAATAATACTGTTTCCTCGAAGAATCAGGAAATCAGTACCTTGCAGAAACAGATCGATGATCTGACAAGTCAGGTGACGGATGCAAAGGACAGCGCGGAAGGTTCCGAGAATAAGATCAGCACTTACGATCAGCTTTTATCTGCATATGCTTCCTATGCAGGTGGAGATATCGAGGCAGCCGGGAATGCGCTGGGCAATGTCAATGAGGAATATCTGAGTGACAGTGCAAAGACTGTTTATGAAACGATCAATGCACAGGTCAATGCGGATTACCTTGAGTCCTTATACAATCAGGGCTACAGTGATTATAACGGTCAGAAATTTGGGGAAGCCATCACGAGCTTACAGAAAGTCGTGGATATGGAAGAAACTTACAAAGACGGATATGCACTGTATTATCTGGCACAGGCTTACCGCAAGAACAACGATCTTGAGACTGCAAAGACTTATTACCAGAAGATCGTAGAATTATATCCTGGTACAGAGCGCGCTGCAAATGCACAGAACTATCTCAATATTGAGGAATAAAATATTTAAAAATTAAATATGGATGATACAAAAGACGTCTAAGCATATTAGGCGTCTTTTTTTATCTATAGGATTAAGGTGTCAATGGGAAAGGAGCATTTATGGAGGAAAAGTATCAATTAAAGGAAGGCTGTTTAACGATACAGATGCCAAAAGAGTTAGACCATCATGAGGCGGGCAGGCTCAGGATGGAGGCAGATTTTCTGATCGGGGCATATCATGTCAGGCGGCTTGTGTTTGACTTTCGTGAGACGGAGTTTATGGACAGCTCCGGGATCGGGGTAATTATCGGGAGATGCAAAAATATGGGATTTTCCGGTGGCGAAGTGACAGCGACAAATATGAATGAACGCGTAAAGAAAATATTTATGGTGTCAGGGCTGCAGAAACTGATCCGGATCGATACGTTATGAAAAAAGACCAGACACACAGATGAGGTCTGAAAGAGAAGTTGACAGGTTAAATTTTTGAAGAGTGAAAATAAAAATGGAGTGGAGAAAAGATATGCAGGCAGATCAGATCTATGAAAATGAAATGAAACTGGAATTTGATGCGAGGTCCGTGAATGAGGGATTTGCAAGAATGGCGGTGGCTGCGTTTGTGGCAGAATTAAATCCGACGTTAGATGAGATCTCAGACATCAAGACGGCGGTTTCGGAGGCGGTGACCAATGCGATCATACATGGGTATGACAGTCCGGAGGATAAAGTGGAGGTGTATTGTAAACTGTGTGGAAACACCACGGAGATCACCGTGACGGACCATGGACGTGGAATTGAAGATGTACAGAAGGCGATGGAACCTTTTTTTACGACAAGACCTGAATTGGAACGGTCCGGTATGGGATTTGCTTTTATGGAGGCTTTTATGGATGAGGTGACAGTCAGGTCGGCTCCTGGAAAAGGGACAACGGTCACGATGAAAAAAAAGATCGGTGTTGGGATGGGCGTCTGACATGGAACATTTCAAAGAACTGATGCAGCAGGCACATGCGGGAGATAAAAGTGCGAGGAATATGCTGATCGCGGAAAATTTTGGACTGGTACATACGATTGTGCGTCGGTTTGAACACAGGGGACATGACAGGGAGGAATTGTTTCAGATTGGATGTATCGGATTGATGAAAGCGGTGGATAAATTTGACATTTCTTTAAATCTTGCATTTTCTACATATGCGGTTCCGGTGATCATGGGGGAGATCCGCAGATTTTTGAGGGATGACGGTATGGTAAAGGTAAGCAGAACGCTAAAAGAAAATGCTTATAAGGTGGGAAAGGCAAAAGAAGAACTGTGGGGTGAACTGGGCAGGGAACCGGGGATGCTTGAGATCGCCGGATGGACAGGGTTAAGCAGCGGTGAGATCATCATGGCGATGGAATCGGCGAGAGATGTGGAGTCGATTTATCAGCCGGTCTATGAGAAGGACGGGGACGAGCTTCTGATGGTCGATCAGTTGTGCGAAAATGGGGGGCGAGGCACGGATGAGCCGGAAAAAGAAGCCGTTTTAAACCGGATGGTAATCGAGCAGTTGTTAGAAATGTTGGATGAGAGGGAAAAAAATCTCATCCGCTGCCGTTATTTTGAAAACAAGACGCAGAGTGAGACGGCAAAGGAACTTGGTATGACACAGGTACAGGTCAGCCGCCTTGAAAAAAAGATCCTGCTGTGCCTCAGAAAAAATCTCGGATAGTGTGATCCGGGAAGCATCCGGTTGATTTTCCCATATAAACATGTTAAATTTTATAAAAACGCAAAATCAGCGTGACAGGTCTGTGCAAAAATGGAGAACGGTGGAAAATAAAATTTTTGTGCAGGAGCGGGAGGATTGACATGGAATACAAAAATTATA
>SAMEA104315434__coassemble_910_pt1 | contig 13605 bp, 7 predicted proteins | sample SAMEA104315434__metabat2_low_PE_001 | metagenome-assembled genome bin SAMEA104315434 (sample SAMEA104315434) | gut metagenome | biome: Monkey gut; feature: monkey-associated habitat; material: faeces | place: China | collected 2013 | reverse complement strand
TAAAACTCATGATCGGCTGCGCTCCCTGCGCGATTCCCTGTACCGGCATAAACTGAAGCTGCATGATACTGCTTAAGATCGTCATTGCCCCGACTGCCACATCACCGCCGTAGCGCGATAAGGATGCGTTAAATGCGATATTGATCGCGCTCTCCGTCGCATTCATGATAAAAGGCGATACACCAAGTGCACATACCGGCAGAAGTACCGACGCTTTCGGTTTAAAATACTTTGTCTTTATTTTCAGTTTTGTCTGTTTTCCCGTCAGAAAAAGGATGACCCATACCGCTGAAATTGCCTGTGAGATCACCGTTGCGAGCGCAGCTCCCTGCACACCCATGCCAAATACGAAAATAAAAACCGGATCTAAAATGATATTGCAGACTGCCCCGATCAGAACCGTTTTCATACCGACTTTGGAAAATCCCTGTGTGTTGATAAAGGAATTTAACCCCATTGTCAGCATGACAAACAATGTTCCTTTTCCATAAATCTTCAGATAGGAAAGTGCATACGGCAGCGTGTTCTCACTTGCACCAAACAACATCAGAAGCGGCTCGGCTGTAAATTCCAATACCACCGTTAAAATAACTGCGATCACAACCAGCGCCATTGTACAGTTCCCAAGTATTTCCTCCGCTTCGTCATTTTTTTCTTTTCCCATGTAAATTGCAACACGCGGTGCCCCGCCATATCCGATCAGACCGGAAAATGCTGTGACAAGCATCAGTATTGGAAAACATAAACCCAGACCGGTCAGTGCCACGCCTCCGTTTTCCGGGATATGACCAATATAGATACGGTCTACAAGATTATAAAGAAGATTGACAAGCTGTGCGATCACGGAAGGTATTGCCAACGTCAGCAAAAGTTTTCCAACACTGCCCTCACCCAGGTTGATTTCATTTTTTGACTGTTTCATTTGTATGTTCTCTTCTTTCGTTAATTTTTACATCTGTCTTTATTTTTATAAAGTCTGCATCAAAGATTTACACTTATGCCACACTAAATTTTTCTAAAATCTTTTTCTGCTTATAGTGATAATAAATGATCATACCGACAGCACTGACGAACCATGTGACCGGGTAGCATGCGACGATCTGTGAAAGTGTCCCATCCGGCACGATCCAGGTAACCCATACGACACGCAGCACACAGATACCGAGCATCGTCATTGCTGTAGACACAAGCACATGTCCCTGCGCACGCAGTGAACCGGAATATACCTCGATAAACACAAACAGAAAATAGGTCGGTGATATGATCTGCATCATGCCAAGACCGATTTCCACCACATTTGCATCCGTGGTAAATATACTAAATAAAAACCTTCCGGCAGACATTAAGATCACACTTAACAGGATTGCTGTCACAAACGCCATACCAAGACACTCTTTTGTTCCTTTGCGGACACGGTCCATTTTCCCTGCGCCAAAATTCTGTCCAACAAACGTGGTTGCCGCAATTCCAAATGCACTGTTGATCATCCAGAAAAGGCTGTCTATTTTTCCAAACGCAGCCCATGCTGCCATCGTATCGACACCAAATCCATTTAATGCAGCCTGCACGATCACATTTGAAATGCTGTACATGCTCGACTCGATACCGGTCGGCAGTCCGATCGTCAGCATATTTTTCAGCACACTTTTATGGATCTTAATTTCGTGTGGTATTAACTTTAAGCCTGCAGTATGATACATCAACGCCACACTGACGAGCACTGCGCTGATCCCCTGTGCGGCCAGTGTTGCCACCGCCACACCGAGGACTCCCAGTTTAAAACCAAGCACCAGCACCAGATCCAGAACGATATTGACGATACAGCAGACGATCAGAAAATAGAGCGGGCGCTTCGAATCGCCGATTGCACGCAGGATCGCAGCTCCCATATTGTAAACAAAAATAAACACAAGTCCCGCAAAATAGATCCTCACATAAAGTGTCGAGTCAGACAGCAGATTTTCCGGCGTATTCATCCATTTTAAAACCATCCGTGTCATGGCAACACCGATTACTCCGGCAATGATACCGCCTGTGATGGCAAATGCATATGCCGTGTGCAGCGCCTTATGTAACTGTTCCTCATTTTTTGCCCCAAAATGCTGTGAGATCATAACTGTCGCGCCGGCAGATAATCCGGTAAAGAATCCGACCACCAGATTGATGATCTGACCGGACGAACCGCTGACGCAGGATAGCGCCTCTTTTCCGACAAACCGCCCGACGATCACTGCATCCACCGTATTGTAGAGCTGCTGGAAAAATGTTCCTACCAGTATCGGGAAAAAGAATAATAAAAGCTGTTTCCAGATGACTCCCTCTGTGATTTTATTTTCCATTGTATCTTTTGCTGACATAAAATTGCCTCACTTCTTAATCGTTTTTGCCACAACTTGGCTCTCCGCTATCTTTTCTTTCCACAGATCAGATCATAATTTCCCGCGATCATCTCTTTCCGCAGACCAGATCATAACTCTCTGCGATCATCCGTCTGATCTCCTCGTCCGGTATGCTTCCATCCAGAATAACGGTATTCCAGTGCTCCTTGTTCTGATGATATCCCGGAATTACCGCTGCATATGCCTCCCGCCAGAAATCGCGCCACTGCGGATCGACTTTTATATTTATGCGCATCTGTCCTTCATACTCATAAGTCCAGAGAAATGCCTTTTTGTTCTTTTTATACCGCACCAAAATCCAGTTTGGATCGTGAAACGGTGTGTCCTGATAGACATCCGGGAATGTCATGCCGTAGGATAATGCTTCCTGTCTGGTTGTCATGGGATAAATTCCTTTCTCACTGCATCTTTTTCAATTCTCTCATAACCATCAGTTCCCGCTCCACCCACGGAACGTGTTCCAGATCAGATACCTCCTCATTTTTCTTTATGATATCATCTAATCTCATCCATTTTACCTGATAGTCGTATTCTTTTTCATAGTCATCCAAATCCCGCTCACCTGCATTCTCTGCCACATCACAGAAATAATACCAGGAATCCATCTCCATCAGATCATCTGGATCGCCCTTTCTTTTTTCATGCACAAGTATGTAATCACCAATGCTTTCGGTGCGTATCAGATATCCTGTTTCCTCCTGCACCTCACGCACGAGCGTATCGATCAGCGTTTCTCCCTTTTTCATACCTCCACCAGGAAATTTATAATCGCCATACTTTCCGTGGATAATGAGGTAAAAATCTCCGTGTTTTATAATACCGCGGACTGCTTTTCTGCGAAATACGGTACCGCCTGTGATGTAGTTTTTTAAGTCAAGATCCAGTTCTGCTTTCATAGTGCCTCCTGTGTGGTATGTGGGATTTTTCCTCTTTTGATGCTTAATATTTTTTATTATACACCGTTCTTTGGGCGGTTCCTACTGGTAATTAAAAAACAGAACTAATTCCGTTTCTGCGTTAATTTTTTGCTCATGAGAAACCCCTTACAAAACAGTGTCGATTTTGTAAGGGGTTTCTCTTTTCTATATTTCAAACCGTTTCATTTCTTCCTGGGACAATGGTCTTCCAAGTTCTTTTGATAAAAAGATCGCCTCTCTCAGACGATATACTTTATTACCCGAAGGTTCTGTCAATCTTCCATCTGATAATTCTTCTCCAAATCTGTCAAACTTATCCAAATCTGTGTTTTTCTTTTTCATAAGAATCATAGTCCCCACCTCTCTTAAAATACTTATTTATCAATGTAACAGCTCCATTAGTATCTATATACAAAGTATGCCAATCTATACATTTTGCATTTAACATTTCCACATAATAATTTACCAACTCTGTTTTAGCAGTAAACTGAACATATCCATCATTTCCTGCCTCCATGCTTTCCTTACATGCTATCGCAAACAAATGTGCTCCAACTCCTTTATATTTTCCCTCTTTTCCAACATTAAATGGTGCTGCCTCCACTATATCAATATGTGTATAATACTGATTTTCTATATGTTTTAGCGCTATCATTCCCTGTACTACATCACTGTTCTTTAAATATAACTGATATACTTTATATCCATTTTGATATGGAATGCTCCAATCAAATTTCCACCCTTCAGCTTTTAATTTCAGTGACTCCTTTTTAGTAACTGCCTTGCTTGCAATTCTGTAATCCGTTTCACATCTTTCGCCTGTTTCTGCGCATATAAGACAATCAGTAAAACAATCTATTAAAATATCAATTTCCATTTTCTTCTCCTATTTATTATACCATATTTATATTGTATATTCTACTTGCCATTTTTCCTGACATCTGCTATAGTAACCATTGGTTACTTTATTATACAAACATACAAGATTACTGTCAACTACTTCCAAAAGGAGTGTAAAAATTATGGCTGATCAATTGATTCCTGAGCGTTTAAAAAATGCGCGTGAAAAATTAGGCATTACCATGGCAGAAGCATCACGGCGCCTTAATCTGTCAAAAATAGGTTACTGCAGATACGAATATGGGGAACGTGTCCCTTCCCCACAAACTGTAGAAGCGATTGCAATCTGCTTTCATACCTCTGCGGACTATCTGACCGGTGTCACAGACGACATGTCACCAAACTATTTTGTTGTAGATAAGAATAAAAATCCTGATCTGTTTGCACTGGTGGAACTATGCAATGTGGCAGACCGTTCCACCTTAAATCGCCTTTTTACCTACTGCTTAAAACTCATGCAAAAAAGCGGACAGTAGATCTCTCTGCCATCCGCTTTACGCTTCATGTATATTAAAAATGACTTATTTTTCCTCACTGAGCACCGCATTCGTCATCTCCGCCCAACTGTACTGTGCCATATACTCTCCCCGATACTGATTGATCGCCTGAATTTTTCCATCACACCAGTCATAATAATCGCAGTCCACTTTCTCGCGATCGACCCGCATCTTGCCCCAGCCGGCATCGATCACATCGGCACAGCTTTTTTCCCGGAAAGCATCTAACAGATCTTTCCTGAGATTTCCAAAATAACTGTTACGTTTTTCATCTTCCCACAATGCAGCCATGATTTCTGTGTTGGTACAGTAGGCGCCATTTCTGTCTACCAGATAGGCAAGCATTTCCTTCGTGCGGTCATATTTAAACCGTAAAGGCTCGCCATCCACATACACTTCAAAGTTTCCAAACGTATAAAAACGCACCCGTTTTTTATTTTCCACAGGAACGGGGTGCCTTAGATTATCCAGCTCTTTTCTGATTTTCTGCGGGGTAATGGGTTTTGTCAGATAACCGCTTACATGCATATCCAGAGCTTCCTCCCTGTACTCCCCAAATCCTGTAGCAAAGACGATGTTTACCTGCGGATTGATCATTTTCAATTTCTTTGCCAGTTCCACTCCGCTCATACTTCTCATCTGAATATCCAAAAATGCTACCTCACAGGCATTCGACTGATAAAATTCCAGTGCTTCGCCTGCCTTTTTGAAACTGTATATCTCTGCTGATGGCTCCGCCTCTTTTATTGCTCTTTCCAATCCTTCTCTCGCAAGCTGTTCATCATCAACTGCCAGTATTTTCATTCCTGTCCTCCTTCGGTAAAATGTATCCAATAATAGCACACTCTCTCCGCAAATATTCTATTATCATAATTGTCCTACCTCCCAGTATAACATAAAAAATTACTTTTTCATAAATAATAGAAAGCATACTCCACGAACAATCTATTATTACGAATAAAGAAGCGCCAGAACCGGCATCTGCCGGAACCAGCGCTCCTTTTTCTGTCCGTTACACTGTAAATTCAATTACTGTACTTCTACAGTGTCACGATTTTTTTTGTGAAATACAAAACCTGTCAGTAATAATAAGATCATACATACGACTGCAAACAGCCAGTCAAGCTTACAGAAACCTGCTACTGCCAGTAAAATGATCAGTACATCTGTTCCCGCAAATATAGGCCATGTATAATTCTTCTTTCTTCTGCCCAGGATAATTCCCGCTGCCGCTCCAAGAAGTGTCACGAGCAGGATCAGCCAGTGCCAGAAACAATTGTTTATGCTTACCTGCAGTTCTTTTCCATCTTCCGATAAAATTTTACCATCCGATGTAAGGTGATCCGACAATGTGCTTCCTCCATCTTCATATATGATCTGATAGGTTGCACCTGCAATTCCTGTCGCTGTAATCTCACCATTTTCCAGACTTTCATTCTCTAAGATGATAATGTTTCCATCCTCGTCCACAGTAAGCAGATAGAATGTTCTTCCATCTTTCAGCAGTTCATCCGGGATCTTTACCGTAAATCTCACTTTTTCTCCCGGCTTTGTATTATCATCCGGTACTTTTACATACGGACCGTCCTGGATACCCGGAATAAGATCTGACACTTTATCAAAAGCATCTTTCAGTTTGTCTTTCTGTTCCTCCGGTATATCATCTGTAATATCTGCCTGTGATGTCTGTACTTTGGAACCACCGGCTGTATCATCTTTCTGGTTACCGTTATCTGTTCCCGGCTTTTTCTGGTCTTCATCGTCTTTCGATGCAGCCTGGTCTTTTGAAGTATCTCCCTGATTTTCCGGTGTTGTGTTTCCAGTTGTCGTTTTCTTCGTATCAGGTTTTCTGCTGTCATCTGCTGTCTGAATGATTCCACCTGAATTTCCCGGTCTGCCATCCCGATCCTGATGGTTATCAGATGGGTTATCATTGGACGGGCTATCATCTGTTGGATCATCCCTGTCAGAAGGCTTCCGGTCTGGTAAATCATTATCTATATTCCCTATATCTTCCGAATCTCCGCCAGTACGGTCTGCGATCTGATCATATTGCTCTGGTTTGTCCGGGTTGTCTGGATTGTCTGGGTTGTCCGGGTTATTCGGAGTGTCCGGGTTGTCTGGGTTATCTGGATTATCCGGGTTGTCCGGGTTATCTGGATTATCCGGGTTGTTCGGATTATCTGGGATGTCCGGATTATCCGGGTTATCTGGATTATCTGGATTATCCGGGTTGTCTGGATTATCCGGGTTGTCTGGATTGTCCGGGTTATCCGGATCATCCGGGTTCACCGGTGTATTCGGTTTCTTTGCATCCGCATATGCAATGGAATAAACAGAAAACTTATCTGCCTCAAAAGTGAGGATTCCATCACTGTATTCCGGTTCAATCGTATCTGCAACACCATTATGAACATATATGATACGGTATGTTCTCTCGATCGTTGTGTCAGTCTGTTTCAGATTCTCCGGTAATGTTACAGAAATCGTTACTTTCTGTGCTCCGGTCTCACTGATCTTTCTGGCTGCATCATTGCCGACCTTCTTAAAGAGGGACAGATCTAAATAAGTTCCAATCGTCATATTCCCTGCAAGTGCAGTAATGGCTTCTTTTTCCCCCTCTGTCACTGTTTCCTCTGCCGATGCAAGCAACAGGTAGATTAACGCATCCTGACCGTTTTTCACCTGAGTGATCTCCGTTTCATCTAACAGCGCTTCTGCAACTTCAACCTTAAAATCAGCTTCAATTTCTGTCTTTGGCAGTCTTTCTTCCTCTTTGAGCACTGTAATATGAACAAGACCACTGTTCTCATCGAGTTTTACACTGCTGCCATTTTCATTCTTACCAGGTTTGTCCGGTTTTGCAATAATCGTAAGTACACCTTCTGTTACATCTGACAGCACATAATTTCGTGCTGCTGTTTCAGTCAGCTCACCCATTGTTGCAGCAACCAGTGCCGCTTTACCAGCTTTTGTAAGATCTGCTCCGGCTTCCGGCTCAATAACCGCCGGTGTTTCAATCGCCTTTCCATCTTCATTATCGTTGTCGATAAATCCAACGTATTCCGGGGTCATTGGAACAAATGTCTGCCCCGTCATGATCGCCTGATGCTGGATTACCAGTGTGACCGGACGTTTTTTGATCGTAAATGTAATGGTAAGCTCTCCTGTGTAATACTTGTTTGTATCCGGTATGGAGATCGTCACTGTATAAGTTCCTGCATTTACCGGTAAGTCTGTCAGCACATTACCATCTGCATCCTTATAAACACAATTAAATTCCATCACTGTGTTATCTGCAGTTACCGGCGTTCCTGTGTAACCTGTGTGCGGCTGTCCATCATATACCAGCTCTGTATCTTCTGATACACCTGTGATCTCAATCTCCTGCTGTTTTGAAACAACCGTCAGCACACCGGTGCGATAGGTAATGTTATAGTTTGCTGCACTAAGGCCTGACGGCATGATCATGTAACTGCCATCTTTATCGCCTTTCTTATAACCATACGTGTACTTAAGCGTACCTTTTAATACAGATTCATCTTCTCCGTTTACAAATCCTCTGTAGCTTACGCCATCATTATCAGGTTCTTCTCCCATCACGATCGTGGCATCGTTTGCTGTAACAGTAAGCTCTGCCTTATTTACCGTAACGCTCTTCGAACCGCTGAATAATACACTTCCTCCTTCTACTACATAATAGTATGTTTCCATTGTACCAGCATTTGTGATCGTTGGTACGTTAACGGAAGCATTTGGATTGTCATCAAGGTCTGTCGTATCCAAAAGCTGTTTTGTACTGTAGTAAATCTTCGCTCCACTCTTCTGTGAAACAGACGCTTTGATTCCATGCTCTAAACCATCATAAACACAGTTCACACTTTCTGCCTTAAAGTCAATGTCATTATCTGTCAGGTGATAAACACCGTTCACTGTCTTTACAGTATAATTTCCGGTTGCATTCACTTTTACAGTGATCGGGTAATCTCCCGCTTTTGCATCTTTTCCTGCAGTGGTTGACAACCGTACGTCCGGTTCTTCTCCTTTAATGACATTGCCGGATATCGTATAAGTCAATTCTTTTAATTCGCTTCCGACAGTTCCCGATATGTCATCTGCTGTAACAACAATCTGTGTCTTTTTAATTTCAAAACTTACCGCAGTACTTTCAAATTCATTGTAATCATCTGTTCCATCTGCGATCAGTTTCATAAAGTAGGTTCCTGTTTCTGTCGGCTGTTCTTTTGTATAAGTTCCATGCACATCCGTACTGTATACAAACGTTCCTTTGCCAAATGCAACTTCGCCCTTCGGTTCAGATGCCGTATCACCGTAGGTCCAGTCATCCATGAAAATTGCTGTTGTCAGATAGTTGTCTGCCTTTGTAATACTCCATGACGTACTTGTCGTCGGCTCATTTTCAATCGTGTAGCTATCTGCTTTCGGACCACCTATCGCAGTAATCTCTGCCGTATATTCTCCTGTATGTACTGCTGAGTTTCCTTCATAGCTGATCGTAATGGAATCATCAGACTCTAATCCCTCTGCTGCTGCGGTGACCATCTTCGTCGTTCCATCATAAACAAAACTGTCACCTGACCACTGGAATGTGATCGGTTTTCTCTCAACCGAAAGTTTTCCTGCCTTGTACTCATAAGAATAATTTCCATCCTCAGGCAGTCCTCCAGGCATGATCTCATAATTTCCGGCATTCTGATACTGCTCATAATTGTACGTATATTCCGGTGTCAGTCCCAGTGTTTCTTCTGTATCGTTTCCAATAAATCCTTCATAGGAAACACCTGAATTTGCAGGCTTCTCACCATAGGTAATTGCTGCATCTTCTGCCGTAACAGTAACTGTCTTTCTCGCAATGTTGATATCCTGCGATCCGGATACCGGTTTACAGTTATCTGCTGTTACATAATAATAGATTGTTTTGCTTCCCGCATCTGTCATAACAGGATTCGTCGTACTTCCGCTTCCATAGTTTGCATCTGTAAGTTCCGATTCGCTATAGTAGATCACAACGTTTTCTGCATCTTTTGCGGTCACAGTAATTCCATGTGCGCTTCCATCATAAATTCCGTTGTAACCAGCTGCGGTAACCTGTAATCCATTCTGATCTGCGGTAATAAAATAGGTGCCTTCTACAACTGTTACGTCGTAGTTTGGATTATACTGATATGTGATCGTAATTGGATATTCACCTGCTGCCGCACCTTTTGTGGCGCTTGTCTTAATCGCAATACCAAGATCATCTCCAGACTTAACCGAGCCGTTTACGGTATAAGTAAGTTTTGCAATGTCCGCACCGTATGCAGATACAATATCATCCGCTGCCAGTGTTACTTTTGCTTTTCTGATCGTAAACGCAACTGCTTCGCTCGTGATGGTTTCATAATCATCCGTACCCTCCACAACTGCTTTCACATACCAGGTACCTGCCTGTGACGGCTGTGTTCCGGTATATGTTCCGTTTTCACTGTCACTGTAAACATAAGTCACGGTTCCATATTTTGCCGTACACTCTGGTTCATTTGCAGTATCTCCATACGTCCAGTCATGAATGGAAAGTTCAGAGGTAAAGCTGTTTCCTTCTATCTCTGCTGCCTTTTTGATCGTCCATTCCTTGTTTGCACTCGCTTCACTGACCTTATAGTTATTGCTGTTCGTTCCGGAAAAACTGATTGCATGTGCCGTGTATGTTCCGGCTTTTACTGCGGTGTTTTTCCTGTTTTCGGCATCATTATTCTCGTAAGCTGTCACTTCAATCATGTCACCATCTTCTAATTGTGACGCATCCACCGCTGCCGTCATAGAATGCATACTGCCATCATAAACGAAACTGTCCGGTGTTGACCAGGTCAGGGATACTTCTTTTTTCTCTACGGTCACGGTTCCTGCTTTATAAATAATCTCATATTCATCTTTACAGTCATCTTTTACCGTAAGACCTGCCGGTACTAACAGATAAGAACCTGTTCTGTTTCCTTTGACATAATCCGTCCGGAAACTTAATTTATTCACATCTGTCACTACATTATCTAAAGTGATTCCATCGGAAAGTCCGCTTACCGTTACCTGATCCATTCCAAGTATTTCCGTATCCAGTGTATCCCCATATGTCAGGGTTACCGGTTGTGCTGTAATGGTAATTGTTTTTCTTTCTGCGGTTTCACCTTTTGCAAGGATCTCAAAGGATACTTTTCCTTCGATTCCTTTATAATTTGCACTTTCTGCCACAGATGCTTTCATCCAGTAAGTACCTGCTTTTGCAGAATCCGGTATTTCATCTGTATAAGTGCCATTTTCGCTGGTGCTGTAAGAATATTTTACTTCACCATATTTTGCCGCTGCAACAGGTACTGCCGCTTCGCTTCCCTCTGTCCAGTTATCGATCACCGGTTCGATCACAAAACTGTTGTCAGCCTTTTTGATCTCCCATTTGCAGGATGCTGTACTATCTGCTTTATCAAAGATATAATTTCCTGCTTTCGCTCCAGAGAGTTCTTTTACCACTGCAGTATAAGTTCCTGCTGCTGTAGCAGATGCAAGTTTTTTCGCTGCCTTATCAGTCTCGTAAAGTCCGACTGTCACAGCATCACCGTTTACGGTTCCCTCGACTGCTGCACGGATTCCCTGTTCATTTCCATTGTATACATACTCCATGCCGTCATTCCAGCTAAAGGTTACCTGTTTCGGCACTACATTTAATGAACCTTTCTGTAATTTCAGTTCATAATTTGCCGCATAAAGGCTGTCTGGTCTGATCGTAATCTCATAGTTTCCTGCATCTTTATACTGTGCATATGTACTTGTAAATACAGCCTGACTTCCCTCAAATACTTTTTCTTTTGTATCCGAACCAACCAGTCCCTCGCAGGTAAATTCATTGTTTGCTGCAAGTTCGTTTAATATCTGATCGATCTTTGTATTGTCAGCGCCATATGTCAGTTCTGCACTGCCCGCTGTAACTGTTAACGGTGCTTTTGCAATCTCAACCGTTGCAGTTCCTGCTATCGGTTCAAAATTGTCACATATCACATAGTAATAAATGTGATGTGTTCCGGCGTCCGTAAAGGACGGACATTTGGTATCCATGGATTTGTAATTATTTTCATCCACAGTCTCACTGTCACTGTAATAGATCTTTGCAACAGCCAACAGCTCGCCTGTTTTGACGGTAATCTTTGCACTGTGTGCCTTACCGTCATAAGTTCCTTCGTATCCTTCCGCGTAAACCTGCATGGTTCCTTCTGTCACGGTATAATCCGCCGGAATTACGGTCACGGTATAGTTTGTATTTTTTGTATCATAGGATACCGTAACTGCATCCTTATAAACACCTGCCGCATAGTTTTTCTTTACGGATGTAACTGCCGTAAATTTCAGATCATCACCAGCCACAACAGATCCACTTGTAATTGCGAATCCAAGATCTGCCAGGTTCTGTTTATATCCGCTTGCTGCCGCTTTCGCTGTAACAGTGACAGGCTTTGGCAGAATTGTGAATTTCTTTGTGATCTTTCCACTGTAATTACCATCTTCCGATGCTGTGATCGTGATCACTGCCGTATTTTCACCGGCATTTACATTATTAGAATAGGTAACTTTATAATCACTTTCTTTTAAGTTTGCATCATTTTGTGCAGTCACTTCCGGAGTTTTTTCCGTTTTATCATAAGTTAACGCTGCATCATCTACTGCAAACATCTCATCTATCAGTGCTTTCTTTCCTACCGTCAGTGTTCCTTCCGCATAGGTAAAGCTGTAATTTGCTGCCGCCTTCTTTCCGGCTTCGGTCACCTGTGGAATAATTCTGTATTTTCCAACCGGGCTTCCCTGTGCATATGTAATATCAGAACCGTCTGCAAATCTGTATGTGATCTGCTCTGTCAGACCAAGTGTCTCTTCTGTATCATTGCCGACAAATCCTTCAAATCTTACACCGTTATTTTCTGCAGATTCTCCGTAAGTAACCGAAGCATCCGCTGCTGTCACAGTTACCTCTGCCGGATGAATGGTAATCTTTGCACTTCCCATCACCGGTGTATAGTTTTTCGCTGTCGCATAATAGTATACGGTCTGCTCCCCGGCATCTGTGATCGTCGGTGACGTCTGTCCGGCACCGCCGTAATTATTACCATCCAGCTGCGTTGTACTGTAATAAATTTCTGCATTCTTTACAATAGCTGCACCTGCATTTGCCTGCAGTGCCGCAATGCCATGTGCCTTGCCGTCATAAGTATACTCTGCATCATCTGCAGATACAGTCATGGCTGCCGGTGTAATACGGTAAATTCCCTCAATCGCTGTCACGCTGATGTTCTTATTTTCTTCTGTTAAAACATGGATCGGATATACCCCTGCATCAGAATCTTCTTTTGCATCAACCTGCAGACGGATATCAAGTGCTGCCTTTTCTTCGTCTGTGATCTTACCTTTTAAGGTTCGAACCGTATAGGTAAGACGGTCAAAGGCTTCTCCATAAGTACTGCTTCCATCATTTACTGTAACAGCTACTTTCGCCTGCGAAATAGTAAAGGTTGCTTCATTACTTGTGATCGCATCGTAATTTCCATCTTTATCCGCAGCCACCTCAGCGATCAGGACATAAGTTCCTGCCTGTGTCGGCACTTTGCTTGTTGCCGGATTAAAGATACTCCAGTCTGCGATACCTTCTTTCTTTTCCTTATATTTAAATGTAACGGTTCCATATTTTGCACTTGCCATCGGAGTCGCTGCATCCTCACCATAAGTCCATCCGTCCATTGCCGGCTGAATGATAAATGAGTTTTCTGCCTTTGTGATCTCCCATTTCTGTGATGCCTGATCCGGCAGTTTGTAATTACCGGCATTCGTAAGTGACAGAGCAGTCGCTTTTGCCGT
>SAMEA104315434__coassemble_891_pt1 | contig 13774 bp, 10 predicted proteins | sample SAMEA104315434__metabat2_low_PE_001 | metagenome-assembled genome bin SAMEA104315434 (sample SAMEA104315434) | gut metagenome | biome: Monkey gut; feature: monkey-associated habitat; material: faeces | place: China | collected 2013 | reverse complement strand
TTGTGACAGTGAATGAAAGCAGAATTGTGACAGCTCATGGAATTTTTAACACTAATAAGAATGATACGAACTATAGAATGTCCAGAGAAAGAAGCAAAAAAGGTGGTAAATTGTCTTGAAAAAAATGATAGAACGATTTCTAGGCAGGTAATGAGCATTTTATGTCAATATTGTAACCTTCCATATAAAATGGAGGTAGAAAAAGGAATATATACAATAAAACCGATCAAAGAGTAAAAAAATACATTGTATGGAACAAAGTGATAATCCAGTATCGAATTGGAAATATCATGAGTGAGGTATAATAAATTGGAAAAATTAGTTTATTCGATTCAAGAAGTGTCGGAACTGTTGGGCATTAGTAGAAGTTATGCATACGAACTGGTAAGAAAAGGAACGATACCGGTGTTAGTGTTGGGAAAGAAAAGAGTAGTGCCAAAAGAAAAATTTAATAAGTGGGTAAATGGAGAAGAAGAGCTTGAAAAATAGCTCTTTTTTTTGTGGATAGGAGGCAAATATGAGAAAACGAAAAAATGGAGAGGGAAGCATATATAAAAGAAAAGATGGAAGATGGTGTGCAGCTTACTATGATGAAGAATATAATCGTCACTATATTTATGGCAGGACAAAAGCGGAGGTACAGCAAAAGTTAAAAAGAAAGGATGAGGATTTTAATTTAAAAGAAAAAGATGAGGAAAATGAAGTAAAACTGGAAGAGTGGGTATTGGATTATTTGGAAAATTACAAAAAAAATGAAATTAAAGAGACAACGTATAGTTCTTATATGATTATATTTCATAAGCATATTGAAAATTCAAAAATTGGAAAAATGGAATTGGATAAAGTTACAGTGGAAAATCTTCAAAAATTTTACAGTAATAAAATTTCGGAAGGGTATAGCAGCAAAACGGTACGATCAATTGAGACAATCATAAATAGTGCATTGGAAATGGCTGTTAAAACGCATGTATTGAAAGAAAATCCCAATCGGTATACTACAATTCCTAAAAAGGTTAGATATGAAGCGTCTGTGTTAACTAAGGATGAAGTAGAAAGATTGCAAAAGGAGGCGAAAGACGATGAATTATATCCGATTGTAATTACTACAGTTTACAGTGGTATGAGAAAAGGCGAGGTAATGGCATTGAAGTGGGAAAATGTAGATATGAATGAAAAAAGAATATTTGTAAAGAACAGCCTTTGTCGTATTGTAGATGACAGAGTAGATGAACAGGGACATAGACATGCCAGATATGCTATTATGGAGCCAAAGACAAAGAAAAGTGTTCGTATGATACCTATGTTAGACGAAGTATATGAAGCGTTATTAGAACAAAAAAGAAGACAGGATATCGACAAGGAAAAGTATAAAGATATCTATCAGGATCAGGGGTTTGTTTTTGCTGATTGTACAGGAAATTTTTTGGCGCAGCGACCATTTATGAACAAGTATCATAAATTTTTGAAAAAATATAATATACATGATATTCGTTTTCATGATTTGCGTCATACGTTTGCTTCGTTGTTAATAGAGCAGGATGTTTCTATGAAGGTGGTGCAGGAATTGTTGGGACATTCAACAATTACTACAAACATGGATATTTATACGCATATTTCAGATAAAAAGAAAGAGGAAGCGATGCAGTTAATCCGTGGAGAAAAATCATATAAAGAAAAGAATTAAAGTATGGAATACCATTTAGAACACTAATACACAAAAATAGTGTAAGTGTAAAGGGATAGTGACATCGGATAATATTTCTTGTAAAAATATTATCCGATAGGTATAATGACTATATATGTATATTTGCCGAAATCCATAGAATATAAGGTTTTGCAGGATTTGACAGGCAGAGAGGTTAAGATATGGAATTAAAAAGAAATATATATCAGAAGCTATTGGCATGGAAGAAAGAGAATACAGGACATGTTCTTGAATTACAGGGAGCCAGACAAGTTGGAAAGACATATATACTGAAAAAATTTGGAAAAGAAAATTTTTCCAAAATGGTCTATATTAATATGGCAGAGACTACTGGAACAAATTTTTTACGCTGTGTTTCTATTGCAATGGAATGGGAACCTGGAAAGCCGATGGAAAAAACACCTGTTCGCAAGGCATTGGAATTGTACGATGAAACATTTAAAGATAATAAGGATACGGTAGTGATTATAGATGAGATCCAGGAATCTGCCGAGATTTATAACCAAATTCGTACTTTAGCCAGAGATTTCCAGGCTTATGTGATAGTCACAGGAAGTTATCTGGGAAGAACGATTGAACCGGATTTCTTTCTGCCGGCAGGTGATATGGATCATATGGTTATGGAATCGTTGACATTTGATGAGTTTCTGGATGTTTTTGGTGAACGGGAACTGTATGAGAAGATAGATCTTTATGGAAAAGGAAGAACAGAAGATTACAAAAAACTCATGGAATATTATGAGATCTATCAGAAAATAGGTGGATATCCGGCAGTTGTAGCATGTTATGCGGAATACAGGAATCTGAATAAGTGCATGGGATTAATTGGAGATTTGATAAATGTCTTTGCGGATGAATCCAAAAGATATTTTAAAGATATTATTGATATAAATATGTTTCAAAAGCTCTTCAATGCGATTGCGCTGCTCATGATGCAGGAAAAACAGGGTGTACGGGATCTGACCGCGGAACTGAGTAAAATTGCTTATCAGGAGGAGAGCGGAAGAACTACCAAGAAAATGATGAATCACGCGATCAGCTGGCTGCAGGAGTCACATATCATTGGATATGCGTCAAAGGCAGTGGATTGTGATTATAAGCAGATAAAGGATAACAGCCGTTATTATTTCCTGGATATGGGAATTGCATATTACTTTCTTAGCAGGACCGGGGCACCATATGATGTGATAAAAGGTTTACTTGCAGAGAATTTTGTGTATTTAGTTCTTAGACGAAGAATCGAAAATACGCATGAGATTGCCGGGCTTGTACCATGGTTTGCTTCTTATGAAAAGATAAAAGGTGAACTTGATTTTTATGTAAGAAGCCTTGTGGACTATAAGAACTATGGAATTGAAGTTAAAAGTACAGATGCATCTGCTAAAACAGCAGGAAAATTGTTGAAAGATGGGAAACTGGATTATCTGTATTTACTTAAGGGTGAAACAATGGGGGGTATTGCTGATGGAAGGATATTTACGGTACCGTTGTGCCTGGCAGACCGGATAGAGTTCTCTATTAAAAATCTGAATGAGTGAGGGGAATGATTTACCAGAATTAAAGCAAATGTTATTAGAAATGAAATAGGTTAATTGCAATATCATAAATTAATTTTGTAAGTGAACCCTGACAGTGATGAAGATGCTGTCAGGGTTATTTTTAATTCATAGGAAAATACGTCCCATGAATCAAAAAGCCCGAATTGTGGGAGACGTGATGAACGGCATTATTCTTTTTCACATACTGCATTTCGTGCAGCGATATTTGCCAGCATGTCACTCAGTACGACCAGATCAGCGGCGAGGATCGCAAGATCATCGTCGGACAGGCAGTCGGCAAGCTGGCAGGCAAGGGTTGAGAGAAGATAAAGGTTTGAGCAGTTTTGCATTGGATCACCGGAGCCGTTTTATATATGTTATGCTTGTATTGTGAAGTTGTGCGAAGAATCTTTAAATTTTAGGATCAGATAACAAAACCAGGCAATCATCATTCCACCTCCCGTTGTAGTATATGCAGCGGAGTGGGAGATGATACGAAAAAATACAAAAAATTCTTTTTCACCTCCATTTTTGGGTGTAAAATGATAGTTATAAACACAATAAAAGGTAAAAGCAGAAGATTATGGACATACAGAAACGGGAAAGTGAACAAAATCAGATTTTAAACCTGACAGCAAAAGAATTTACAAGAATAAAACTGCAGGAGGCAATGGAGGAAGTCAGTGACAGACCGCTGCTTCTGATCGTTGCCCCGTCCGGTTATGGAAAGTCAACACTTGTCAGACAGTATTTCGCAAAGCACAGGGATCTTCCATATATATGGGTTCCGCTTCAGAGAAACGAAGTGGATGAGACATGGCTCTGGCAGCGGATCTGCGGGAAAACCTGCGAATGGAATTCTGAACTTGGAAAAAGAATGGCACAGATGGGACTTCCACAGTCACCGCAGGAAGTGGCATATGAGATACAGTTAATAAAAAAATACGTTACCTATCCGGTGTATCTGGTCCTTGACGATTACCAGGAGTGTAAAAGCAGTGCAATGAACAGGCTGTTAGAGGCTGTTGCCCGGGAAGATACGTTTTTTCATATTATCATGATCTCAAGAAATTACCCGGACATTCCTTATGAAGAAATGTTTTTAAAGGGGCAGTGTGTGATATTAAACCAGCAGAATCTGACGCTGACAAAAGAAGAGACAGAAGAAATATGTAAAAATAACCAGATCCGGCCGGAAAAAGAGGAGCTGGAACGTTTATATGAGTATACAGACGGATGGATCAGTGCGCTCTATCTGTCGCTGTATGAATACAAAAAAAACAGCGGATTCGGCTGCTTTTATGGGGTGAACCGTCTGTTAAAAACAGCTATTTTTGATAAGCTGACACCTCAGATGCAGGAATTTTATATGAAAGTATCCCTGTTTGAATGGTTCGATGCAGAGGGAGCTTCCTATGTGACAGAAATGGAGATCACGGAACATAACATATGCTGTTTGAGTGCAGGGAACAGTTTGGATTTCTTGATTATGATGAGGAGAGACATTCGTTTGTCATGCATGCACTGCTTCGGAATGTGGCGGAAGCGGAGCTGAAAAAGTCGAAGATCGATGTAAAACGACTTTATAACAGGGCGGGCGAACTGAGAGAAAAAAAACAATCATACATTATGGCAGTGCGCTATTACAGTATGGGAAAAAACTGGGAGAAGATCGCAGGCCTGTATGCAGGAGAACACGGAAAAAATATGTTAGAGCAGGCTCCAGAGGTGTTTGTCGAACTGAGGGAATACATACAGAAACCTATCTGGGATAAACACATTATGGCACTGCTCAATTATCTGTATTTTCTTGCCCTGCGGGAGACAAAAGAAAAATTTATGCCGGAGTATGAAGCGGCTTTACATGCGATCGTAAATAGCGAAAAATGGAACAGCGACCGCCTGGTGGCAGGGGAGATGAAAGTGATCCTGTCAGTCGTGCAGTTTAATGATCTTGAAAAAATGAACCGGTCGCTTGGGGAAGCGTGCAGACTGCTTGGGTCACGCACTTCTGTTTTGTCTGGCGGTTCCCTTTTGACTTACGGGACAACATGCATGACAGTGCTGTATTACAGGGAGAGCGGAACACTGGCTAAGGTCGTACAGATGGAAAAGGAATATGCAAAATACTATATGCAGCTTACCAAGGGGGGAAGGTCTGACTGGGATACTTTTTTTGATGCGGAATATGCGATGCTGACAGGGGATATGGCAACTGCCGGCAGGCTTGCAGAGCGGGTGTTTGAACAGGCGTCGTTCCGGAAACAGACCTGCGTGATCATAAGCTGTTATTATATTCTGCTGCGGAGTTTTATTTTTGAGGGAAATACAGAAAAATTTAAAACAGTGATGCGGAATATGGATGAAAAAATGGATTCCGTAGCAGATCCGGTGCTTCGTGCAGACATGGAGCTTGCGAAGGGATACATGTACGCCTGTCTTGGAGAAACAGAAAATATCCCGGAATGGCTCAGAAATTTTAAACTGAAAGACTGCAGCAGGCAGATACGGAGCAGCCGTTCCGGGTGTATGACTTATGGAAAGATCCTGATCAAAGAGAAAAACTGGGAGATGCTTGAAGTGATCGGTGATCAGATGCTTGAGCCGTATCAGGAAACAAAGCATCTGCGGTCAGAGGTGGTCGGATATATTTATAAGGCGATTGCAAAATACCGGATGGGACAGGAGGAAACTGCGGCGGTTTATCTTCAGGAAGCCGCTGTGTTGGCAGAGCCGGATGATCTGAAAATTCCATTTCTGGAAAATGGAACAGAAATAGAACCGCTGATAGATAGGTTGGAGAACCCCATGTTTCTGAACAATATGAAGCCTGCAATGGAAAAGTATCAGAGAGGCGTAGCGTGTTTTGATGCGGGGGAGAAAAAGAAGCTGCCGGTACTGACAAAGCGTGAGCTGGAACTGATGGAATATGTGAAAGCCGGCTGCCGCAATGCGCAGATCGCAGAAGAAATGCATATCGCACAGGTCACGGTGGAGAAAAACCTGACCAGCATTTACCGGAAACTGCAGGTGAAAAACCGCACCGCTGCGATCAAAAAGTTGGATGAATTAGAATAAAAATATGGAACATTATGGAAAAAAGTATGGTTTTCCATAATAGAAAAATAACTTCTTATCTGTGTATAATACCATTCGCGGAAAGGACGAATGGTGAATCGAATGACAAAAATGAGCAGTGTAGTCTTTTTGCAGGATTTTCAGTTAGAGGTAGTGATGTCAGATGGCAGATGTTACCTTTACGATATGCGCCCGAAGTTAAAGACCGTCAGGTTTTTTGATCTCTCTGACTGGGAAGTCTTTTCAAAGGGGTACATAAAAAGAGAGCAGATGATCTGCTGGGATAATGGAAGTGAATTGTTCATGGATGAAATTATTGCAGCAGGGCAGCACAGATAAGGAGATATGAAATGAGTAAAATTGATGAACAAATGAAAAATCTGCCGATCAAGCGCAAGATGAAAAGATCGATCGGTGTTGTAACGCTCGTAGCGACGATCATTGGTATTATCCTGTTACTTGGAATGGTATACATTTCCTCTAATATCAAAGGGATCTTCCAGGGACCGATGACGAATATCAGTGATGTCGGGGATGTAAAATATGCACTGACAGATCTGCAGAGAGTCATTAACAGGCTGATCGCGGAAGGCGAAGAAGTCATGGCTGCAAATTATGACGATTTTGAGCAGACGGCTGAGACGGATGTGGAAATGGTTCAGACAGCGGTTGCATCCATGGATAAGCATTTTAAGACAGAAGCGGGAAGAACAAAACTGAAAGAACTGCAGGACAAAATCGCGGAAGGCGAATCCGTCCGCCCGCAGCTTATGGAACTTTTGAAAGCCGGAAAAGCGGATGAGGCGTATGAACTGAACGAGAATACTTATCGTCCGATCGTGGATGAGATCAAGGAACTGACAGAAGAGATCGAGACGATTGTTAACAGTAACGGGCAGCAGTTTTATGTGAATTCCATCAAAATAAGTGCAGTGCTTGTGGGCATCGGAATTTTACTTATGGTATTTTTAATGATAAGTTCCACTTATCTGACACAGGTGATAACCAGAAATCTTTCTGAACCGATCAAACAGATGGAAGAGGCGGCAAACCTGATGTTTCAGGGCGATATGTCCGCATGGCAGCTGATCACCTATCATTCGGAGGATGAACTTGGAAGTGTGGCAGATTCCCTCCGTGGAACGATGAAGAATCTTCACGATTATGTGGAAGAGATCTCGACGACATTAAGGGAGATCGCAAAGGGAGACCTGACAAAAGATTCTGATGAAATTACTGATTTCCTGGGAGATTTTGTGAGCATCAAAGAATCCTTTGTATATATTTTAAAACATTTTAATTCGACACTGACGAATATCCAGCATACGTCTGCACAGGTGGAATCGGGGGCGTCCGAAATTTCACACGCGGCAGGTGAGCTGTCGACCGGGGCAACGGAGCAGGCAAGTGCTGTGGAGGAGCTCACAGCGACGGTTGAGACCATTTCAACGCTGGCAGAAAAGAGCGCAACGCAGACACAGGAAGCATACGATAATATTTTAAGCGCGGCAGCGACTGCGGAAGATGAGCGTCAGAAGATGGATGACCTGACTGCTGAAATGAAAAATATTATTGAGATATCCAAGAAGATCGAGGATATCACAGCAACGATCGAGGATATTGCATCACAGACAAGTCTGTTGGCATTAAATGCTTCGATCGAGGCGGCAAGAGCCGGAGAGGCAGGAAGAGGTTTTGCGGTGGTTGCGGAGCAGATCGGAAAACTTGCTGCGGACAGCTCCAACTCTGCTGTTAACACCAGAGAACTCATTGTAAAAACAATGGAGGAGATCAATAAAGGAAATGACATTACTGCTTCTGTAGCAGTTGCATTTGAAAATACGATCAATGAGATGCAGAAGTTTGCAGAGGTGGCAAAAGCGACCAATGAGGCTGCAAAAGACCAGGCGGAGGCTCTCTCACAGATCGAGGCCGGAATTGAACAGATCTCCGGTGTGACACAGACTACGGCTGCTTCCACACAGGAAAGTTCGGCAGTCAGCGAGCAGCTTGCAGCCAGAGCATTAGAATTGGATGGACTGGTAAAACAGTTTAAGCTGTATTCCGATGGGAAATAGATACTGAGATATATGAAAAAGAAACTGTACACAAAATTAATTTTGTATATGGTTTCTTTTTTGTAGTAAAAATATTTGTGTATAAAAAAGAGTAAAATTTTTTGAGATTTACGACAAAAGACACAAAAAAAGAGAAAAAATATTGAGGAAAATTGTAAAATATGGTATAATAAAATATACATCAAAGCATGGAAGCGGGAGGAAACATTTATGAACAATGTAAAAGTACAGACAAAGCTGTCAATCGTAATGTTAGCAACGATAGTAGCGCTGGTATTGTGTGCCGTTATTTCATCGGAAAGCATGAAACAGTTGCAGAGTAAGGCGCTTGAGACGATGGAAGCAGATGAGCGGGAGTCTTATGATGAACAGATCAAACAGCAGGTAGATAATGTGGTCTCACTTTGTCAGACGATTTATGATCAGTATCAGGCTGGTGTGTATACAGAGGAAGAGGCTAAGAAGTTAGCGGCAGATGAGATCAGACAGCTTCGTTATGGAGATGCCGGATATTTCTGGGTTGACCAGTATGACGGAACTAATGTGGTACTTTTAGGAAATGATACAGAAGGCACCAACCGTATGGAGACGAAAGATGCCAATGGATATCAGATGGTAAAAGAGATCATCCGTGTCGGACAGGAGGCAGATGGAGGATATACAGATTATGTATTCCCGAAAGAAGGCGAGACTGAACCTTCTCCTAAACGTTCCTACAGTAAAGCATTTGAACCGTTTGAATGGGTGATCGGAACCGGTAATTACACAGATTATATTGATGATAAGGTGGCATCTATTGAAAAAGATTTTACATCATATGTATCAGATAAACGTGCTATGTTTATTATTTCAACAACGATAGAAGGAGCGGTAGTAGTATTTCTTCTTATATTGATCATTTTAAGCATTATTAAACCACTAAAGAAGTGTATCAGTTCCATCGGAGTGATGGAACAGGGGGATTTTTCACAGGCACTTGGAACGGCACTGTTAAAACGCCGTGATGATTTTGGAAAGCTGGCAGGTTCCATTGAGTCCATGAGGACGGAGATGAACGGACTGATCGGTGAGGTTAAGAGCCAGGCAACAGAGATCACCGGAATGGTACAGGAGATTGATAACAACATCCAGGCATTGGATGAGGAGATTGAGAATGTTTCCGCTACTACGGAAGAACTTGCAGCAGGCATGCAGGAGACAGCTGCTTCCTCCGAAGAGATCAATGCAATGTCTCATGAGATCGAGAGTGCTGCAAAGAGCATTGCAACACGTTCACAGGATGGGGCTACGGAGGCAGATGATATCCGAGACCGTGCTGTCAATATTAAAAAGACCACAACCGAAAATGATAAACGTACCAAGGCAATCCATGCGGAGATTAACGAGGGTCTTACAAAAGCATTGGAAGATATCAAGGTTGTCGATCAGATCGGTGTCCTTGCAGAGTCTATTATGGAGATTACAGGACAGACAAACCTGTTAGCACTCAATGCATCCATTGAAGCGGCACGTGCAGGAGAGGCAGGAAAAGGCTTTGCAGTTGTTGCAGATGAGATCCGGGTACTTGCAGAGCAGTCAAAGGCAGCAGTCGTACATATTCAGGATGTAACAAAGAATGTGGTTGAATCTGTAACGAATCTGGCAGATGGAGCGAAAAAGTTACTTGAGTTTGTCGGAACAGATGTGGTGGACAGTTTTGCAGGATTCTCTGACATGGCAGATTCTTACAGTAATGATGCAGGTAGTATTGATGGACTGGTAACGGATTTTTCGGCATCTTCAGAGCAGCTTTTAGCATCGATCAACGGAGTTATGGATGCGATCGGTGAAGTAAGTAAGGCAGCAACGGAGGGCGCAACCGGTACTAACGATATTGCTGAGAAAACAGGTGTTGTGGTTGAGAAGGCAGCTGAGATCAAAGAAAAAGCAGAGGCAGCGCATGCAGCAGCAGACAGGCTGCAGAAGAATGTAGAGCGTTTTATTGTATAGAATAAGTGAATGCAGGAAAAGCAAATAAATGAGCAAACATGTCTGCACGATTAACAAATAGCGGTCAGATCATATGAAAAACAGCGGATAACAACAAGAGAAGAAGTTGTTATCCGCTGTTTTATAATGTATTTTGCAGCGTGTTTGCGTAGTCATGCTAATAGCAAAGAGAATGCAGGTTATATAATTATTCTCCCTGATAATTACTGCGTACATACTGCTCGATCGCTGTATTATCCTCCGGCATACGGCAGCCAACGATAAAGACGCTTTCATTATCTGTGCTGCGGATGATATGTCCTTCTAACTCGCGGGCATTTGCTACAGGAAGATCCGGGATCGATAAGGTAATGTCGGAACCAATCGCACTGGCAAAGAAATTATCGCGGATGCTGAAAGCAAAGCCGCCGGCACTGATATTGATCATCTGACCGTTATATTGTCTGCCGGTCTGTTTTACCGTGATCGTACATTTGCTGGAGAGCGGCATACGCGGATATTTACGACGGTTGATAACCTTCGGGTTGGTTGCAACAGTAATCTTATAAATATCAGATGCCTGACCGCGCATTGTGGAAATATCGGCATTTTCCCAGATATACAGTGCATTTGTGACGGAAATCTGCAGCTCGTAAGTAAAGTTTTTATTTTTAATTTCAATCGAATGACCGGAAGGAACATGCAGACGTGCTGTAATTCCACCGTCTAGGGATGCTGTTACCTCACCGTGAGCAGTAAATGATGAACTGCCATTTTTGGCGATCAGGACGACTTTCATGCCAGGTTTGGCATCACCGATTCCCATGAAACCGCCGGTACCGAGTTCACCCATCAGTTTTCCGACAATCGTTTCGATTTTATTTACATTGACGGCGGATTCTTCGTATTTACTCAACATGGTGCGTGAAACGTCATCTGACTGGTTGATGCACTTGGTCATGACATCCATGGTGTCGCAGACCTGTTTCATGTTGTCAACCATATCCTGATTGGAAGATTCCACATCTTTCATGGCACCGTCGATTACTTTGATATTTTCACCGAGAGTCGTCGAATCTTTGGTAATACTGGCAACACTGTCTTTTACATGCGTCAGTTTTTCACGTGTTGTCTGGATCAGGTCAAGTGTCTGCGTGATGGACTGTGTCATTTTTCCAGAGGTCTCATCTAAATGGATCAGTGCGTCGCGGATACGTCCGGAAGAATTTTTGGTCTCCACACTAAGTCCCTGGATCTGGTCTGCGACAACGGCAAAGCCTTTTCCGGCAGCACCGGCTCTTGCAGCTTCGATCGAGGCATTTAAGGCAAGGAGGTTTGTCTGGAAAGTAATACCCTCGATCGTTCCAGTCTCTTCTTTTACCATGTCAAAATCCTGTTTGAAGTTCTCTAAAACCTGCTCGACCTGAGAGGAAAGTTCTGCCATGGTGTTAGTGGTTCCTACAACGTCGGCAAGTTCTTCGGCACTTAAATTTGCGTGCTCGATGGATTCATGGATCAGATTTACCATTTCTGCGATCAGGGATGCTACATTCTCGACCTGTGTGTTGATATCGGAAGTCTTATCCATGGAGGACATTGTTTTGTTATAGAGAATATCGTTATTCTGGGTCAGTTCTTCCATGCTTTTTACAACGGAATCAGCTCCCTGTTTGTTCTCATCAGCAAGTTCACGGACTACGGTAACACCGTCTACAATGGAACTGCTAGCGCCTTTGACCTGCCCTACTGTGGTCACCACGCGGTTTAGGTTGTCTTTAATAGAGTTGACAAGCGCTCCGTCGGACTGGTTTAGATGATCGATGGAAACAACGTAGCAGATATAGCAGAGCAATATCGTGGAGATCTGAAGGTAATAATCATTTGTGGCAATATTTGGGTTTATGCCATATATATTATGTAAAATAAGATGAACAATCACAATGATCTCGTTGGCGATACCGCACCGGATCATATATTTACGGTCTTTAAAAAGAATCAGCATACTGGTTAACGGCAGGATATAACCAAACGCGATCGCAGAATCAGTGGTGAGAATTACATAAGTGTAAAATGCACCGTAACCGATAGCAACAATTTCCTTATATATAGAGGAAGCCTTTCCGTTGATCTTTAATACGAGAATACCAATAAAAAATGGAACCCATGCCATAAGAAGAAAGGTAATATAATATCTGGCTGAGTGAAGTCCCTGGGATGTCTCTGAACCATATGAAAGAGTCATGATGGCGATTAAGATCAGCCAGATCGTGCGAGCCTTTGAGTTTGATTTTGCTTTGAAATATGATTCGTTATACTCCATAAAATTCTCCATTCCTGCGATAAAAATTTACATGCGGAATATAAATATATCGCACTCATTTTTCATATGTAAATTAGGACTAAAGTAATATCGTTAATCAGATTTTAAGTTTATATGTGGGTGCTGTCAATCCTTTAAAGCAATAAAGTCTGAAAATGGTCTTTACTTTTTTCCCAATTGATATTAAGCCATTCGACAACTTTTATTTTTCCATCTTCTGTAAAAGGAAATGTGGCAGAAGTTTTTAAGGAATCGTCTGTGGTGGCAAAATTATAAGGTCCCGGCCAGTAAATAGCACGGAAAACATCGGTATCGGATTCTTCATCGTGTTCTTTTTGGATCAGGTAACGCATGCCTTTGTAGCTGCCGGTAAATTTTTCTTTTTTGTAGAAGTTGAGATTCAGGATATCTTCCGGTGTGATCATGGTGGTGTCTCCTTATATATAGAAGTTCGTGATGTTGTAAAATCTGTTTCAATTATAACAGGTGTAAAATGAGATGGAAAGAAGCAAAATTACATTATAATATAGAAGAAATAGAGAAAAAATGAAATCTTTAGCGAAATGTAAATATTCCCAATAATTAAAATTATGAAAGAAAATTCATACATTTGGAAGGCATTTTGAATGATAATGCAAATACATGGGAAATACTGGAAAAATCGTTATATTTATACATGTCTGAAAATGAGAAAAAGTATTGACAAAAAACGGCTCGCATGTATAATAAGAAAAGTGTTGTTCGTCGGGAACAAACAGTTGTATATTTTTAAAGTGCAATGGGCAAAGGGGTCTGTTGGCACTTTTTTTTGCTTATACAAAAATAATTTAGCGCAATAACGTGCTACAACAATAATGTTATAAAGACGCCATGGCGTTTTTATATATAGAACAATTTTCTATAAGGAGGAACTATTATGAAAAAGAAACTGATTTCTCTTTTTCTGATCGGTGCCATGACTACCGGAATGGTAGCAGGATGTGGCTCTAATTCAGGAAACAGCAATGCTGATGCGGGAAACGACGCTTCTTCTGACAACGCTGCTGTAGAAGGTACAGAGGCAGTTGCAGACGGCACAGAGAGTACT
>SAMEA104315434__coassemble_890_pt1 | contig 13774 bp, 12 predicted proteins | sample SAMEA104315434__metabat2_low_PE_001 | metagenome-assembled genome bin SAMEA104315434 (sample SAMEA104315434) | gut metagenome | biome: Monkey gut; feature: monkey-associated habitat; material: faeces | place: China | collected 2013 | reverse complement strand
TGATCAGCCGCGGATGCGCTTTCTATTCACCGATCCGTTACTCCGAACTGCCACGTTATTACCGCGAGCTTGACTGCCCGGACGATGTAGCAATGTTCCAGGTAGCTCCGATGGATTCCCACGGATATTTCAATTTCGGACCAAGTGCCTCCCATCTCGGTGCAATGTGTGAGACTGCAAAACACATCATCGTAGAGGTCAATGAAAACATGCCGCGCTGCCTTGGCGGAACTGAGTGTGGTGTTCACATTTCTGATGTTACATATATTGTAGAAGGTTCGAATCCTCCGATCGGAGAACTTGGTGCAGGCGGTCCTGCAACAGACATCGACAAGACCGTTGCAAAACTGATCGTAGACGAGATCCCGAACGGAGCATGTTTACAGCTTGGTATCGGTGGTATGCCAAACGCTGTCGGTTCCCTGATCGCAGAGTCCGACTTAAAAGACCTCGGTGTTCACACAGAGATGTATGTAGATGCATTTGTTGATATCGCAAAAGCCGGAAAGATTACAGGTTCCAAGAAAAATATCGACCGCTACCGTCAGACCTACGCTTTCGGTGCAGGTACCAAGAAAATGTACGATTACTTAGATGACAACCCAGAGCTGATGAGCGCTCCGGTTGATTACACCAACGACATCCGCTCCATCTCTGCACTCGATAACTTTATTTCCATCAACAACGCCGTTGATATCGACCTCTATGGTCAGGTCAATGCAGAGTCAGCAGGTATCAAGCAGATCAGTGGTGCCGGCGGACAGTTAGACTTCGTTTTAGGTGCTTACCTGTCAAAAGGCGGCAAGAGTTTCATCTGTCTGTCCTCTACATTTAAGACCAAAGACGGACAGGTTCAGTCAAGAATCCGCCCAACTTTAGCAAACGGTTCTATCGTAACCGATACACGTGCCAACACACATTATGTTGTAACGGAATATGGTAAAGTAAATGTCAAAGGGCTTTCCGCATGGCAGAAAGCAGAAGCCTTAATCTCCATCGCTCATCCGGATTTCCGTGACGAGCTGATCAAAGAGGCTGAAAAAATGCACATCTGGAGACGCAGCAACAAATAACCTGCACATCCATTTTATACCAAACAAAGGCAGAACCGCTTCATCCCCGGTTCTGCCTTTGTTATACATTCTATTCTGTCTTTCTCCGACCTTTTCTTAAGTCGTGATATTTTCTTTGTTTCGCCTTGTTATTTTACACCGTTACCCTCTGTTTTCTCAGAAGATTCCATGCCAGTACTGCCATGATGGCTGCCACGACCACACCCAAAATGAACAGATACTGCGCAATATTTCCAAATCCGATCTGCATACCAATCTGATGCATTTTTGCTGCTATCATTTCATTTTCACTCAGTTTTACCGGTACAAGCATGATAAACATCCAGACTGCCCAGATACCCCAGAATGCTTTCATTCCAAAACGCAGAACCACAGCTCCTGCAAACAATTCCACGATCGTCATTCCGATGATAACCGCCAGAAGGTATTTCCACTGAAAGTACTGTGTGAAATCCAGTATGATATCACACTGCGGATAAATCACATCCATGATAGCAAGTTCTATCTTTCCAAGTATAAATAACAGCAGTTCCAGTCCTGCAAGTTCTGCCATGTTAAATAATGCATAACTTCCCACATATGCTTTTCTCGTTGCACCCATTGACAACGCCATATTAAATTCCCCGATAAAAGAAAATATGATACCAAATAAATGTACAAACCCCAGCATAATCGCAGCGATCAGCACTCCAAGCGTGACACACTCATTTTCTTCCATGGTATTTGCGTGGATGATCATCATAACAACGATCCCCAACACATAACCGCCCAGCGCAACAGCAAGAAACTCCAGCACTTCTGCACTTCTTGTCTTGCATTGTATCAAAAAATTGTCAATCATTTTCTCACTCTACCCCTTTCATATTGTTGTAGCTTTCTATACAAACACCTTGATTTATCCATTTCCTGTATGACACTGTCACACACGCACTTCATACTTCGATACCACACGAAGCTGCAGGATAAGACTGATTACATAAAGTACAATTGCCACTGCTGCACCGGCAAAAAGTGCCCCCGAAATAACCCTGCCTGACAGATTTCCAATCCATGCGGTAAGCGTATCGATCAAACCGCTTCCCATAACAAAACCAGCACCTATAGAAACTATGACTGCAACTGTTATTAAGATTCCAAATACCATTCCTTTTTTTCCATAACGCATCTGCAGTACGGTACAGATCTGACCAAATGCCACACAGAGAACAAATCCTTCCGCGATCAGTATGTTTTTAAAACCATCCACTCTTCCTGCTGACAGATACCCTGTGAGAAGAACAAACAGATATGCAGTAACCGCGTAGACTCCATATAAAAGCTGTGCTCCCCACGCTGCTTCCTTTCTGCCGGAACCAAAGGAAAGCACCATCGGGATATATGCTCCTCCATAACTGATCGGTCCGATATAGTTAAACAGAATACCGATCAGAATGGCAAAATAATTTGCACTCGTCCAGAATCCCCCCTCCGAACTGTCACCAAAGCTAAAAAATATACCGTACACTACAACAAATCCAATAAGTATTGCTGTCATCTGAATACCATATTTGCCCCAGAAAAGAAAATTCCTTTTTATGATTTTAGATTGTTCCATTTTTCATTCCTCCCGCCATTTCCCGGTACATTGATTTCTAAATCACTACCACCGGATAAAACGATTACTAATCCGTTAATCCACACAGTGATACAAATAACTTCTCCAGACTGACCGGCTGAATCGTCACATCATATCCCTCTGGCAGCGTCTGACCTTCTTTTAAAAGGATCGTTACGCTCTTGCTGCGTCCCGTCTTTTCCTCGTGATGTTTTTCATAACCTTCCGTTGCCTGATCTACCACTTCTGCAAGTCCGCTCACATGATAACTTCTCTCTAACAGATCCTGTGTATTTTCTTTCAGCAGAAGGCTGCCATCTTTTATCATGATGACCTCCTCCATCAGGTCTGACGCTTCCTCAATGATATGCGTGGAGATCACAAAAGTACGTCCTGTCTCCGTGTATTCTTCCATCAGTTTGTGATAAAAATACTCGCGCATGACAACATCCAGTCCTGCTACCGGCTCATCCAAAAAGGTAAAATCCGCTTTGCTCGCAAGTGCCACAATGATCGTTACCATAGAAAGCATACCTTTTGACATTTTGTTGATGCGCTGTTTGGTATTCAGCTCAAATTTTTCGATCAACTCATCTGCCATTTTCTGATCCCAGTGCGGATAGTAATAAGATGCATTTTTTAAGTATTCTTTTACTTTTAATGCACTGACACCGCTTCCATACAGGTTGGTCGATAATTCTCTTGAAAAGCAGATGTGATCTAACGCTTTTCTGTTCTCCCAGACGGTCTCACCATTCCAGGTTACACTTCCCTCTGTCGCCGGATTCTGCGCCGATAAGATCGATAACAGTGTTGTTTTTCCTGCACCGTTTCTCCCGATCAGACCGTAGATTTTTCCTTTTTCCAGTGTAAAATCTATATTTTTTAAAATCTCTTTTTTCCCATAGTTCTTGCTGATATGATTACAAATAATTGCTTCCATATGAATCCCCTTTCCTGCCCATTTATTTGTCGGGTGACTGTATGACATTGTGCTGATTACGCAATTTGATCGTCTTTCCTGCCCATTTATTTATCTGCGGACTGTATCAGCTTGATCACTTCATCTTTATCCAGTCCGATGCTTGCCGCTTCCTCTAATAATTTTTTGACATAATGGTCATAAAATTCATTTCGTCTACGATTTAAAATGTTTTCTTTCGCTCCCTCTGCTACAAACATGCCGATTCCCCTTTTCTTATATAAGATTCCTTCATCTACCAATATATTTATGCCTTTTGCCGCTGTCGCCGGGTTAATCGCATATAGCTTCGCCAGTTCATTCGTACTCGGCACACGTTCTTCCTCCAGAAGAATATTCCTTAAAATATCTGTCTCGATCATTTCCGCGATCTGCAGATAGATGGATTTCTCCTGCGTTAAGATTTCATTCATGCATGGCTGCTCCTTTCTCGCAAATTTTTATTTCGTGATGATAGAATATTCCTGTATGTCTTATTCTATTATATGGTTGGTTTGTTATATGGTTCATTGCTTATGTAACTAACCGTAGCACTATGATAATATATTGTCAACTGTTTTTTCGATATTTATTCTCAGTGATCACTCAGATTCATTTGCAGGGGGTAAAAATGATTGATAGAAGAATCATAAAATGTACACTCCGCGAACATTCTATGATCATGAATAAAAACGGCGGGCAGACATAGCGGCCGATGTTTTAAAAATCGTCCGTTATATCTGCCCACCGTATACTTAGAAATGCCTGTCCGCTCCGCAGGCATGCGTGACAGTTCAATTCCCCCATCGCTGCCACTGAAACAGGTCAATGCTGTTCCCGGATCTCCTCGTAGACTTCTTTCGTCTGCGCATCATCGCATCCGCTCATATAGTAATCCTTCCCATCCACAGAAAAATAAAGGAACTCCCCGTTTTCCGGATTCAGAAAGACCTCACATTTCCCGACATTGTGAATGATAAAGGTTCCCTTTTCCAAGGTATCCATGCCTGTGCCATGAGATTTCGTCCATCTCGGAAGTTCTGTGACCATGCCGGGATCTTCGATTTCGTTTACCGGGATCTCATAATCTATGATCAGATGTTTTGCATAGAGTGTCCCCTGTTCCACGCTCAGACGGATGGGCGTAAATTCATCCATCAGTATCCAGATACTGCACAGCGGAATGATGAGAATAACAAGTACGGCAAATACCATGTATGCTTTTCCAGCCGGCGTTGCCATATTCGCCGTCGTGCCAACACCTGCCTTTTGGCTGACCATAGTGCGGCGGTCTTTCGGATTATAATAAAGGATGCCCCCGATCCAGTGTCTGTCATCCCCGGCCTGATCCTCAAAATCTTTTCTTTCCTCATAAATCTGTTCCACATTGTTTAAGCGCCTGGTCAGGGGAATACATAAGATCATCGTCAGAACCGCATAAATGACAGAGCCGATCAGGATATTTCTGCCAAAATTCTGTGTAAACATTGCCGTACCGACGATCTCAAAGATGAATGCCGTGTTGATCCAGCTTGCAGCCAGCCAGAATTTTTTCCAGATATTTTTCTTTGCCCGCGCGTAATTCCGGTTCACATCGCTGTCACTGCTGATGACCTTCACCGCCAGACGGTCCATCCAGACCGCACATGCGGATAACAGCAGTCCGCACAGCCACATGATCACACAGAGCCATCCAATGCTGCCCAGTTCCACATTCTGCACCAGACCGACCTTAAAAATCTTCACACACACCGGGATCAGCATTCCGGCAAAACCGACCAGATTCGGGATCAGAAATGGGAAAAACTGTACGCTCCTTACCGTTCCTGCCCCTTTTAATTCCACATATTTCTGACCGTCCGCTTCCCCGTAGAAGTGATGCTCCATTTTCCATTTTTTCAGAGCATTGTTTGCGTGGACAAACGGCAGACAGAGTAAAAAGATCACAAATAAGATCCACATCATCCATATGGATAACTGGATCGACATATGTTTTGTGAGCAGGCTGCAAAACGGAATGAGCGCTAACAGGATCAGATCATGTTTCATTTCCTTTTGAAACTTTTTCACAACCGCTTCCACTTCCGGTTCTTTGATCCACTCTTTTTCCATATTCACGGCAAAGAGACAGCCGTTTTCGTATCGATACGCTCTCCGAAACGCAAAATATAACACAAAAACTGCCGGATATAACATAACAAACATCATAATATTTACCACCATACGCTTTCCTCCCTGTCTTCAACCACCCAAGCATTCAGAATAATTTTTCACATTCTTTCAAAAATTCCTCTTTTGTCATGCCGCTTACTTTGGCTTCTGAAATGATCTGCTGCAACAGTTCCTTTGATTTCTCTGAGATTTCTTTTTTCTCCGAAAATTCTTTTCTCACCCTCGCACCACTCCTCCGGTCCGCATAAATGTAGCCTTCCTGCTTTAACAGCGCATATGCTTTATTGACGGTCATCGCATTGATCCCGATCTCCTCCGCCAGTCCACGCACCGTGGGAAGCTGCTCTCCCGGCGAGAGTCTTCCGTCCGAGATCCCCTGCACGATCTGGTTGCGGATCTGCTGGTAGATTGGGATCTCGGATCGTTCATTGATGGATATGACCATAGGTATCACCTCTTATCTGATTTTTATGATGTCATGAACAAAAAAATATGTACCATTTGTATTATTTATTATAATACAAATGATACATATTTCAAGACAATATTTTATCTTGTAAATTGTTCTGGCAGATCCCCTGTCTTTCTTATCTTAAAGCAACTGATACTGGCTGATGATCTGGTCTAATGACATAGACTGTGCCGATAATTCTTCACTGACTGCGGAGGATTCCTCTGCCACAGCGGAGTTGTTCTGGGTCACACCACTGATCTGCTCAATTCCCTGCAGTACCTCTTTTAAGGTATTGGCATTGGTTCTGAAATTCTCGCTGGACTCTTTTACAGATTTTGCGAGAACATCAATACCGTTGATGACATCTGCCAGACCTTTTGATGTCTCGTCTGTCAGACGGTTTCCATTGTCAACTTCCTCGGTACATTTCATGATCAGCTCTCTTGTACGGGAAGCTGACTCTGCACTCTCGGTTGCCAGCTTACTGATCTGGTCTGCAACAACGGCAAATCCTCTTCCTGCCTCTCCGGCTCTCGCTGCCTCGATCGTTGCATTTAATGACAGCAGGTTGGTCTGTGATGCAATGTCCTCGATCTCTCCAATGATATTTTCAATCTGCATGGACGCATGTTTGATCTGCTCCATGGACTGTGACAGAACTTCCATCTGCTGTCTGCTCGTCTCAGCCTGTCTGCGGTACAGATCCGATCCTTCATAGGAAGCCTGTGCGGTATCTGCGTTTGTTGCAGCAATCGAAGTCACATTATCGATCGTTGCTGTCAGCTCTTCCACTGCACCTGCCTGCTCTGTTGCGCCCTCTGCTAAGGACTGTGAACTTTCTGCCATCTGACCTGCACCAACTGCAACCTGATCCGCTGCGTCTTTGATGCTCTTCATCGTCTTACTCTGACCGCTGATCATGCTCATTAAATCATCAATAACCGGTCTGAACTCACCGACATAAAGATCCAGATTCTCTGACTGTACGGTATAATTGTTTTTTACCAGCTCTGCGGTAACATCTGCCATATCACTGATGATCTTCTTTAATACCACACAGGTTTCACGGAATGTGTTTGCCACATCACCAAGCTCATCCGGGGAATCATACTCCAGTTCAACGTCAAAATCACCTTCGGAGATCTTGATCGCTGCTGCTTTTAATTCATTGATCGGCAATGTGAGAAGCTGTCCTAATTTGCGGGCAAAATAAACACCGGCAACGATCGCGATTACAGAGATAACGATCATCAGCAGATAAACCACAATTGTAACAATCTGTGATGTACGGTATGCACTTACGGCATTCTGATCCGCGTAAGCTGCTACTTCCTCTAAAACACTCTGTAACTGCGTAGTAAGTGTTGTATAGTCTCCATTAAAAAGTTCAAGTGCTTCTTCTGTCTTATTCTGCAGTGCTAAATCCTGTAACTGTGTCTGCACATCCTCTAACTGCGTCCACACAGTATCTAACTCATTCAACAGATCATCATTGTCTAATGTCTGTCTGAGCGTTGTGATCTTGTTTGTAACATCCTCACCTGCTGCATCTGCTTCATCAATTTTTTCCTGGGTGATCGTCTCATCTGTCTCTAACATGGACCACAAAATATTTTTTGCTGTAAGTTCTATGTCTTTGCGGATTTCCATCTGCAGCGGTGTTGCTACATATGGCTGCGTATAAAATGACTTCATACTGCTGTTTACAACTGCCAGTCCCACAAAACTGATCACAATTCCCAGTACGAACAGCATGATTACAATTGTAATTACAGTACTGATTTTTTTCCCGACTTTTGCTTCTTTTAAAAATTTATCCATATTGTATTTTTGACAGAAAGATATACCTGAAACATATATCTCTCTTTCTCTTCCTTCTTTCCTTCATAATATTCTGGTCTTCCTTATTCATTTAAAGAATCCAGGGCGATACTTCTTTTTTTAGTTATATTATCCAACAACACAGGATTCCGAATATCATGGTAGAAAAAAGGTTATACATACTTTATTGCAAAAATCTGAAACTGCAGACTACGTGCTTTTTATACTTCATAAGCTCATCGCGATAAATACGATGCATGGATTTATTTGTAAAATCTCTGTCTATCTGATATAAGCAGGACTCCTCTCTCTGATCTGTGACAGCTTCGAAGAGCCTGTTCCTAAATTATCAATAATAAAATTAAATGTTCTTTTTATTTTTTGTAGTTTATTCTGACTATTTTCTTTTCCTCCTTCTTTCCTAATAATGAGTCATTACAAAACTCCTCCTTCCTCATGCATGATTCCAGTATAGGACTTTTTTCCTATTTTTTCCACCTTTTTCGTATATTTCTGAAAAAATTTTTTCTCCCTAATCTGAAAGCCTGCCCCCGGACATCCGCTCCCGGATCTCCACTCCGGTCGGAGTCCCCGCAAGTCCGCCTTTTCCCGTTTCGCGGATATCCTCCGACATGCTTCTTCCGATGCTTCGCATCGCATCGATCACTTCATCCGGCGGAATCTTACTGAAGATTGCCGCACTGGTCAGATCCGCCGAGGTCAGCGCATTGACTGCACCCATCACGTTTCGTTTGACACACGGCACTTCCACCAGACCGGCAACCGGATCACAGGCAAGTCCTAACAGATTTTTGAGTGCCAGCGCCGCCGCATTCGCGATCTCTTTTGCGCTGCCGCCTGATAAATGCACGACTCCGCCCGCCGCCATCGCAGATGCAGAACCGATCTCCGCCTGACAGCCGCCCGCTGCACCTGCCAGAAAAGCACGTTCCGCAATCACTCCACCGATCCCGGCTGCGACAAACAGCGCTTCCACCATTTTTTCCTCGGAATAGCCTTTTTCTTCCTGTAAACTCAAAAATACAGCAGGCACAACTCCACACGAACCCGCTGTCGGTGCCGCGACGATACGCTTCATGCAGGCATTCGACTCACTGGTCTTTAACGCCTTTTCCATGACTTTCCCGATAAAATCGCCGCAGAGCAGATTTCCCTCTGCCCTCGCGTCCATCATTTTTTTGCCCTCGGTACCGACAAGCCCGCTCTCGGATTTTAATTTTTCATCATAACGTGCATCCGCATCCTTCATCGCCTGATACATCGCGCGCATTTGCTCAAATGACACTTCCTCCGTGATCCCCTGCTCCCTGCAGTCATCCTCCTGCACGATCTTCCAGAACGGTTTCCCGGATTTTTCTTCTAATTCGCATAATTCCTGTAATGATCCATACATGAAATGTTCCTACTTTCTTATGATAAATTCTACTCTTCCACAAGGCTGCAATATGTCACTTTTAAGATGCCCTCTAACCGCTCTAACCATGCAAGCGATTCCCGCGGCACTTCCTGGTCACATTCGATGACCATGACAGCGCTGCCACCTCTGCTTTTTCGGTAAAGCTGCATGGTTGCAATGTTGACACCCTTGTGTGCAAGCATGGAAGTCACTTCGGTGACGTGCCCCGGCTGGTCGATATTGTGGACGATCAACGTCGGATAATCTCCGCTGAAATTGGCAGTGATCCCGTCAAGCTCACAGATCTGTATCCGCCCGCCTCCGATCGAGGCAGCGACCACTTCGAGTGTACGCCCGGAAACGCCTGTCAGATTCATTTTCACTGAATTTGGGTGCACATCGCCAAGATCGATCCCCTCTAAGGAAAATTTCATTCCTCTTTCATCCGCGATCCGGAAACTGTCCGGGATTGCCGGATCATCGACCTGCATGCCTAAAAGTCCGGCGATCAGCGCCTTATCCGTGCCGTGTCCTTTCCCCGTTGCAAGGAAGGAACCATGAAAATATATTTTTGCCTCTTTTACTTCTTCCGCAAGCAGCTTACGGCTGACTCTCCCGATCTTGACGGCTCCCGCCGTGTGTGAACTGGACGGGCCGACCATCACAGGCCCGATGATGTCTAACAGGTTCATATCATATCTCCGTTTCTCTCATAAGTATTTACTTATGTTTTCTATAATTTTATCCTATTTGAAGTTATATCAAATCCATGATACATTTTAATTGCTATATACACACACACATTTTTATAGCATAGAAAAGGACAGCGTTTCCACCTCAGGAGACCTGTTCTTTTTATATTTACGGCAGCTAAGTGTTCGCATCAGTCTGCCCGTGAAACATACCATCGGTTGTTTCCATTGTACTAATCTCATCATTCCCCATCGGTTGTTTCCATCACTCTAATTTCATCATGCCCATACCGGCGCACAATATCCATAAAATCACGCAGCGGATCATTCCACACCTTATGTGGATGATATACCAGATTTAAATTTCTTTCAAGACAGAGATCTTCCACTTTTATTTCCACCAGACAGCCTTCTTTTAAATATTCCTCAATCAGACAATATGGCAGCACAGAAATGCCGAAACCATCCTCCACTGCCTTTACCAGCACTTTCGTGCTCCGGCTCTCCCAAAGCGGATCGATCACACAGTCTTTTGTCCTTAAAATAGCCTCAAACCGGTCACGCACCCCCGCTCCCTTTTCCCGCAGAAGAAAATTTTCTTTTTTCAGATCCTCAAATCTGACATGATCCGCTCCCGCTAACGGATGTCCCGGCGCCGCAACGATCAATGTCCGGTCCTTTGCAAACGATTCCTGGATATAGTCGGTCTCACCGGGCAGATCTTCCATCAATCCCAGATCGATCTGATGCGTTTTCAAAAGTTCCATCAGCCGAACTGACCCGCTGACGGTCACTTTCACGCGGATATCAGGATATTTTTCTTCAAATGTGCGGATAAATCCGCGCAGCATTTTCACACCGACTGACAGGTTTGCGCCGATACGGATCGTCCGTACCCCTTCCGTTTCTTTTAAATGCTGTTCTAAATCCTGATACAATCCAAGGATGTGGCATGCGTACTGATAAAGAAGCCTGCCGCTCTCCGTCGGCACCACTTTGCGATTATAGCGCTCTAAAAAACAGACACCGCTCTCCTGCTCCAGCTCCTTGACGGCCTGACTCACTGCGGGCTGTGTCATATAAAGTTTTTTCGCTGCCTTTGTCATGCTTTCCTCTTCACACACCGTGCGGAAAATAGCCAGTTGTCTGTTATTCATAATCGCTGTCCTTTAACAATAAAATATTCTCCGCCTTCACTGCCAGAGCTGGCGGAACCGGTCCGGGCGAATCTTCCTGTCCTGTCTTTGCAATCTTCCACTGAAGCCATCCGCTCTCTTTCGAAGGACGGAATGAAATATTCCACTCAAACGGGTCTTCGATGATGCGGGACTCCCCGATTTTGAAAATGTTTTCCTCTATCTGCCCGGCATCCACCGGATAAAAAGAATGTGCCCGGATGCCAACTGCTTTTGTCCCCTCCGGAATTTCAGGAACACACAGAGTTATCCCCCAGTCCAGCGCTTTTATATGCCTGTTATCCACAATTTCCGCCGCAGATATGTTCTTACATCCGGATAACACCGCCGCCGTCTTCGTTTTCGGATTATGGAAAAATTCTTTTGTCTCCTCTATGACCTCCATTTTTCCATGGTCGATGCAGCTTACCATGCTGCACAGACGATAAACCTCATCCCGGTTGTGCGAAACAAACAGTACCGGTTTTTCCACCTCCGCTAACATATCGCGCATCTCCTGCTCCAACTCCCATTTCAGGTAGCTGTCAAGCGCAGAAAACGGCTCATCCAAAAGCAGGATATCCGGTTCTGAGGCGATCATACGCGCCATTGCCACACGCTGCTTCTGTCCTCCGGAAAGCTGTGCCGGATAATGTTTTTCCAGTCCCTCCAGACGGAAGCGCCGGACGTAAGACTTCACTTTTTCTTCGTCCGGGCGTTTCCCCATTCCTGCTTTGATATTCTGCCCGACCGTCATATTCGGAAACAGGGCATAATCCTGAAACATATAGCCGACGCGCCTTTTCTGCGGAGTGAGATTGATTTTTTTTGCAGAGTCGTATAAAACTCTGCCATTTAATTCGATCCACCCCTCATCCGGTGTCTCAATTCCGGCTATGCATTTTAAAGTCATGCTCTTTCCACAACCGGAAGCCCCAAGAATTGCAAATACGCCACGCTCGGTCTCGAACGCGACGTCTAAATTAAAATTTCCCAGCTTCTTTTTTATATTTACTTTCAGACTCATCACAGTCCTCCTGCCTTACCATCTGCTCACATGTTTCATGCTCTTTGCCGTGATGATATTTAATAAAAATATGACCACAAACGCAATGACTAAGATCACACCTACCCAGAATCCCGCTGTCGCATAGTCACCGTCCTGAATGACCATTGCAATTTTCTGTGAGATCGTGCTCGTTTTTTTCGGAATATTTCCCGCAAGCATCGAGGTCGCTCCGTACTCGCCGAGTGCACGCGCAAAAGTCAAAACGGTTCCGGATGCAATACCCGGTCCCGCTGCCGGAACAACTACTTTCCAGAAAATTTTGATCTCAGGCATCCCAAGTGTCCGCGCCGCATAGATCAGATTTACATCGATCTGCTCAAACGCTGCCCTGGCATTCCGGTACATGAGCGGAAATGCGATCACTGTCGCCGCGAGGATACAGCCAAGCCAGGTCTGTACCACCTTAAAGTTAAATGTATCATAAAGATATGCCCCAAACGGTCTCCGCAGGCTGAACAGCAACAGCAGAAAAAATCCGGCAACTGTCGGCGGCAGCACCATAGGCAGTGTCAGAATCCCATCTGCCACTGCCTTTACACGCGGTCCTGCTTTCACTACTTTCCGCGCTGCATAGATGCCTAAAAAAAATGAAATGATGGTCGCTACAATTCCGGTCTTTAATGAGATCAGAAGCGGACTCCAGTCAAGTCCGCTTAAATATGCTGCCAACTGGCTCATAACTGCCTCCTGTTTTCATTTTAAATTTTCAGACAGCCGTCTATCCTCCAATTTTTATCCCGGACACTTTCGCGGCATAAAATCAACTGCATCAATGACTGTCTTTATTGGCTTGAAAATAAACGGCTGTACAAAAAGTTTAATCTTTATTCAACATCTGTATCAAAATAGTATTTCTGGAAGATCGTTTTTGCATCGTCCGAAACCAGGAAATTGACAAAGTCCTCCGCAGCACTCTGCTCTAACTCATCTGCCTCTTTATTGACGATCTGCGCCACCGGGTAAATAACGTCTCCGGTCAGTTCATAAGGAACCGCCTCTAAAATATACAGACCAACTTCATATCCATAAGTATCTGAAAGATATACCGTTCCGACTTCATTCGATCCCTCTACGACCGCTGCCGTTACCGCACCTACATTGGCACACTCGTTAATTTCCACTCCGCCAAGTGCTTCCTGAATCTCTGCTGTCGTGATCTGTGAAACATCATCCACTTTGTCTAACATGCCTGCATTTACCATTGCCTGTCTGGTGTATTTTCCAACCGGAACAGAACCGTCTGCAAGCGCAATGCTCTTCGCTTTCCCGATATCAGAAAGTCCGGTTACCTCCGTTCCGCTGCCTTTCCATGTGACCACGCAGACCTGATTGTTTACAACATTATG
>SAMEA104315434__coassemble_875_pt1 | contig 13920 bp, 13 predicted proteins | sample SAMEA104315434__metabat2_low_PE_001 | metagenome-assembled genome bin SAMEA104315434 (sample SAMEA104315434) | gut metagenome | biome: Monkey gut; feature: monkey-associated habitat; material: faeces | place: China | collected 2013 | reverse complement strand
GACGGAAGACACCACGATCGCAGATCTTGCAGTGGCATTAAATACCTGCCAGATCAAGACCGGTGCACCGAGCAGAACCGAGCGTGTTGCAAAATACAACCAGCTTCTCCGCATTGAGGAAGAACTTGGAAATGCAGCAGTGTATCCGGGAATGGGTGCATTTAATGTAAAATAAGGAAATTACTCACATTGTAGTTTGCTTTCTCCTCTATCTCATGGAAAGAACGCGAAAGGTCAGAGATGGCTTTTGGCGTTCTTTTTTATTCTAAAATCCTTATTGAAAAACACTCTCAATAAGAACCCCCCGCAATCGCTTGTATTCGCAAATAAAGAGGTTTATAATATTTTTACAATATCCTACTAGAATACTAGGATATAAAAAACGAGATAGAAAGGGGTACGATTGATGAGTAAATCAATGTTACAGATAAAGGATCTGACGGTGGGTGTGGAGGATAAGGAGTTGCTGCATCACGTCAATCTGGAGATAAAACGTGGTGAGACGCATGTGCTGATGGGACCGAATGGAGCCGGAAAATCGACACTTGGCTATGTGCTGATGGGCAATCCGAAATATCAGGTCAAAGGGGGAAGAATTGAATTCCTCGGAAAAGATATCACAGAGGAACCGGCGGATAAGAGAGCGCAGGACGGAATTTTCCTGTCATTTCAGGAGCCACTTGAAGTACCGGGGCTGGCACTGGATTCCTTTTTAAATAATGCGGTACGTAAAAGGCGTGGAGATAAGGTGCGGATCTGGACATTTATGAAAGAAGTGGATGCTGCAATGAAGATTTTGCAGATGGATGAGTCCTATAAAAGCCGTGCATTAAACGTTGGATTTTCTGGTGGAGAGAAAAAGAAAACGGAGATTTTACAGATGATGCTGTTAAAACCAGAACTTGCAATTTTGGACGAAACAGATTCCGGACTGGATGTGGATGCGGTACGTCTCGTTTCGGCAGGCATTGAGGAATACCGGAAAAATAATGACAAAGGACTATTGATCATCACACACAGCACCAGGATCTTAGAGCATCTGCACGTGGATTATACACATATCATGGTGGATGGGCAGATTGTTGCGACCGGGGATGGAAGTCTGGTAGATAAGATCAACCGGGAAGGATATAAAGACTATCTGGCGTAAAAAATAAATTATGGTCAGCAGGAATAAAGATAGTGTGAAAAATAAGGTGCGATATAACCTGAAAACAGTGTGAAAAATAAGCTGCAATAGAGCTGAAAACAGTGAAAAAAATAAACCGTGATAGAAATGAGGATAATCATGAAAGAAAAAACTTATGTAGCGGATATCGACCGCACGATTTATGATATCCGGAATGATGATAAAGATGCATACCATATGGAAGCGGGACTGACGGAAGAGATCGTGCGTAAAATTTCAGATGAAAAAGACGATCCGGTGTGGATGCGTGAGTTCCGGATGAAATCACTGCAGATTTACAGACAGATGCAGATCCCGGACTGGGGACCGCCGATCGACGGGCTGGACATGGACAATATCGAGACTTATGTGCGCCCGAAAACGCAGATGCGTGGAAAATGGTCTGAGGTGCCGGGAGAGATCAAAGACACATTTGAACGTCTTGGAATCCCGGAGGCAGAACGGAAATCGTTAGCAGGTGTCGGGGCACAGTACGATTCCGAGATGGTCTACCATCATGTAAAAGCGGAAGTGGAGGCACAGGGCGTCGTATACAGTGATATTGAGAGTGCCATGAAAGGCGAATATGCCGATATGATCCGCAAACACTTTATGAAACTGGTCAAACCGAACGACCATAAATTTGCGGCTCTGCATGGAGCTGTCTGGTCTGGAGGATCGTTTGTCTATGTGCCGCCCGGAGTGTCCTTAGACTTCCCATTGCAGTCGTATTTCCGGCTGAATGCACCGGGAGCCGGACAGTTTGAGCATACGCTGATCATCGTGGATGAGGGGGCATATCTGCATTTTATCGAAGGGTGTTCTGCACCGCGTTATAATGTGGCAAACCTGCATGCCGGATGTGTGGAATTATTTGTCCATAAAAATGCAAAGCTGCGCTATTCTACGATCGAAAACTGGTCAAAAAATATGTACAATCTGAATACAAAACGTGCGTTAGTCGAGGAGGGCGGAACGATCGAGTGGGTGTCCGGTTCTTTTGGTTCCCATACGTCGTATCTGTACCCGATGAGTATTTTAAATGGAAAAGGTGCACACATGGAATTTACCGGCATCACGTTTGCCGGTAAAGGGCAGAACCTTGATACCGGTGCAAAAGTAGTGCAGAACGCGCCGGATACTTCTTCCTACATCAATACAAAATCAATCTCAAAAGACGGAGGTGTCAGCACGTTCCGCAGTTCTGTAGTCATTGGAAAAGAAGCGAAAAACAGTAAGGCGGCAGTATCCTGTGAATCTCTTATGCTGGATGGTATTTCAAGATCAGATACAATCCCGGCAATGGATATCAAAACCGCTATGGCGGATGTCGGGCATGAAGCAAAAATCGGCAGGATCAGTGATGACGCAGTTTTTTATCTGATGTCACGCGGCATCAGTGAGCAGGAAGCACGCTCCATGATCGTCAGCGGATTTGCGGATGATGTATCGAAAGAACTGCCACTGGAATATGCACTGGAAATGAACAATCTGATCCAGCTTGAGATGGAAGGGAGCATAGGCTGATGGAAAAAGAATGGATTATAAATGAGCTTCCGGCAAAGACATGGAACTGGCTTAAGATGAATGAATCACAGGTTACGGCAGTTACAGATGCCATCCCATGCATACCGCAAGTTGGGGTGGAAGCTGCGGATAATAGTAACGGAAAGCTGCCGGAGGGTGTAAGTTTTGAAAAAAGGGAAATAAAAAAAGGAATCAAAACCGGAATGGGAGCGCAGATATCAGAACTGGGCAGTCAGGATATGGCAGATACACTTCGGATCGAAGAAAATGTACAGATAAAAAGTCCGGTTGTTATTTCATACCAGTATGATACAGAAAAAAATTACTTTAACCGCATGCAGATTATAGCTGAAAAAGACAGCGAAATAGAAGTCATTTTTTTATTTTCCTCTGATAAAAATAGCAGTGGGACAGTGATACACCAGTTACTGGTTGATGCGAAAGAGGGAGCAAAAGTAAAAATGTATGCCGCACAGCTTTTGGGTAAAAATGCATGTGCCCTGCTTGATATCGGTGGTGCATGTGAAAAAGATGTGTCTGTGGAATTGCTGCAGATACAGCTTGGTACGGAAAAATTATATGCAGGCTGTCAGATGGAACTTGCCGGTGCACACAGTACATTTACAGCAGACATTGGATATCTTGCGGATGGGAATGACCGTTATGACATGAACTATGTGGCAAGACATATCGGGAAAAAGACAGAAAGCCAGATGGATGCAAATGGCATTTTAAAGGGAAATGCAAAAAAATTGTTCCGCGGTACGATTGATTTTATCGCAGGATGTGCCGGTGCGAAAGGTGCTGAGAGTGAGGATGTGCTTTTGATCGATGAGGGTGTCGAAAATCAGACAATACCATTGATTCTATGTGGGGAAGAAGATGTGGAAGGAAACCATGGTGCGACGATCGGAAGACTTGATGAGCAGATGCTCTTTTATTTAGCAAGCAGAGGGTTTGACAGCGAAGAGGCAAAACGTCTTGTGGCGCGTGCAAGGGTTGACGCACTCTGTGCAAAAATCCCGTCAGAGGAGATACAAAAAGAAATCCAGATGATGCTGGATGCACAATGATTGCAAACAGTATCGGGATATGGATGGAGGATGATAAAGATGCCTGATTATAAAAAAGATTTTCCACTGTTAAAAGACAACGATCTGGTTTATCTGGATAATGCGGCGACCGCACAGCGGCCCATGCAGGTGCTTTTGGCAGAACAGGAATTTTATGAAAAATACAATGCAAATCCGTTGCGGGGACTGTATGCGCTCGGTCTTGCGGCGACGGAACAGTATGAGCTTGCAAGGGAAAAAGTGCGTGACTTTATCCATGCAAAAAGTGAAAAAGAAATTATTTTTACCAGAAATACGACGGAGAGCATCAATCTTGTTGCATACAGTTACGGACTTTCCCATTTAAAACCGGGGGATGAGATCCTTGTCACGATCATGGAACATCACAGCAATCTGCTCCCGTGGCAGATGGTGGCACGACAGACAGGTGCAAAACTGGTCTATCTGGACTGCGAGCAGGACGGAAGCCTTTCGGATGAGGCAATTTCAAATGCTATCAGTGAAAAGACCAAATTTGCAGCGATAGGACTGGTTTCCAATGTCCTCGGCAGACGAAACCCGGTTGAAAAGATCATAAAGCTGGTGCACGAAAAGGGCGGCGTGGTGCTGGTGGATGCCGCGCAGGCGGTTTTGCATGAAACTGTTGACGTCACGGCGCTGGATGCAGATTTTCTGACATTTTCCGGCCACAAAATGATGGCGCCGATGGGCATCGGTGTGCTTTACGGGAAAGAAGCACTGTTAGAGGAAATGCCGCCATTTTTAACAGGTGGAGAGATGATCGAGACGGTGACAAGAACTGGGGCAGTTTATGCTGAACTGCCACATAAATTTGAAGCTGGAACGGTCAATGGGGCAGGAGCCGCCGGACTTGCGGCAGCTATTGATTATATGAATAACATCGGAATGGATACGATTCAAAAGCGGGAAGAAAAGCTGACAAAAATGTTATTTGATGGCATGGATCAGATCCCATATGTGCATATCTTAGGAAGCAGCAAACCGGAGGAACATGGTGGTATTTTAAGTTTTGTGATAGATGGTGTACATCCGCACGATATTGCTTCTATTTTAGATGACAGTCAGATTGCAGTCCGTGCAGGACACCACTGCGCACAGCCGTTGTTAAAACATCTCGGTGTGCCGTCATCTGCGCGTGTCAGTCTGGCATTTTATAATGACAAAAAAGATATCGAACGTTTCTTAGACTGTCTTGCCGGCGTTCGAAGGAGGATGGGATATGGAGAGTAGAAGTTTTTATAATACGATACTGACAGAGCATAATTTACACCCATTGCATAAGCAGGTTTTAAAGGATGCAAATTTTGCATTAGAAGGTGTGAATCCAAGCTGTGGAGATGATATTGTACTTCAGCTTAAGGTGGAAGATGGAAAAATAACGGATGGCGCATTTGCCGGAAGCGGGTGTGCTGTTTCACAGGCTTCTGCGGACATGATGCTTGATCTTATCATTGGAAAAACAAAAGAGGAGGCACTGGAACTTTCGGATATTTTTTTAAAAATGATTCACGATGAGGCGACACCGGAAGAGATCGAGCAGCTTGAGGAGGCATCTTCCCTTCAGGATATCTCCCACATGCCTGCCCGTGTAAAATGTGCGGTGCTTGGCTGGCATACGATGGAAGAAATGTTAAATGATAAATAATCTCACTTATTCGTGTGCCATCTTCTTCTGACAGGGGTATAATATAAATGATTAGAAATAACTAACCAAAGTTATGAATGACGTATCCAATTGCTCTGGAACGGTTCAAAACAGATTGTGTGCAAAGAATGCGCAGGAAATGGAGGTTATGATGGGAAGATATTATCATTTGTCAAAGAAGCTGACAAAAGCACAGGTGGAAGAAGTAGAACGTGAGATGAGAGAGATCGAGGATGTGGAGAGCGTGGAAGTAAACGGTGATCATATGTATATGAAAGTGATCACAAAAGATGACGAGTTTTCCGGTGTGATGGGCAGGGCAGTCAATATCTGCAGCAGGGTTGCAGATGGGGCAGAATTGTCGTTTTCCGGATTTGCAGTGTGAAGCAGGGTGTGTGAAATAAGATCAGAAAGATATAGCCGACAGAAGGCGCGGTAAAATACTAATGTAAGTGCAGCAGATTTATGCGGGACTATATCAAAATCATTTGATATATTTCCGCATTTATATTTCCGCGTATTAACGTGAACCGAAATGATTTTTGTGACAATATATCAGTGTAAGGACATAGTTCCTAATCTTAATCGCGACTAAGAGGAAAACACAATGACGATTCAGGAATTAGAGATATTTATAGAGAAGTATGGGAAAAGCATATATTCTTTTTGCAGAAAATTGTGTCAGGATCAGGATTGTGCAGATGAACTGTATCAGGATGTATGGCTCAAAGCAATGCAGGACATAGACGTAATAAAAGCAGCCGGAAATGTAAAGAGTTACCTGCTTTCAATCGCGGTTGGCATATGGAAAAATCATAAGAAAAAATATGCCGTCAGGGACAGAATCGCTCCTAAGACAGTTCTGACAGATGAGATGGAACAGAGCATCGAAGATGATCGGGCAGACGTTTTAGAGCAGGTGATAAAGAAAGAACGAAAGCAGGTGGTGTCTGAGGCAGTATCAAACCTAAGCGATGCATACAGAATCCCCGTTCTTTTATTTTATATGGAAGGGCAGTCAGTAAAAGAAATTGCAAAGGAATTACATATTCCAGAGGGCACAGTAAAAAGAAGATTGTGGTCAGCCAGAAAGAAATTGTCTCAGGAATTGGAGGGATATATTGGTGATGAATAAATTAGATCATATTTTATATGAAACTTTGACAGAGGACGATCATCCATCCGAAATGCTGAATCGCCATATTATGAAAAAAGCAGGCATGGAGGAAAATAAAATGAAAAGAAATAAGAGAAATCTGGTCGCAGCGGCAGCAGTTATATTATGTATTGCAGCAGGAGGCAGTACGGCTTACGCAGCATACAGGTATCTGACGTCAAGTGAGATCGCAGATTCTGTATCGGAAAATTCAAATCTTGCGGCGGCATTTGAAAGCAAGGACGCGATCAGGATCGATGAAGTGCAGACGTCCGGTGAGTTTTCATTTCATCTGTTAGGAATTGTTACGGGAAGTGACCTCGAACCATATCTGACAGAAGATTCAAAATCTGAAATTGACGATAAAAAGACCTACATTACAATGGCAATTTCCAAATTAGACGGAAGCAGTATGCCAGAGCGGAATTTCTGCATATCCCCGCTGATCGGAGGCGTACCATTTGATGTGGCAAATAACAGCTCTCTGGGAACAGAGCTGATCTGGTTTGAGAAAGATGGTGTCATTTATGAACTTGTATCCTGCGATAACCTTGAAATGTTTGCAGACAGAGGGGTATGGATATCCGTTGTAGACAATTTCGGAAATGAGGCAGGGGCATATACGTTAAATGAAGATGGAAGCTACACAAAGAATCCGTCTTATGAGGATTTCAGTGCGTTATTTCAGATTCCGTTTGATGCGTCAAAAGCAGACAGGGAAACAGCCGATAGATATCTGGAAAATATTCTGGAAAAAACAGAAGCAGATGAAAATGAAAACACAGAAAATGATACAGAATACTCTGAATTCCTGAAAAAACTGCAGAATATGTCAGCCGACGAAATAAACCGGGAATATGACGAAGTAAAAGCGCATACAGTGACTGCAAAACCGGATGAAACCGGTTACATTGACTTTACTTATACAGAGGATGATATTACATGCGGTACGAGAGGAGATATACATTCTCTGATACCGGACGACAAAGATTTTGTGGTAACGGATGTGCTTGGAGATGAAAATGGTGTCAGCGGATTTGATACAATAACGAGAAATGAGGATGGAAGTTTCACCTGTAAAGAATATAAAATAAAACAATAATCTGGGAAATCCGGCGGCATTTTTCGCACGCCGGATTTTTTAGAAACATTTTATTTGCAAAATAAGTCCTGACGGTCTACACTTTTTATAGTTTATAGAAGTAATTCATACACAACAAGAGAGGACTTATCACATGCCATCATTCGTAACATTTTCCGACGTCGGCAAAATCTACCACACCGGCGAACTCGACATCACCGCCCTCCACGACGTCAATTTTGAAATCGAAAAAGGAGAATTCTGCGTCATCGTCGGCGCATCTGGCGCCGGCAAAACGACGATTTTAAATATATTAGGAGGAATGGATACCTTAACCAGCGGACAGGTATTCTTAGACGGACAGGAAATCTCAAACTACGACAAAAAACAGCTCACTTCATACCGGCGTTTCGACATCGGATTCGTGTTCCAGTTTTACAATCTCGTGCAGAATTTGACCGCACTTGAAAATGTGGAACTGGCGGCGCAGATCTGCAAAGATCCGCTTCCGGCGGCGACAATGCTTGAGGAAGTCGGACTAAAAGACCGTCTGTTAAATTTCCCGGCACAGCTTTCCGGCGGAGAACAGCAGCGTGTCGCGATCGCGCGTGCACTTGCGAAAAATCCAAAACTTTTACTCTGTGACGAACCGACCGGAGCGCTCGATTACAATACCGGAAAAGCGGTTTTAAAACTATTGCAGGACACCTGCCGCGAAAAAGGAAAAACGGTCGTGGTCATCACACATAACCAGGCGCTCACGGCGATGGCGGACCGTATCATCACGGTAAAGAGCGGCACGGTCGTTTCGATGGAAAAAAATGAGCACATTGTAGACATTGCAGATATAGAGTGGTAGACGGTTATGAGATCAATGATTTGGAAATCAACATTCAGGGAAATAAAAGAAAGTCTCGGCCGTTTTCTTGCCATCCTCGCGATCGTTGCGCTGGGTGTCGGATTTTTTGCAGGACTGAAAGTCACACAGCCTGCCATGTTAAAGACGGCACAGCGCTACTTTGACAGGACGGATCTTTATGATTACCGGCTGATTTCTACAGTCGGGTTTTCAAAGGATGAAGTAGAGACCATAAAAAAACAAAAAGATGTAAAAGCGGCAGAGGGAGCAGTCACGTTTGACATTATCTGTGAGAGCGGCGGGAAAGAGCGCGTGTTAAAAATGCACAGCATCACAGAGGATGTCAACCGTCTGGTGCTTGTGGACGGCGAATTGCCGGAAAATGCAGGGGAGTGCGTGGTGGATTCTAATCTTTACGATGCATCCATGATCGGAAAAACGATCAAACTGTCCGACGGCAATGACGAGGAGGATCTGGAACATTTTTCAAACCGCGAGTATAAGATCACCGGAATCGTGCAGTCTCCTCTGTATTCGCAGTTTGAGCGCGGAAGTACGTCGCTCGGCAACGGCAGGGTGAGCGGGTTTGTCTATCTTTTGCCGGAAGGATTTGCGGACGATTATTATACGGAAGTCTATGTGAAATTTGACTGCGATTTTCCTCTGTACAGCGAAGAATATGATGCTTACATAGAACAAAAACAGGATGCGTGGGAAGCACTGACGGAGGATCTGGCAGCAGAACGTTATCAGACAGTGCGTTCGGAGGCAGAGATAAAACTTGCAGACGGAAAAAAACAGCTTGCAGAGAAAAAAGAGGAGACAAAGAGCCAGCTCGATGATGCAAAAATACAATTAGAAGATGCCAAAACCCAGATCGAAGACGGCGAAAAGCAGCTTGCAGATGCAAAGAAAAAATTAGAATCTGCCCCGGAAGAATTAGAAAAAAAAGAGGCAGAACTGACGGAAGCAGAAAAGACGATCCAGGAGAAAGAGACGCAGTTAGACCAGGCGGAAGTTGCACTTGGAATCGGTTATGCGCAGGGAGTCGGACAGATTTCGGAAGCGTTAAATGGGATTTCTGAGGGACTGTTTTCCGGAAATGGCGATCAGGGAAATGGCGCGGCAGGCAGTTTTTCTGCGGGGGATGCGTTAGCGGATGCAGGATCACAGATTGCAGATGCAAAGGCACAGATTGCAGACGGAAGGGCACAGATCGCGGAAGCAAAAAAGCAGATCGAGAGTGGGAAGAGCGCTATTGCAAATGCCAAAAAACAGTTGGAAGAGTCCAAGGCACAGATTGCAGAAAAAGAAGCAGAATTGGCGGATGCGAAAACACAGTATGAAGACGGAAAAAAGGAATATGAGGATGGACTGTCTACTTACAATGAAGAGATAGAAAAAGCGGAGAAAAAGATCAGTGATGGTGAGAAAACTTTAAAAGAATTAAAAGATCCTGACACCTATGTGCTCGGACGCGATACCAATGTTGGCTATGTCTGCTTTGAGAGCGATTCCGGTATCGTGGACGGAGTTGCCGATGTGTTCCCGATCTTCTTCTTTCTGGTAGCGGCACTTGTGTGTGTGACAACGATGAACCGCATGGTGGAGGAGCAGCGGACACAGATCGGCGTGTTAAAGGCACTCGGTTACGGTGAGCACACGATCATGGCAAAATATATGTTTTATTCCGGCTCCGCGGCGCTGACCGGATGTGTGGCAGGATTTGTGCTTGGGACATTTTTATTCCCGAAGGTGATCTGGTATGCATACGGCATGCTCTATAAGATGGATTCCCTGGTTTATGTTTTTGACTGGAAATTAGCGGTCGTTTCCGTGACCGTCTCACTTCTATGTTCTGTCGGCACAACCTTTGTGTCCGTCCGTCGCGAACTGACGGAGGTTGCGGCGGAGCTGATGCGTCCGAAAACACCGAAAGCCGGGAAACGTGTATTCCTCGAATATCTGCCGTTTATCTGGAAGAGACTGAAATTTTTGCAGAAGGTTTCCATGCGGAATATTTTCCGGTATAAAAAGCGGTTTTTCATGATGGTCGTCGGCATCAGCGGATGCAGCGCACTTTTGGTGACCGGATTTGGCGTGCGGGATTCCGTGACGGGAATCGTGACGCAGCAGTATACACAGATCCAGACCTATGATATCGGTGTGACTTATTCATCGTCCGTCACACAGGAACAAAAAAGTGAACTGGAAAGCAAAGAACAGGACGGTGTGGAAAAATCTGTGTTTGTGGCAGAAAAGAGCATGGATTTAGTCGGCAGTGAAAAAACAAAATCTGTCAGTCTTGTTATTGCCGATCCGGATTCGGATATGACGCCGTTTGTCAATTTGCATACGGAAAAAGGTGAGCCGATCACATTCCCGCAAAAGGGAGAGGCAGTCATTTCCGCAAAAGTGGCGGATGAACTTGGGATAAAGACCGGAGATACCGTGACGCTGCAGGATTCCGATATGAAAACCATAACGGTGGAGGTAAGCGGGCTGTGTGAAAATTTTGTATATAATTATGTTTATTTATCCGCAGATACTTATGCAGAACAGATGAAAACGGAACCGGAATACAAAACCGCATTTGTGTGTGTCTCTGAGGGCACAGATGCACATCTGCTTGGAACGTCCCTGATGGCGATGTCGGACGTGGCGGCGGTCAGTATTTCACAGGATGACATGGAGCGTTTTTCCAGCATGATGGGAAGTATGGATCTGATCGTTGTGGTCATCATTCTGTGCGCGGCGGGACTTGCATTTATCGTTTTATATAACCTGACAAATATTAATATCACGGAGCGTGTGCGCGAGATCGCAACGATCGAGGTACTCGGTTTTTACGAAAATGAGACAGCCGCATATGTGTTCCGGGAAAATACGATCCTGACATTGTTGGGAGCTTTAGCAGGGCTTGTGCTCGGTGTATTTTTACACCGGTTTGTCATGAGTCAGATCGTCGTGGATATGGTGGCTTTTGATGTGCATGTAAAACCGGTCAGCTTCGTATACAGCGTGGTGCTGACGCTTGTGTTTACCTGGTTTGTGGACCGGCTGATGCGAAAGAAGATCGATGCGATCAGTATGACGGAATCTTTAAAGAGCGTTGATTAAAAGGTACGCTTCATCTGCAGGTTTGGCATTTGCTGTCAGGATATGCGCCAGAAATGAAAGAGTGTGATCAGAAAATAGAATTGGACGTTAATGCAGGAAAGTGTTATAGTTTATTTATAGAAAATCAGAAATCAGGAGATGATACATATGGGAAAAATTATAACGATCGGACGTGAATTTGGCAGTGGCGGACGTGAGGTTGGAAAGAGACTTTCAGATGAACTTGGAATCGCCTATTATGATAATGAGATCATAACAGAGATCGCAAAGAGAACCAAACTGGCAGAAGGTTATGTGCAGCATGTCATGGAGAACAGTCCATCCACACTGATGCCGATCACGATCGGAAGAACTTTTTATATGGGTGTGGACCCGGTGATGGAACAGAACAATGCGATCTACAGAGAGCAGAGTATTCTGGTGCAGGAACTCGCAGAGAAATCAGACTGTGTGATCGTCGGAAGAAGTGCAGATTATATCCTGCGCGACAAAAAGCCGCTGCGCCTGTTTATTTATGCGGACATGGAATCACGCATGGAGCGATGCAGAAAGCGTGCACCGGAGCAGGAACATTTTACAGACAAAGAGCTGAGACGTCATATTCAGGATGTGGATAAGAGACGTTCGAAATATTATCAGTTCTTTACCGGCCAGACCTGGGGCGATAAGTTAAATTATGACCTGTGCATCAATACTTCCGGTGCCGATATCGAGGAACTGGTAAAAGTGATCGCGAAGCTGGTAAAATAAACATTTGCAAAATATCGGTTTGTGTTGCAAAACGCAGAGTAGAAGAACAGGAAGCACATGCAGGAATATTACTTAAACAGTGCAAAAGGCTGGCTTGGGAAAAAAGAAGAAAAGGATCCAAAAACAGATCCGTGTGGGAAGATCCTTCTGATGGGATTGTCTGAGTTTAAGGAGTTAGAGGGGGAGTATCCCCATAAACGGAATCTGTTCCGCAGCATGAATCCCGTACAGTACTGCAAGGCAGAAAGTTACGGGGACTGTCTGTTTGGGACGATGAAGATACCGCGCACACTCAAAGGCAAAGTGACTTATATTGTATTTGGATTTTATCTGAGGGGCGAGGAACTGCTGCTGATCGAGGATGGCAGTTTCTTAAAGACGTGCCTTGGAAAGCTGGAAAAAATAATACCCACAGAATGTAGTATGCATCAGTTCCTGGTCATGATCTTTGAGATGCTGATCGAGGATGATGTGATCTATCTGCAGCAGCAGGAGGAAAAACTTGCCGTGATTGAGGAAGAACTTTTAAAAAAGATCCCGGAGCATTTCTATGAGATCATTCTGCAGTACCGGAAACGGTTTTCGGCATATCATGCCTACTATGAGCAGCTTGTCAATTTAGCGGATGACATGCAGAGTGATTTCGGACGGCTGTTCACGGAGCAGGAGAGATCTCTCTGGCAGCTTTACGCAAACCGTGTGGAACGCCTGCATGACCATGTGGAATTTTTGCGGGAATATTTAGTGCAGATCCGCGAGTTATACCAGTCGCTGATCGATGTGCAGCAGAATAAAGTCATGAGTATTTTAACGGTGGTGACGACGATATTTCTTCCACTGACCCTGATCGCGGGATGGTATGGCATGAATTTTCCAAATATGCCGGAGTTCGGATGGAAATATGCGTATCCGGTCGTTATTGTAGTCAGTATCTGCATCATTGCGGGAGAGATCATTTATTTCAAGAAAAAGAAGATGCTGTAAGCAGGAGAAATTTTGTACGTTGAATAAAATATGTGTGATAGAAAATCCGGAAATGGCGAGGAATCTTCGTTTCCGGATTTTTTGATTCATAAAACAATATGTCAAAGTGTACCATGCCGGAATATATTAAAATAAGAATAGATTAAAGAAGCTGTCAGTATGGCTTATCACGATATAGAAATTTCGGGTATTACAAAAAACTTTTATAATAACGGGGAGATGCGTCAGGTACTCCGTCCGATAGATATTTTGATACCGCATGGAAAATTTGTGTCGATCATTGGTCCGAGCGGGTGTGGAAAGTCGACGCTATTCAACATTGTGGCGGGGCTTCTGCCGCCGACATCGGGAGATATTACGATTGGGGGAAAAAGTATTTTAGGGGAGAAAGGTTACGTTGGATATATGCTGCAAAAGGATATGCTTCTCCCGTGGCGTACGATCATCGACAATATTATTTTGGGACTTGAGATCAAGGGCGTGCCGAAACGGGAAGCGAGAAAACAGGCGCTGCCACTGATGGAAAAATATGGACT
>SAMEA104315434__coassemble_808_pt1 | contig 14804 bp, 10 predicted proteins | sample SAMEA104315434__metabat2_low_PE_001 | metagenome-assembled genome bin SAMEA104315434 (sample SAMEA104315434) | gut metagenome | biome: Monkey gut; feature: monkey-associated habitat; material: faeces | place: China | collected 2013 | reverse complement strand
CCTGCACTGCTGCATAAGTGTCACTGTCCTTATTGCTGCTGGCCTGATTTTCAAGGAATGATTTGATCTGTGCATACATATCATCTACCGTGTCAGCCTGGAACTGTTTCTGTGCAAAATCGTCATCCACATCATCGAGTGTCATCTCTTTCTGGATCGAGTTGACCGTAAATGTGAATACGACCTGTTTTCCGGCAAGATCTGCATTGCCATAATCATCCGGGAATGTCACATCGCTGTCAATGACATCGCCGACAGATGCGCCTTTTAAATCATCTGTAAAGCCATCAATAAAGGAACTTGACTGGCTTCCTGCGGAACAGTTGTTGTCCACATCAATATTCTGATCCTCGGCACTTCCATTATCAAATGCCACTCCGTCTAATTTTCCAACATAGTCCACATTTACGATATCGCCCTCGCCAACCGTCGTCTTGGTATCATCTGCAACGTAGAATGGTCCGTAATAAGAAAAGATCTGCTCAAAGTAATCTTTTGCATCCTGATCATCCACATCGTAATCACCCGTGATCGTAACCGGCACCTTGCTGTAATCGCAGAGTGTCACATAATCGGAAGGATCCAGATCATAAGAAGGACTCTCATATTCTACTGCCGCCGTACTATCTGCAGTCTCCGTACCGTTTACTGCTTCTGCCGTCTCTGTTCCCTCAGCGGCATTATTTTTCTTACCGCCACATCCGAGTGCAGTGACTGCCATTGCTGTACAAAGCATTAATACTACTACTTTTTTCTTCATAATTATAATTACCTTTCTAATCCTTTCAGACAAGCTTTTCCGTCTAACTTTAATAACATACCACAATTCCTGCAAAAATAAAAGCATGTTTTCCTCTTAGAACTGATCGCAGAACAGGTTAACTGTAAATTAAAATCCAAAGATTTCATATCAAACAGTAGATTACATATTTGGTTTATGTTATACTATCATTGTATAATTGAAACGAAAGCAGGATGTAATTTTCCGATCATTATGCCCTCTAGTTTACAAAGGAGGGTGATGCCCTATGAACACGCTTGAAGTTTTAACTTTAGTGTTGGTTATTTTTGCGGCTCTGTCTTACATAGACAATCATAATGACAAAAAGAAATAGCATCCCAACCGACCAAAGTTAGATGCTATCTCAAAAATAGTTTCGACTGAGGGCAAATCGGATATTATGTCCGATTACCTTTCTAAGTAGATTATACATGAGGGTACTTGAAAATTCAAGTACCCTTTTTCTTATACCTCACAGACCTCATACAGGTAACTGTTTCCCTGTTTTCCCACCCTGTCCACGATTGCCAGATCGGTCAGGATTAAAAGCACAGTCTGCGCTAGTGACAGCGGTATTTTTGCAGCTTTTGAAAAATCTTTCGTCGTAAAAGGCTCTGTAAGGTCAAACGGGATAAACTGCATATAATCTTCCCGTCTCTCAATGCAGACTTCCTCCACAAACTGCACGGGAATCCGGTCGTAGCGTTCACTGCCCTTCTTTTTGTCTCTGCTCCAGCCGTTTAGCAGGCGGTATTCCTCCATATCGATCAGTGCAAACCGAAATCTCAGGTTTTCATTTTTTAAAAACGGACGGATTTTATACAATTCTTTAAATGCCACATATGGATTTCCTTTTTTTGGTGACTTTCGTTTTGGTGACATCTCACCGCTCTCCTCGTCGATCCAGGAAAGCCATTTGATATGCGGGATCGGATAGACGATCGTGACCGGATAGATTTTTAAAAACGCATCCAGTTTTCTCCGCATAACCTGAAAGGAGCGTGTCTGTATCTCGATGATCTCGGTCCCCGTAAAAATGTCCGCCACAAAATTTTCGATCGGGATCTCATGCATATCCGTATCCGGCGCATAATAATTTTTCAAAACGGCATGTACCGTTTTCTCCGAGAGCGTCCCGATTCCCTGACGCTCCCTGTTTATCCCGATCACTCTGTTTTTTGCAGCTTCAAACCTCAATTCATCAATACACATGACACACTCCTCTTGCAGAATGAAGTCTTATTTTTATAATCCTATTTTCTCTCCGGATGCTTCATATCCTTTAAAATATCAAAGCAGTCAAAGGTTCTGAAGTAGTCATCCGGTGTCTCCGCGCGGCGGATCAACTGGGTAGAGCCGTCCTCTTTTAACAGTACTTCCGCGGAGCGCAGTTTTCCATTATAATTATATCCCATGGAGAAACCATGTGCTCCGGCATCATGGATCACAAGCAGATCCCCCATGTCGATCTTCGGCAGCATACGGTCGATGGCAAATTTATCACAGTTCTCGCAGAGGGAACCTGTCACATCGTATTTGTGGTCGCAAGGCTCATCCTCTTTTCCCATAACCGTGATGTGATGATATGCCCCGTAAATTGCCGGGCGCATCAGGTTGACTGCACAGGCATCCACACCGATGTACTCTTTGTAAGTGTGTTTCTCATGGATCGCTTTTGTCACAAGGCAGCCGTACGGTGCTAACATAAAACGACCCATCTCTGTATAGATAGAAATATTTCCAAGTCCTGCCGGAACTAAGATCTCCTCAAAGGCCTCCTTGACGCCCTGACCGATCACGCGGATATCGTTCGGTGTCTGGTCCGGTGTATAAGGCACACCGACACCGCCGGAAAGGTTAATAAACTGGATATCACATCCGGTCTTGTCGCGCAGCTCCACAACCAGTTCGAACAACTGTCTCGCCAGTTTCGGGTAATATTCGTTTGTCACGGTGTTGCTCGCTAAAAATGCATGTACACCGAAATGTTTTGCACCTTTTTCTTTTAAGATCTTAAATCCCTCGATGATCTGCTCATGGGTGAAACCATATTTGGCATCGCCAGGGTTGTCCATGATGCCGTTGCTCATCTTAAAAACTCCGCCCGGATTGTAGCGGCAGCTGATCGTCTCAGGAATCTTGCCGATCGTTTTCTCTAAGAAGTCAATGTGGGTAAAATCGTCTAAGTTGATGATCGCACCAAGCTCATTTGCAAACTGAAACTCCTCTGCCGGTGTATCGTTTGAGGAGAACATGATGTGCTTTCCGTCAAATCCCTGGGAATCTGCTAACATCAGCTCTGTTAAGGATGCACAGTCACAGCCGCAGTCATATTCTTTTAAGATATCAAGAATGTACGGGTTTGGTGTTGCCTTTACCGCAAAATACTCGCGGAACCCGGGATTCCAGGAAAATGCTTCCTTGACTGCCTTCGCATTTTCACGGATCCCTTTTTCATCGTAGAGATGAAACGGTGTCGGATATTTTTTTACGATCTCTTCGAGCTGTTCTTTGGTTACAAAAGGTTTCTTCTTCATAATATTCCTCCATTTTATTAAAATACAGCCTGTATCAGCACCATATAAAGCACTGTCCCGACGCCGATACTAAGCAGGTTGTTTCGTTTCCAGACATGAAGCAGTATCACCACTGCCACGGCAATAAATTCCGGTAATCCGTATGGATAGGATGTGATGCTTACCGCTTTTAAACAATAGATCACAAGCATTCCGATGACTGCCGGCGGCAATACTTTTCCAAGATACTGTATCACCGGCGGGATCGGTTTTCCCGGCGGAAAGAATAAAAACGGGCAGAGTCTTGTAAAAAAGATCGTTCCCGCAACTGCTGCAATGATAACAAGTGAACGCGCCACACTAACCGGCATGATGCTCTACCTCCTTTTTCTGGTCTGACTCTTTATTCAAAAACTTACTGCACGGAAGCAGGATCAGCATAATACAGATCATGGTCGGCAGGATAAAATTGTCTGCGCCAAAGATCAGAAGACACACCAGTCCGCATCCAAGTCCGATCAGTACGCTCGGACGGTTTTTCGACTCCATCCACTGCTCTACCATGATCACGACAAACAGCGCCGTCATCGCGAAATCAATGCCTGTCGTATCGATTGGAAGCACGGACCCGAGCAGCGCTCCGATCGCGGAACCTATGATCCAGTAAAGCTGGTCTAGCAATGCGATCGCAAATAAAAACTGTCCTTCCTCCACATCCTTTGGCACCTTCGTGACAAAAAATAAGGAATAGGTCTCATCTGTCAGGGAAAAGATCATATACAGACGCTTCTTCCCCATCTTTGCAAAACGCTCTAACAACGACAGACCGTAAAATATATGCCGGATATTTAACATAAACTCCATGAAGATCACCTGCACAAGGCTCACACCCGGTGCAAAAAAGTTTACGGCCAGATACTGTCCGCTCCCCGCATAACACACGATGCTCATCAGTATCGCCCACAGAAAATTATACCCTTTTTCCTGGATCATCACTCCAAAAGCCATACCGATAAACAGATATCCCGTCATGACCGGTATCGTATACGGAAATGCCGCTTTAAACGCCTTTCCATAGGAGGATTTTTTACTTACTGTATTTTTTTCTATTTCACAATCCATTTCTTATCTGTCCCCTGTTACTTTATCACTTTAACTTATCGCACTATGTACTCTACAACAATTTTTGCGATACATCAAGACAATTTTCAACAAAAACTTCACTATTGCCAAAACATGTGCTATACTTTCTCTAGTCGCGTTTTACACGAAAAGGAGTTATGAATGAGTATTACCGTTTTAAATTATATGGATCACGCATTAGTCAGCCGGATCAATGAACAGGCTGCAAAACGTGCCGAAGCTGCAAAGCAGACTACTTCTGATGATTTTGCAGCAACATTAGCTGACAGTACAAAGGCTTTGGAAAACAGCCAGAACACTACCGTATCTTCCACAACTGGTTCCGATACAGCGGATGTATCCACAACCCAGACATCTGCATCTTCTGCAGGTTCCTACACTTCAAGCGAGCTTGACTCTTTTTTTGAAGAGGCAGCCAATACCTACGGTGTTTCTTCTATTATATTAAAATCGATCGCCAAAGCGGAATCCGGCTTCAATCCTTCCGCCGTGAGCAGTGCAGGTGCTGTCGGGATCATGCAGTTAATGCCATCTACCGCTGCTGCTCTTGGTGTTTCCAATTCCTATGATGCAAGAGAAAATATCATGGGCGGTGCAAAATATATCAGCCAGTTATTATCCAACTATCAGGGAAATATCTCCCTTGCACTCGCCGCTTACAATGCCGGCAGCGCGAATGTGGACAAGTACGGCGGCATCCCGCCTTTTACCGAGACACAGAACTATGTCAAAAAAGTGCTCTCTAATATGGAGGAATTTGGTTCTGCTGTTTCAAATACCGTGTCTTCGGTTTCGGATCAGCTCTCATCCATTTTCAACCTGACCGGAACGGCAAGAGATGAGGCAAATCAGATGCTTGCTGATTTCTTCTCATCCAAAAATATCAGCAAAGATGCCTTGGATATCTTAACTGCTATTTTAAAATTAAAAAATATGATATCTTCCCAGTCATCAACCGGTACTGCTTCTGTGACACAATATACAAACACCTCTGCATATACCGCAGAAAATACTTCTGAGGATACATCCGGTCGTGTTGCTGTCGCCATTCCTAAAAATTCTGAAGCGATCGAGGATATCACCAAGGATTTTTCCGTAAAAGTGATCCCTTTCACAGAGACTGAAACAGATGATGCAGACAGCGCTGATACGGATGCTGCTGATACCAGTGTTGATACGGATGACCAAGCTTAAATTTACAGATCCTCTGTGGCATAGCCCACAGGGGATTTTTTTCATGACAATTCTTCGATCTGCCCCTCTAAGTAATGATTGAATTCTTTCATAAACTGATATACCGTCTTTACATCGTCTGTCGAATAACGGGATAAAAACTCCATATCCCTTTTCTCCCAGCGTTTATGACGCTTTGCGTGTTCCTCAAACAATGTTTTTCCAAGATCTGTCAGTTTAAAATAAACTTCTTTTTTATTCGACTCCAAAGTGTATTTTTCAATCAGCCCTTTCGTTAACAGCTTCTTTGTCATTTTGCTGATCGCACCTCTTGTCATCCCCATATGTTCTGCGATCTTTGTGACATTTGGCAGTTCTAACCTTCCGATATAATCAATACAGTGTGTCTCGGAATATCCATATTCGTCGAGGCATTTCCCCTCGGTCAGCTTCGAAAGCATGTCCTGCCGTTCTAACATCAGGGCAAGCTCTTTTAACAGAAGCTCCTGCTCTTTCATACATCCACCCCTTACTTTGCAGAAATATTGTTTCCTTGGCAACAATTACTTCTGTTTTAATATAGCGCATGTTTGTTTCCTTGTCAACAATGTATGGGATGATTCTGGGGGCAAAAGGTGGTGTTTAGTTTTTGCTTCCAGCCTCTTCTTGACATTTATAAAATGTGTACTCTGTAGGTATTCTATAATTGAGAATAAAAAACCGACAGAAGAATCAGGATTTTTTGTCCTGCTGTCTTCTGCCGGTTGATGTTATTTTTCTACTATTTTTTCTTTTTGCTGTTTTCAGTTGGTTTCTATTGCTTTGTATTCGTATTCCTTTTTGTTTTTCCTAAGCTGCTTCTGACGTTTTTTCACATGGTTTTCAATGTACTTATTTGTTACTGCCTATGCGTCAAAGTGAAATCCTGCCAGTAAAGAGCCAAGGCTGGTGCCTGTTGATTCTGTGTCAGTGTATTTTTGCAGTTCTTCCTCGGCAACGCCTGCGGTGTCGACCATTTCTTCCTGTAATGCTTTCATGCTGAGGCTGATCTTGTTGTCGTTTGTGTTAAGGACTTTTGCTTTGACTTTCTGTCCTTCTTTTAGTACTTCGGATGGCTTTTTGATGCGGCGCTCGCAGATCTGTGAGATGTGTACCAGACCGCTCAGTCCGTTTCCAAGGTTGATAAATGCGCCATATGGCATCAGTGTCTCAACAGTTCCTTCGAGTACGGTTCCAGGTACGATCATGGAGATCTTGTGGTTGCGCTCTTCGGCCTCTGCTTCTCTTGCCACTGCCTTGCCGGATAAAACGAGTTTTTCTTTTTCCGGGTCTACAGTGATCACGCGCACCTCGATCTCTTTTCCGATCCATGCATCCGTATCTTCCACATAGTCAAGCGTGATCTGGGATGCCGGGATAAATGCACGGATACCTTCCAGATAGGTGACAACGCCGCTCGGCACGCTCTCTTTGATGCGGACTTTGACTGTTGTCTCGTCTTCCATCATCTGTTTTAATTTGTCCCATGCGAGTATATCGTTCGCTTCCTTTTTGGAAAGTACGATATTTCCGGCACCATCGTCCGTCTGTACCACAGTTGCCTCGATCACATCCCCCTTGTGCACCTGCTCCATCACATTAAAATCAGGATCATTGCTCAGATCAGCAACTTTAATAATACCTTGCGCATAATATTTTAAATCCAGAGTCACTTCCTCTTCATTTACATCAATGACCGTACCGGAAATGATGTCTCCTTCGTTGATCCTGCGGAAAGAGGCTTCCAGTTCGTCCTTGTAGTCGTCCATTGTTTCCATCTTGTTATCCTCCCATTTGTTAATACAGGTATTATAACACACCCGTCCCTAAAACAAAATGACAACTTTGAACAGGTCCCCGTCGACCTCGACATGGAATTCGCCGCCCTGGGCTTCGGTAAAGCTCTTTGCGATCGCAAGCCCAAGTCCGGAACCTTCCGTGTTTCTCGAACTGTCACCGCGCACAAACCGTTCTGTGATCTCATCGCCGCTGATATGGAGCTCATCGGCAGACATATTTTTTAAGATGATCTCCACAAGGGACGCCTTCTTCCGCACCTCCAGATAAACTCTGCTGTTTGGCATCGCGTATTTGACCACATTGACAAACAGATTCTCAAAGATGCGGTAAGTCTTTTGGTTATCAAGCATCAGCAGCACCTTTTCTTCCGGTACATTCCACCGAAGTTCGAGTCCCCGCTGCTGCATTTTGTCCACATGCTCAATGCTGACCTGTTTGATCAGGTTTACGACATCAAGTTCCATCTTATTTAACACAATGTTGTTGCTGTTTGCCTTGCTGACCTCAAAGAGATCTTCGATCAGCACTTTAAGGCGCAGGGATTTGCGCTCTAATGTTTCAATGTAGGAACGGCGCTCTTCCTCCGTGATATCTTCTTTTTTCAGCAGCTCAATATAAGTCGTGATCGCAGTGAGCGGTGTCTTCAGATCATGGGAGACATTGGTGATCAGTTCCGTTTTCATCCGCTGGCTTTTCACTTCCTCCTCGACCGCTTTTTTCATACCGGTCTGAATCTGGGTAAGTTCCTCCCGGAACGGATTAAATATGCCAAAATCCCCATAAATCTCCCGATCAAGATTGCCGTCCGCGATCGTCTGCATTGCATCTAACATCGCGTGGTAATCCTTGTTTATCTTCTCATAATGTTTCCTTATGATGAAAAACAAGACGATCGAATAGACCGCTAATGCACCAATTCCAAAAAACCAGAACAGTGAAAAGACTGCAAGCACTGCAAAATTAATGACTACCACTTTTAATATCAGTTTTGTCGACTTATCACTGAAATCGAGATGGGTGATCTCCCCGGAAAGCGTATCCCATGACTGTCTGATCCGGCAGCCTAACTTTTTAAACTGTCTTTTGGTCCATGGTATGATCTGGTAGATCAGGCTGTATCTGTGGATATATTCTTTCAGACCGACGGAAAATACAGGCCGGAGCAGATATGCAGATACAAACCACATTGCATAGAGCAGCCATAAGATTCCCAGCACGGTAACCACGCTGATCATGACATCATAGACCTGCCCTTGCATCAGTTCACCTGCCACATCCGCAAAAGATTCAAACCCGTAAGACCAGGTGAGTTCCACAAAATACTCCTGCAGGCAGAGACCCGCAATCACTCCGGTCACACCAAGTTCTGCCGCATAAGCATGTTTTTTCCCGTCAGTTAAAACATTTCCTCCCGCCTTTTTCGTCGTCATAAAAAACATAAATGCGATCACCGCAACAACGGATATCCCATACAGTGGAATTGCTCCCGCCTTTCCATAGGAGTCTAACTGGTCAGAATAGTTACTTGCCTCGTCACCACTGTAATCATAGAGAACATTCTGGTAGGTATCCCCCCTTTTGATACCGATCACAAACGCCATATTTTCCGGTCCTTTTATCACCGGCACCGTCGCCGCATTAAAATAGTCCTGCACACTGCTTTTTAACGACTCACTGCGCTCTACCTTTCCAAGTGATTTCACTAAGAGATCGCCGCTGTTTTTCCGGTCTGAGAGCACCGGTATGACTTCCATCGCCCCGACTTCATTAAATTTTACTGCAAACACATCACTGTAATACCGGGACAGTTCACTGACATCATTTTCATTTCCAAAGAGTGCACTCTCTAAATCCTGAGTCGTGTTCTTTAGTGTATTTCCCTCCACGATTGTTCCATCTTCGGATTCCATGACGCAGTAATCGATCTGGGAACGGATCTTTTCAAACTGGCCATCCCACTCTTCTAACACTGCATAGACTTCGTCATTGGTTCCCTGTTCTAACTCCTCCTGTGACTCCCATCTTTCATCTTTATCTTCTTTCGCATTTCCATAGGATGCAATATAAAGATCCGCGGCAGTCACTTCCGCCTCACTTTTCTGATTCTGGTATTCTAAGTCGAGCAGATAAAATCCCTCATACAAAATCTTTAGAAACTGCGTTTTGACCTGTGTGTCATTTTCTGTCCCTGTCTTCGCCGCCTCCACTTCTTTTAACCATTCCGCGCCCCTGCGGTTGATCCCCGGATAGCATAAAAAATTGATGGCCGACAAAATAAGCAGAAATACCGCAATGATTACAATTCTCGCCTTACGGCTGTTTTTCCATTTTATATCCAACGCCCCACACCACCTTTAAATATTTTGGTTCTCTCGGATTGATCTCGATCTTATCCCTGATATTTCTCACATGCACCATGATCGTATCTGTATTGATCGCTTTTTCGTTCCAGACACGCTCATAAATCTCGTCCGCCGAGTAGACTCTTCCCGGATTTTTCATCAGCAGGGCTAAAATCTTAAACTCGATCGGTGTCATCTTCACAGGTTTTCCATCCACAAATACTTCAACCGTATCTTCATTCAGTTCGATTCCGCCGATGACGTGCACCCTGTCATTTTCCTTTTTTGCCTGTCCCTTATTATTGAACTTTGTATAACGTCTGAGCTGGGAATTGACTCTTGCCATCAGTTCTAACGGTGTAAACGGCTTTGTCACATAATCGTCTGCGCCGATATTAAGTCCGATGACTTTGTCTGTCTCCTCCGACTTTGCAGACAGCATAATGACCGGAAAATCATAATGTTCCCTGAGTTTTAATGTCATCGTGACACCATCCATACGCGGCATCATGATATCCACGATCGCAAGGTGTATCTCCTTACTCTCTATGATCTCTAATCCTTCCACACCGTCTGCCGCCTTGTAGACGTTATAATTCTGGCTTTTTAAAAATATCTCGATTCCGTCACGGATCTCTTTGTCATCTTCTACGATTAAAATATTATACTGTTCCATGTTACTCCTCTGTTCTTTTCATTCTGTGCCGTCTGTTTCTTATTTTTTCACTGCCTATCAGTATAGCATTTACCATTCAAAAAAGAAACAACTCTCTAACCATCCCTGCACACCGGGTCCTATCTTCCTCCTTCGCATTTTATCTTACGACCCGAATGCAAAGAACGCCTGCAGGAAAAAATAAAGATTTTCAAAAGATTTCCGAAAATAAAAAAGAACCCCGGCGTGGGAATGTCATCTCAACTTCATGACATTCCCCCACACGGGGTTCTTTTTTCTGTTCACAGATCTGCCTGCACAAACAGGCAGTCTGCTGTTTCACACATTATTCTTTATACCTCTACAGTAATTTTGTCTAAGTGCCAGATATCATCCACATATTCCTGGATCGTACGGTCAGAGGAGAATTTGCCGGCATGCGCGATATTTAAGATCGCACTCTTTGCCCATCCTTCTTCATCTTTGTATGCTTCCATGACACGTTTCTGTGCATCTGCATAAGAACGGAAATCCTTTAAAATGAAATAGGTATCTGCAAACTGTGTACACTGTGTATTGAGCAGTGAATTGTAAAGGTCACGGAACATTTCCGGATCATTCGGTGAGTAAAATCCGTTAATAAGCTGCATCAGCACTTTGCGGATATCCTGATCCGTGTTGAAGATCTGCATCGGATCATAATCACGGTTTCTCTCATGTGCAATGACTTCATCGGAACTCATACCGAAAATAAATGCATTTTCTTTTCCGACTTCCTCTACGATCTCAACATTGGCACCATCCATCGTTCCGAGTGTCAGCGCACCATTTAACATAAACTTCATGTTACCGGTTCCGGATGCCTCTTTACTGGCTGTGGAGATCTGCTCGCTGACATCTGCTGCCGCAAAGATCCACTCTGCGATCGATACGCGATAATCCTCGATGAATACGACTTTGATCTTGCCGTTGATGCTTCTGTCGTTGTTGATGACATCCGCAACATTGTTGATCAGCTTGATCGTAAGTTTTGCATTCTTATAGCCTGCTGCTGCCTTTGCACCGAAAATAAAAGTTCTCGGATAGAAATCCATATCCGGATGTTCTTTTAATTCATTGTACAGATACATCACATGTAAAATGTTAAGCAGCTGGCGTTTGTACTCATGCAGACGTTTTACCTGCACATCAAAGATAGAACGCGGATCTACTTCGATACCGTTATGCTCTTTGATATATTTTGCAAGACGCAGTTTGTTCTGGTATTTGATGTTCATGAACTCCTGCTGTGCCTTTTTATCAGTCGCATAGATCGCCATCTTCTCAATATGGGAAAGGTTTGTGATCCAGTCGTCGCCGATATGTTCACTTACCCAGTCAGCAAGAAGCGGATCGCCATGCATTAAGAAGCGGCGCTGTGTGATTCCGTTGGTCTTGTTGTTGAACTTCTGCGGGAACAGCTCATAGAAATCATGAAGCTGCTCGTTCTTTAAGATCTCTGTGTGGAGTTTTGCCACACCATTTACAGAATATCCTGCTGCGATCGCAAGGTGTGCCATCTTTACCTGACCATCGTAAACGATCGCCATACGGGCAACCTTGCCATTATCTCCAGGGAACTCTGCCTGGATCTGTAAAATAAATCTGCGGTTGATCTCCTCAACGATCTGATAGATACGCGGAAGCAGTCTTGAGAATATCTCGATCGGCCATTTTTCCAGTGCTTCTGCCATGATCGTGTGGTTTGTGTATGCACAGGTCTTTGTCGTGATCTCCCATGCCTCATCCCAACTCAATCCCTCTTCGTCAAGCAAAATACGCATCAGCTCTGCCACTGCAACGGTCGGATGTGTATCATTCAGCTGGAATGTCACTTTCTCCGGCAGTTTGTGGATATCATCATGATGCTTTTTGTAACGTGCCAGTGCACGCTGTACACTTGCAGATACGAAGAAATACTGCTGTTTCAGACGGAGCTCTTTTCCTGCGATGTGGTTATCGTTCGGGTAAAGTACCTCAACTAAGTTGCGGGCAAGGTTTTCCTGCTCCACCGCCTTGTGATAATCACCCTTGTCAAAGGAATCTAACTCAAAGCACTCCATCGGCTCTGCATCCCAGATCATTAAGGTATCTACGACATGGTTGCCATAACCTACGATCGGCATATCGTACGGTACCGCTAAAACAGACTGGTAATTTTCCTGTACAAAACGTGTTTTTCCCTCTTCTGTCACTTCTGCACGGACATAACCGCCGAATTTGACTTCGTAGGAATACTCCGGACGGCGAAGTTCGAACGGATATCCGTTCTTTAACCAGTTATCCGGTACTTCCACCTGGAAGCCGTCTTTGATCTTCTGTTTGAACATTCCATAACGGTAACGGATACCGCAGCCGTAAGCTGCGTATCCAAGCGTTGCAAGAGATTCCATAAAGCAGGCTGCAAGACGTCCGAGTCCACCATTTCCAAGTGCCGGATCCGGCTCCTGATCCTCGATCTCATCTAAGTTCAGACCGATCTCCTCAAGTGCCTCTTTGACCTCTTTGTACATTTTTAAATTGATCATGTTGTTGCCAAGTGCACGTCCCATCAGAAATTCCATGGACATATAATAGACCATCTTCGGATCCTGTTTGTCAAACGCCTTCTGTGTGGCAAGCCAGTCATCAATAATGACATCTTTTACCGTGTAGGAAACAGCCTGGAAAATCTCCTGCTGTGACGCTTCATCCAATGTTTTGCGGTAAAGATTTTTTACATTTTCTTTTACATCTTTAATGAATTCTTCTTTGTTGAAAACATTTGCTTCCATTTAGTTTTCTCCTTTTTTTACTCCGAGCAATACTTTTTCGCCATTGATGTTCCATTCTTTACAGTAGATTCCGTTTTCTTTGGAGTCAAAAGAATCAGCTTCTGCTGCAATTTCAGTACCTAAAACATCTCCCATGATGTCTTTGCCGTACTTATTAAAGATATCGGCTACTTTTTCATCTGCATGATAGTAAATGGAAATTTTATCCATAACTTCAAATCCGGCTTCCTTACGCATGGTCTGGATCTTGCTGATCAGCTCGCGGACAAAGCCTTCCTCTACCAGCTCCGGTGTCAGGTTCGTATCAAGTACAACTGTTACGGTGTTATCTCCCTCTGTCACATAGCCTTCCATCTGTGTCATTGTGATCAGAAGGTCTTCTTCTGCAAGTTTTACCTCATCACTGACAGACGGCAGGGCAAGTACACCATTTGCCTTTAATTCAGCCATTGCTTTATTTCCATCCAGCTCGGCAAGGGCTTTCTGGATCTGGCCTAAGAACTTGCCGTATTTCGGTCCGACGGTACGGAGCTGTGGTTTGAAGGTGTAGCTCGTATATGCGCTGACATCCTCTGTGAAGTTTACTTTCTTCACATTTAACTCATCCTCGATGATCTCAACAAAATACTCAGACAGTACATTCGGTGCTTTGACATACATATTTCCGATCGGCTGACGGTTCTTGATATTTGCAGAGTTACGGCATGCACGTCCCATAACAACGATCTTTAAGACCTCATCCATATTTTTCTCTAAGTCTTTGTCGATCCAGCTTTCATTGACTGCCGGGAAGTCACACAGATGAATGCTCTCCGGTGCCTCTGTGTTGATGGAACGTACCAGGTTCTGATAGATTTCCTCTGTCATGAACGGGATCATCGGTGCAGCGGCTTTGCAGATCTCAACTAATGCTGTGTAAAGTGTCATATAGGCATTGATCTTATCCTGCTCCATTCCCTTTGCCCAGAAACGGTCACGGCTTCTTCTGACATACCAGTTACTCATGTCATCCACGAACTCGTCAAGTACCTTTGCAGCTTCCGGAATACGGTAATTTGCAAGGTTCTCATCAGTTCCCTTGATCGCAGAATTGAGTTTTGACAGCAGCCATTTATCCATCACGGATAATTTCTCATAATCTAAAGTATATTTCGTTGCGTCAAACTGGTCAATGTTTGCATACAGTACAAAAAATGCATAAGTATTCCACAGGGTACCCATGAATTTACGCTGTCCTTCCTGTACCAGCTTGCCGCTGAAACGCTTCGGGATCCATGGTGCACTGCTTGTATAGAAATACCAGCGGATCGCATCTGCGCCGTAAGTCTCCAATGCGTCGAACGGATCAACCGCGTTTCCTTTGGACTTACTCATCTTCTGTCCGTTCTCATCCTGTACATGTCCAAGGACGATGACATTCTCATACGGTGCTTTGTTAAATAACAGTGTAGACTCTGCCATCAGGGAGTAGAACCATCCTCTTGTCTGGTCAACTGCCTCGGAGATAAACTTCGCCGGGAACTGTTTCTCAAATACGTCTTT
>SAMEA104315434__coassemble_788_pt1 | contig 14922 bp, 12 predicted proteins | sample SAMEA104315434__metabat2_low_PE_001 | metagenome-assembled genome bin SAMEA104315434 (sample SAMEA104315434) | gut metagenome | biome: Monkey gut; feature: monkey-associated habitat; material: faeces | place: China | collected 2013 | reverse complement strand
ATTATGTTGAATGCGTACTATTCGGATATATTTGCGGATTATTCAAATTTCCTGGTTTTATCGGAACTGTCAGCAAGTACAGTCGGACATTATAAAAACATTTCCATGGTTTTCATGGATTACCTCCAACAGCGAAAAATAGGATCCGTAGAAATCATCACAATGGATACCTGTAATTCTTATTTGAAAACACTGGCTGGCTATAGTTTTAAAACCATAGAACAGAATGTTTGCGGAATCAGACACTTCCTGCGTTTTCTTTATTCGACCGGAATCCTTGCCGTTGATTATGCTGAAAAAATCCATATGCCCGCAGTTTCCAAAAGTGCCAAAATACCTTCCGCATGGAAACTTGATGAATTGAAAGCAATGCTTGCGGCCATTGACAGAAACAGTCCTATTGGAAAACGTGACTATGCGATGATTCTTCTTGCCTGTGTTCTTGGCCTTCGGATTGGAGATATCAAAAATCTGCGTTTCCAGAACTTTAACTGGGAAGATAAAAAGCTGTCCATCATACAGCACAAAACACATAAACCATTGACTTTACCAATACCTGATGCGGTAGGCTGGGCGGTGATTGATTATATCAAAAACGGACGTCCTCAGTATCATGAAACAGACCATGTGTTTCTGAAGCATATGCCGCCATTTGATCCTATCGGCAATGAAAACCATATGCAGCAACAGCTTGTAAAATACATGAGAAAAGCGGGTATTGATCAGCGTACAAGAAAACATTCCGGATTTCATTCTTTAAGACATTCCGCTGGCTCTATGCTTCTGGAAATGGAAACACCACTTCCAATAATTACGGATATCCTTGGACATTCTGATTCCGATGTAACAGCTGTTTATCTAAAGACAGACCTGCAGAAGCTGGCTGAATGCGTGCTTTCACCGGAGGGTTTCTGCCATGAGTAAAGAGATTTATAACAGCATTTTTCAACAGGAAATCCGTGATCTTATAGAATTAAAACGAGCACTTGGATTCTCTTATGAAGCAGAGGCAGGTTCCCTGCGACGCATTGACACTTTTTTGTGCAGGAATATTCTGTCTGAAAAATATATCACCAAGGAGCTGTGCGATTTATGGTGTAAAAAAAGAACTTATGAAACCGTTACGAATCAGGCAAGCCGCATCAGTACCATGCGTGTTTTCTGCAGATATCTCAATGATATAGGCATTCCGGCATATATTCCACCCAAGGGAAGCACAAAAAAACGTACAAGATATGATGCACATATCTATACAGATGAGGAACTTCAGCATTTTTTTGATGCAGTTGATAAAAGCAGGTCTGTGTCTGATTCCTGCCCATACCGCAGTGATGTTATGCCGGTCTTTTTCCGAATCCTCTATACCAGTGGAATGCGTGTTTCGGAACTGCGTCTTGCCAGAATACGTGATGTCGATCTCGAAAAAGGATATATCCATGTCCTCGAGGCTAAAAACCATAAAGAAAGACTTATTCCAATCCATCCTCTGCTTATGCTCAGATGCAGGGAACTAAAAGAAAAAATCCATGCCACTTCACCGGATGACGAATATTTCTTTATGATACTTCCGGGGAAACCAATGACCCTAGGGAACGTATATAAAAATTTCAGACGATATCTGGAACAGGCTGGTATCTCTCACACTGGGAAAGGACCTCGTATTCATGATTTTCGACACACTTATTGTGTCAACCTTCTACGTAAATGGGCCGATGAAGGAAAAGACCTTATTGCGTATCTTCCTTATATGCGGACAATGCTTGGACATGAAAGCTTTGAGGAAACAGCGTATTATCTGAAACTTACGGCAGAACGGTTTCCATATATAAAAGAACGGATGAAGGAATCTTTTCCCGACCTGATAAAGGAGGCAGAGATCAATGAACATGAATTCTACTGATTTTGCCTGTCTTGTTACAGGATTCCTGACAGACTACCTGCCGCATCACAGATGCTATTCCAAGAATACCGTTCTCAGTTACAGGGATACCCTAAAACTGTTCCTGCGATTTTTAAAAGAAGAAAAAGGAATTTCACCGAACTCCTTTTATATCAAGGACTTTAAACGTGAGATTGTCATTGAATTTCTGGAATGGTATCGGAATAGTGGAGCTGGTATATCGGCCGCAAACCAAAGACTGGCTGCATTAAAAGCATTCAGCGATTATGCGCAGCTGGAAAACATCGAATACATTGCTCCATTGCAGAATGTATCCGGAATCAAAGCAAAAAAGTCTGCACCAAAGGAAGTATCTTTCCTGACAGTAAAACAAATGTCCTGTCTTATCAACAGTCCTGATATTAATTCATTCACCGGATTCAGGCACCGGGTAATCCTGACACTTCTGTATGACAGTGGGTGCAGAGTCCAGGAACTATGTGATATCACGATAGCAGATGTAGCGTTAGGATCTGTTACAACTGTAAGATTACATGGAAAAGGCAATAAGTATCGGACAGTCGTGTTATCAGATGCGACAGCAAAGCTTGTTGAAAACTATCTTAGCCGGTATCGTTCATACGCTGTTGGAACAGATCCGCTAATAACTAACCGTTATCAACACAAGATTGACCGTGATGGTATTTCTTATATCGTCAAAAAATATGCAGATGCACTTCGTAAAGAAGATGCAGCATTTCCGGAACATGTGCATTGCCATATGTTTCGTCACTCGAAGGCAATGCATATGCTGGAGGCCGGTATCAACATCGTCTATATCAGAGATTTTCTCGGACATGAAGATATTTCTACAACGATGATTTATGTAAGAGCTGATAACCGTCTGAAAAATGATGCAATCAATGCGCTTGCTCCTAAAGTTGCTGATGAGACTAATCTTCCTGACTGGAACAAAGACAAAGATCTTTTACAGTTTTTAAATTCCTTAAAATAATAGAGAGCGTTATGCCGAGTTCAGAAAGTGAAAACACTGATAAATCCTACGAATGCCGGATGTATCTCGGCATAACATCTATCTCGTCATAAGGTGGATTATGCCGAGCTCGGCATAATCCGCCTTGTGGTGTTCCCACAATAGAATCCGCATACTCATCATCAATCATGATTCCACTGACAAGATATTTCCTAATGATAGAGATAACATCTCCATCTTTTATAGTTCTGCCTATGATGGTCATAAGCTTGTCATGGTTTACTGTGTCAAAGAACTTTTCCAAGTCAATGTCTACAATCCAGTCGTTGCCCTCGTTCATCATATCAAGTGCTGTCAGGATTGCCTGTTGTGCACATCTGTTCGGTCTGAATCCATAACTATGGTCATGGAACTGCTCCTCATAGATTGGTGTTAAGACCTGTGCAATAGCTTGTTGTATAAATCTGTCTGTTACTGTTGGCACTCCCAGGTTTCTGAAGCCGCCATCGGGCTTTGGTATCTCCACTCTCCGTACTGGCTGAGGTTTATACTTTCTTGTCCTCAGCTGCTCCTTAATGATTTCGCCGTTCTTTGCAAGATGTTCCTTAAGTTCTGTGCACTTCATTCCGTCCACTCCCTCTGCACCTTTGTTTCGTACGACCTGCAGATATGCTCTGTTGAGGTTATCGCTAGATAATATCTGCTCCATTAGACTACTTGTGTCCATGCGTTCTTTCCTTTCCGTCTCGCTTGATTTGACCATCTTTTACCCGATTGGTTACGGCAGATGTTATCTCTTCTGCAATACGAGACATACTCAAACTTATTGATTGTTCACCCCTTTGCTCCATCTCCATTGCAGAGACTTCTTACCATAAAAATTTTTATCTTCTTCCTGTCGTTTCTTTACTGACGTTAAGTATTCCTTTACCGATTTCGATAAGTACATATCGGCATGTGACGATGCGTTCTTTGTTAAATCAACATACTTTGGTTTGTTATCTTGAATAACGCAGGTATGATTGATGTGGACGACATCATGCTCAAAATCAATGGCAGACCAGCGAAGTCCAATTACTTCCGAACGCCGGAGTGCCAATGTCAAAGCTAACATAACCGGGACTTCTATCTCTGTTCCCATTACCGCTTTCTACAATTTCTTTACTTCCTCAGATGTGTAGGAATTCCCACGAAACCGTTCGCCCCCCAATTTGCGAAAAATCGCCTTGTCGATTTTATCAGCAACATTATAAGGTATATCATCAACGGTAACAATCCATCTCGGTCTTGATGAATATGGCAACTCTGCAGCATAACGCTTTGCTTGTTGAAAAGGAGTCAACAAAGGTACTGAAAAGAGGTAACAGAAGAAGAAAAGGCGAAGGACGGAAGTTCTTTGACTTTTTTGAATTAAGGAAATAGAATAATCCTCGATAGCTCAATGGTAGAGCCCACGGCTGTTAACCGTGTTGTTGTAGGTTCGAGTCCTACTCGGGGAGCTAACGGACGGAAGTTCTTCAACCACAGGAATGTTACCTGTGGATTTTTTTTGTTATAAAGGAAAACAGATACTAGAAAATTCAATTTATGTACCAAATATATCATAGAATAATCTTACAGATAGGGCTATAATTAAAATACTATTTTAATCAATTTAGAAGGAGGCAATTATGCAAATAGCAAGTAGAAAAGTAATCGCAGCACCAACAGCAGAGGTAAAAACAACACCTACAGCGACACTGTCTGCAACAGCACCGGTTGAGCCGACAGCATCAGCAACGCCAGCCGCAACGGAGACGGCAGCACCAACACCGATCGTAACGAGATCTCCTGCACCACGTCCAACATTGGCGCCTGGTATGCCGGAATTAGATAAGAACAATCTTACTGTAGCGGACTATCCGGGTATTGCATCCGATGCGCCAGATCTGGATATAATTCGTGTTGGTCAGAACTACTACATGGTAAGTACAACGATGAACCTTGTTCCTGGTGTCCCTGTTATGAAGTCGACAGATCTTGTTCATTGGGAAATTGTAAACTATGCATGTAACCGTTTCCCGGACAAGGATTTATTTAATCTTGAGAACGGACAGCAGACATATAAGAATGGTTCCTGGGCAGCATCATTAAAATACAATGAAAAAACAAAACTTTTCTATGTAATCTACAATGTTAACAATGATGGTTTTTATTGTTACACGACACCGGATATCGAGAATGGTACGTGGAAAGCATATTACATACAGACAAGTTTCCATGACCCGGCATTGATCTTTGACGGTGACGGAATGTATGTTATCTACAATGGAAATAACATTCAGAAGATTTCTTTAAAAGAATCATCGGCAGAAGGTGGAATTGGAGAAGTTGTAAAAGAAGGCGGTTCAAGAGCGCTGTTTAATAAGACATTGGGCGGATTCAAGTGGTCTTTATGGGAAGGTGCTCATGCTTATAAGATTGGTGATTACTATTACCTTATGATCATTGGTTCTTATGGAAGCTGGTTCCGCAGAGAAGTATGCTATAGAAGTAAAAAATTGTATGATAGTAAGGCGTCAGACTGGGAAGCTCAATTGATCTTTGAAGGCTCTACATATGAGTATGGAACCGGTATCGCACAGGGTGGTATTGTGGACACGATCTATGGTGACTGGTATGGATTCCTTTTCCAGGATCATGATGGTCTTGGTCGTGTTCCGTCTATACTTGCTGTAAACTGGGATTATGTTGATACAAAGAATAACAAGTATTATCCAGACTGGCCGATGATGGGTTACTATGATGATAAAGGAAACTTTGTAAATTGTCTTGGAACAAGCCAGAAGGTTAAGAATCCACTTACTATCCAGTTGAATAAGAGTGATAAGGAAAGTTACATTGTTGGTAATGATGACTTCTCCTATCCGGATTTTAAGGAAGGTGACAGCCTAAAGAAAGTATGGCAGTGGAACCATAATCCGGATGACGCCAACTGGTCAGTAACAGAAAATCCTGGTTATTATCGAATTAAAAACGGTAAGGTAGCAGGGAATATCTGGTTTGCAAGAAACTCTCTGACACAAAGAACGGTAGGGCCTAACTTTACATCAGAGACATGCGTTTTGACAGAAAATATGAAACCGGGTGATTATGCAGGTCTTGCTGCAATCAGTGCACACTATGGAATGGTTGGTGTAAAATGCGATGAAAATGGTAACCGTTACGTATTCCAGGGCTGCAATAGTGATACGAATAGTGGTGCAAAGGCGAAGAAAGAGGATAAGATAAAAGAAAATGCTGTTTCTGAAGAAAAGATCGAAGGAAACGCACCAGTATATCTTAAGATTGAGTATGCCTTTAATACAGGCAAGACAAGAGCAGATAGAGCAAACTTCTTCTATAGTTTAGATGGAGAGAATTGGAAGAGCATAGGCGAAACATTCTCACTTGGATTTGATACTGCGACAACATTTATGGGAACAAGAAGCTGGCTTGTAAATTATGCAACAAAAGAAGCTGGTGGATATGTTGATTTTGATTATTACAAAGTAAAATAAAATGATACCATTTCTGCCGGCAAGATTGTCTTGCCGGCAGTTTTTTTATTGTGCGCCTTGCGGCGCACGTTTCTAATGGGTGAAGGGCAAACATCAAAATGATCCAATGCGTTTTGTGAAAAATACTGCCGTAACAAACGATGGTGAGATTGCAGAAAAGAAAGTATATGAGATTGACGAGGAACAGATAGCCAAGAACCTGTTATATATCATTGGAAGTACAAACTTGAAGAAATTGATCCAAATGAAGAAGTGGTGGTTGATACGTTGCCGGTCAAAAAGTCGAGTTAATTACTGACAGCTATACTAGGCTAATGAAAACCCTGTGAGACCTCCACGCTTAAGGTGCACGCTCTTTCCTCTCATCTATCCGCCACATTTACTCGTACTTCCAGCAACTTTAGGACTTCATCTCTTTTGGCAGACTTATCCGTATTTCCGAGCCTTATATGTGATTTCTGTCCGTCGGACCAAGAGTTTGCTTACAGCTTCCTTCAGATTCCACCTCACGATGGACACCCTTGCTGTTCTGCTATACACTTCCTCGTTGCCTAGGCGTGTTCGGGACTTTCACCCATTAGAGCGCGCCCATGGCGCGCAAACCAAAAAACGGCGGTTCATTCACGAACCACCGCTGCTGCTTTTACCTGTATATTTGAAAGACATTCTGACAGATCATCCTGCGTCAGGGAATTATTAAACTCATCTTCCACGATCGCCTCTATCTCATATGTTTTACTTCCATAATTCACAGTTATAATGTCCCAGGACAGATCTGTCAAAATCTTTGTAACCTGCTGACCTCCGAAAAACTCATCCTCTGCAAGATAATTTTCGTACCCTGACATGTCTTTTACTGCCGGAAGCAGACCAATTTCTCCGATCAGCTCATTCATAAAGTCAGCGTCTTTCTCAAACATCTCTACTAAGAAATCCACTGCTGCATCCGGATTTTTTGCATTTTTCAACACATACCATGCACTTCCACCGACATTTGATGCCGCCACCGTCTTTATCTCTCCATCATACACTGGAATCGGCACAACTCTCCAGAGACCGCTTTGCTCCTCCACACTTTTTATGCTTGAAACGATCCAGCCTCCACTGATCACACTTGCAACACTTCCATTCTGAAAAGCGGAAATAAATTCATTCCAACCATTGACGCTCACTCCGACATTTCTTTTCAGTAACTGCTGATAAGTGTGAAGTCCTGCTTTTAAATACTCATTATCTTCAATATCCGCATGATTGTTTTCATCCACATACCAGTGACCGCCGCTTTGCATGATGATACGAAGCAGCGGTGAATCCGTCGGATCTAACGTCAGCATCGGGATTCCAAGCTTTTGATAGACATCCTCTCCGATCTCTATGTATCGTTCCCAGGTAAGATCCTGCATATCCGCCTCGGTATAACCCGCCTGCTCTAAAATATCGAGCCGGTAAAAAAGTGCTGCTGTTCCGCTGTCAAACGGGATTCCATAAAATCTGTCTCCCTTGGAACAGAGCTTACTTTTATAATCCGTATATCTGTCATAATCAACTTTGTATGTAAGATCTACAAACTCATCCTCGTATTGTGAAAGCACATCCTGGATATCATAATCTTCGATCATGATCACATCGGGGAGTTCCTGATACATCTTGGATGCGATCAGGTTTTTGGTATCCGCTAAGATTTCTTCTCTCTCTTTTGTCTCTACTATGATCTGAATATCTTTATGTGTTTTTTTATATTCTTTCGCCGCAAGTTTTGCAGCTTTTACATTAAAAGTATCATCCCAGGTCCAGATTACGATCCTGTCTTTTTCCTTTTCTGCGCTCACGCTCTGCCGTTGTCCGCAGCCACATAACATAGCTAAAATCAAGCCCATTATAATGCCAAATCCTGCTCTTTTCATTTTTCATCCGTCCCCGTCTTATAACTCACCGGTAAAACAATCACCACCGTCGTTCCTTTTTGTTCTTCACTGATAATATTGATCCCATAGTCGTCTCCATATAGAAGTTTTAACCGCTCCTGCACATTGTGAACGCCGATTCCGGAATAATGCTCTTTTCCGGTTGGTTCATTCATAATTTTTAAAACTTTTTCCTTCGTCATTCCGACACCATCATCAATGATCTGGATCTCTAATTTTTCCTCTTTCTGTTTTACCACGATCTGAATCGTTCCGCATCTGCCTTCCGGATACGCGTGGAAAAATGTATTTTCAATGAAAGGCTGTAAGATCATTTTCGGCAGAAGATATTCCTCACATACCCTCGAAACATAATATTCTACCTGTATACTGTCCCCATATCTCGTCTGGTTGATCAGGATATAATTCTGGATATTGATCATTTCCTGTCTCACCGGAATAAATTCATCTGAGTTACTGATCGTATTACGCAAAAGACTGATAAACGCATCGATCGTCCGTACCGTTTTTGCTGTATCATTCTGATATACCAGCCATTTGATGCTTGCAAGCGTATTATAAATATAATGTGGATTGATCTGCATCTGCAATGCACTGATCTCCGCCTGTCTCTGCTTTTTCTGCGTCTGCACCAGTTCATCCACATAATGTTTCAGATCATCTAACATATAATTATAGGTGGAAGCTAACTCCTGCACTTCCGTAGTTCCCTCTACTGTCATATATTCCGAAAAATTCCCTTCCCGGATCGCAGACATTTTTCCGATCAGCATTGCTAACGGCCGCATGGTCTTATGCGTATAAAACAGACATGCCATCAGAATAAAGATTCCTATTGCACTGCAGCTTGCGATCAGAAGCGGCATATTATAAAGATCCTGCAACGCCACATCATTATCGATCAGCGCATAAATCGCACACTTCTGATATGGCAGTATCCGTTTCATCAAAGTATATACGGTACTGTCCTGCTTTAATTCCATACGCAGTTCATCCACATTTTTAATTTTTTCAAACCATTCTTCCTGTAAATGCGTCCCTGTGATGCCCGGTCTGTCGCTGCATAGAACGATTCCATGATCATCCACAAGATAAAAGGACGTTGTATCTGATACAAAATAATTGTAATACTGCTTTAACTCCTCCATCGTAAGCGTCACAAAAGCAATCGCATAAACTTCCCTGCTTTCATGATAATACAGAGCTTTTGAAATGATCAGTGTATCAGTATTTCTCGATGTGGTCGTATAAGCCTGACCAGTGTAAGTATAATGGATGACATCCGCCTCACTTAATGCGTTTTTTGCCGGTTCTGATTGTAAGATTTCCTGATCCGTAACGCAGATATTTTCCGTTCGTGACAGATAATGTTTACCATTATATCCAACTACAAGAATGTTCAGCCGCTCCATATCTGCAGACTTACTCTTCTCTAAATCCTGCTCCATCTGATAAACATTCTGAAATGTCTGCGTATTATCGAGTTCCGACGTTTCATTAAAATAAAGCCGGAATGCCCAGCTTGAATCTATCGCATCAAAAACATTCTGGATATGATCATGAAAATCATTAAATTCTTTTTCAATCTGTTCAAAAACCTTTTCCTGGGAATCCCCGTAATTTTTTGTAAAAACCTGCCTCGACATAACAAGCACTACAAAACTGACGGTAACGGCGATCAGGCTGATCCCAAGCATTACGATCAGTGTGATCTTTCCTGAAAAACTGTTAAAACGGCTTTTTATCTTATCCATGATTCTTCCTTCGATAGACTGACGGTGTCTTTCCTGTAACTTTTTTAAATACCCTGCAAAAATAGCTGTGCTCCGAATATCCGACCTTTTCGCTGATCTGGGCGATCGACAGATCTGTATTCTCCAGTAGCTCACATGCTTTAGCCGTCCGGATCTCATTTAGATAATCACTGAACCCTTCCTTCATATGCTGATGAAAATACGCCGAAAGATAATGATAATTAAAATTAAACTCTTCTGCCATATCCTCAAGTCTTAAATCCTGCTCATAATTTTTTTCAATAAAAGCTAACATCCTTGGAATCCTGTCATCTACAGTTTTCTGTGTAACTCCGATCTGTGCCGTGATTTTTTCCAATATCTGGCGCATCACTTCTTTATAATCCTGCTCGTAATGCGCCATCGAAATCTCCCTGTAATACTCATACCGCTCTGCATCTTTCTGTTCTTCTGTCAGATCAAGCTGATCTAATAAATAATAGACCATGTTTTTAATCTGGTTTTTCAGCGATGCAATATCGATCTCACTCTGCAATGCCTTTGTATTATATTTCTCAAGCAGACGCAGTGCTTCCCCATACTCCTTCATGGATAAAAATTTATTATACTTAAAAAAATCAAATTTTACAGCAGGTATCTTTTCTTTTTCCGTCATTTCATCTGCCAGAATAAATTTAAGGTCTTTATAATAAAATACTTTATCTGCATAGGCTAAAATATCCTGCTGATAATACTGCCTGATCAGTCTCATTCCATCAAACGCCCTGCTGCACACTCCAAGAATATATTCAGAAAGTACCGCTAACTCCGCTGTCATCTGTTCAAAAAAATGGATCATCTGCGCATCATTTGCCGGTTTCGCACACATTACTACAATGACCATTTCTTCCTGAAGGATCATGACCATTCCATTGGCAGCGTCAAAATCAGCGACATCTTTTTTTATTTTCTGATACAGGAGTTCAGATACATTCGGTGGAATCTCATTCTCATTTTTGATCCGCATCCCGAAAATACGAAAGTGGGAATATGGAAAAATCTGGCTAAAAGCCGCCTCATCTAATTCCTGAGACATCCCGATCAGATAACGCTCCATCTCCGCAGCATAATTGATTCCTTCACTCTTTTCTTTCCTTTTATAACCCGGAATTTTCTGTGCGGCTTTCTCTAATACGTTTAACAGTTCTTCCTCATTCAATGTAGGTTTTAAAATATAATCTATGGCACCATTTGTCAGCGTTTTTTTCACGTATTCAAACTTATCATATCCGCTTAAAATAATGATGGCAATATCCGGATAAATCTTATGCACCATCTCCGTAAATGCAACTCCATCCATCACAGACATCACAATATCGCTGATGATAATGTGCGGCTTTAACTCTTCTGTAAGCCGCAGTGCTTCATTTCCATTGGTCGCTTCCCCGACAATTTCATAACCTTCCTGCTCCCAGTGGATCATATATTTTAATCCCTGCCGCATAATATATTCATCATCAACGATCAAAACCCGAATCATATATCCTTCTCCCCATGTGATGTGGTATTAATTAAACTCCGCAGTGCATGTCCGGAAAATCAGAGATTTTCCGGACTGACGGGCATCTACATTCCACTTCGGTCCGTGCTAAACAGATGCCACCGGCACCTAGCACCACCCTATCACATGAGAATAAAACAAAAAAGTGTCTTCAAGCAGCCATTTTTTATTTTACTCTCATGTGGCACTGCTCATTGCTTACGCACATTATACCATCTAAATCACGTGGGAAAAAGGAATGAAAAGAAAGAAAGCAAAATAATATAAATTCTTAAAATAGTGCAAATTTATTCTATTTTGATAATAAGCATACCGTCTCGCAATTCCCCTGAACTTTGATTTTATGGCACAAAGTTTCTTCCCTGCGTCCTTACTGGATGCTCCACAATGGTAAACCAGTTCTGTTTTCTCACCATAATCAAGTACAATTAACCTGTCGTGACAATCAGGATTAGGATTAATCCTGAGCGGTGGATATTCATTTTGAAAATCTGTCACTAAAGAGTTCGTAAGAAATCCTCTCCCACCTTTTCCATTCTCTGTGAACAAAATGACTTCCACACCATCGTCCTTCTGTGAAAGATGTTGTAATGATTTTGCATTCATATAATCATCTACAACATAGATTGATTTCTTTGCCTGTTGATAGATTTCTATGTATGCAATGTCAGCTTCTAATTTCTGACCTTTATAAATAACAAAATTTTTAACATCTTTTTCTGAAATAAAATTTTCATTCAACTGTTCAACATTCTTTTGAATCAAATCAACCTTTTGGTCTGTTTGTTTCTGTTTATCTATCAGTCCCGCTGTCTGCACCGATATTTCAGTAACTTTAGACGATAGTAATTCCATTTCAGATCTTGTTACAAATTGCTGATTCTGTTTAATATAATGCCGCATTTCTCTAAATGTACGCATAATAAAAATACTTTGTTGTTCAGCTAATTCTCCGCGAAGTACCGTAGCAAGCATATAAATTCCCTGTTCTGTAAACGCAAACGGCATTTTTTTAATATTGGAACCTTTCCTATTGCTCTTTTCGTTCAAAGTCGCAAATTGCGACTTTGAAAATTCTTCCGGTATTTCTTCTTTATTCAGCTGAAACATAAAATCCTCTGGAAATCTGCTAATATTTCGCTTTACCTGCTCATTTAATCGTTTTACTTCATACCCATAAAGTTCTGCTAAATCTTTGTCTAACATTACCTGTTGACCACGAATTATATACACCTTACTACGAATATCATCCGTAGTAATCAATTCTTTTGTTCCTTCCATTCTTCCTCCCAACCAATCGATTACAATTTCTATAAATTGCTGATTCCTATTCTGTTGCTATGAAATCACACATCCCTTGTTATTAGCATTCCTTGTATATTCCATCTTCTTGCCCTTCGGACAGGAAGCATCCCTCGCTCAAAGGGCTCGGTCAATTGCGACTTCACAGGCTATTCCTCCACCATGCTTTCCATCTGCTCCAGTTTCTGCAATGCCTTCATATACGCCATCAGTCTTTTATACTGATCATCTCCAAGACTGTGAATCTGCTTCAATATCTTAATGTCCGACCTGGTCACTTCATAATCCATATCTGTATCTTTATACTCCGGATCAATTCCTTTACCCGTTAAAAGCTGTTCCGGTGTAATGTCCAATGCGTCACATATGGATAACAGACAGTCTGCTTTTGGATTTGTCTTTTTCTTTTTCCAGTCACTGATGTTACTTGTTGCAATACCAGTTCTTCTCGACAGTTCCAACTGGCTCATGTTCTTCTGCTCCATTATGTAAAAAATTCTTTCACTGATAATCATGTGTATTCCTCCGTTATGTTATATGTCCGTATTTATTGATTTCGTTTCCGTCTATACGGTCATTCTATCATGCCGCAGCATTTCTTTCAATAGGAATGATAATACTTCTGAATTTCTCAATATTTTCTGTTTTATATAATTCCATGTACAACTGTTTTATTCTCTTCATGCGAAGATAATTATCAGGATCTGGTAATTGATCCAGTCCCATTGCGTCTGCATACTTTGCCACCATTTCTCCAATGAAATTCGCCAAATCACTCCATGCATCTCTTTCTTTTATAACCACTTTATTTTTAATCATAATTGAAATCCTTTCTACCATTGTTATCCATCATATCCTATCCAAGATACTGTTCTTTCGTTCAGATAGGATAAGATAGGTATTATTAAAATTACTTTGTTTTTTAGAAATCACTCTATCGGGGCAATTGATGACTTTCTAAAAATAGGCAACAAAAAAAGCAACCGATGTTACTCGATTGCCATGCTGCCACTTTTACAAGACTATATACGCTCAAAAATTTGTTAGTATTGTACAAACAGTTTTGTGAATAATTCTGTCCATTTTCCATTACAAAATGATAATTGACTTTTTTCAAATTGTTGTTCTCAGAGTTCTTACAAAATTGGAAAAAGCCCAAACCACACAGGTTTGAGCTTCATTTGTGCATACACATTTTCTGTTTTTGGGTATAAAATCTCCGTTGCTAAATATAGAACTTTTGTTTGTTTTTGTCAAGTCTTACTTGCAATAAACAAATTTAAAAAAACAAGAAGATTTTACTATGAACAGCCTTTAACAAGTACTATGGAACTGAAAAGGCATATCCCCCATGCACTGTCTGAATATAAGAACGGCATCCGGCACTCTTTCCCATTTTTTTACGCAAATTAGATATCGTATTTGCAACCACCTTTAACGTATCCTCACAGTTCTCACCCCAGACTGCAGCGAATAGTTCCTCTTTTGAAAAAACTTTTCCTTCGCAGGATGCTAATACCATTAACAGATCATACTCTAATCGCGTCAATGGTAATTTTCTATCCATGTACATCACTTCCCGCGACATTCCGTTAATAATCAGCCCCGGAAATGTCAGCATATTCTGCGAACTGATAAAAATTCGTTTGACATCAATATGTTCCTGTTTTAGAAATGCTATTATTTTCTCTTCCAATTCCTCCGTTGGCACGTTTTCATAAATGATAATCATAGTTTGTATATATGCAGGCTTATTCTGCATCCATCTCCTTTAATAAATTAATCATCTCGATTGCACCAAGCGCACAATCATAGCCTTTGTTACCTGCCTTTGTCCCCGCTCTTTCAATGGTCTGTTCAATATTTTCCGTAGTCAGAACCCCAAACAGAACCGGCACTCCACTTTCCAAAGAAATTGCAGCTATTCCTTTTGCTACCTCATTGCATACATAATCATAGTGGCTTGTTGCACCACGGATAACTGCGCCA
>SAMEA104315434__coassemble_769_pt1 | contig 15185 bp, 11 predicted proteins | sample SAMEA104315434__metabat2_low_PE_001 | metagenome-assembled genome bin SAMEA104315434 (sample SAMEA104315434) | gut metagenome | biome: Monkey gut; feature: monkey-associated habitat; material: faeces | place: China | collected 2013 | reverse complement strand
GTTTATCCGCAAACGTAAAGAGAGCCGGTGCTGTCAATGAGGAAGCAGCATTTATCTGCGGCGATATGAAACTTGCGATCGACGAGGCATTGAACGCATGGACAGGCACTTTAGAAAAAGTATTCCCGACCCGTGCAACCGAGGATAAAGAAGAAGTAAAGACAGATCTTTTCCATGCAGATTCTGTCTATGTATGCAAAAATAAAGTGGCAAAACCGACCGTATTTATTCCGGTATTCCCTGGAACCAACTGCGAGTACGACAGTGCAAAAGCCTTTGAGCGTGCGGGTGCGGATACGATCGTAAAAGTATTCAAAAACTTAAATGCAGAAGATATCCGTGAGTCCGTAGATGAATTTACCAAGGCGATCGATCAGGCACAGATCATCATGTTCCCGGGTGGATTCTCCGCCGGTGACGAGCCGGAAGGATCTGCAAAATTCTTTGCAACCGCATTCCGCAATGCAAAGATGACTGAGGCAGTCATGAAACTGTTAAATGAGAGGGACGGTCTGGCACTTGGTATCTGTAACGGATTCCAGGCACTGATCAAATTAGGACTGGTACCTTACGGCGAGATCCGTCCGCAGGCAGCGGATTCCCCGACACTGACCTACAACACGATCGGACGTCATATCAGCAAGATGGTATACACCAAAGTTGTCACAGACAAGTCCCCGTGGTTAGCACAGGCAGAACTTGGAAAAGTTTACTGCAACCCGGCATCCCACGGAGAAGGACGTTTTGTTGCACCGAAAGAATGGCTCGATAAACTGTTCGCAAACGGTCAGGTTGCAACCCAGTACGTCAATGAGGCAGGTGTTCCGACCATGGACGAAGATTGGAACGTCAACGGTTCCTACTGCTCCATCGAGGGCATCACAAGCCCGGATGGACGTGTGCTCGGCAAGATGGCTCACTCCGAGAGACGTGACAGAAGCGTGGCAATGAGCATTTACGGAGAACAGGATCTGAAGATCTTTGAGTCCGGTGTGGCTTATTTTAAATAAGAGATAGTATTTCTATACAAAAAGCAGACCTTGCAGAGGAGGAGAAATCCTTCCTGCAAGGTTTTTTTGTGCGACAGATTAAAAAAATGCAGTAACACATTAAAAAACACACTCTGTTTTCCATTTTTCCTATGCTATCATCAAAATAAAAAAAGGTAAATGGAAGGAAAACGGGGGGAGTATCAATGATGATCGAAAATCCAATTTTGCGGGGATTTCATCCAGATCCGTCTATTGTGCGTGTGGAAGATGACTATTATATTGCCACTTCGACATTTGAGTGGTGGCCTGGCGTGAAAATCAGTCATTCAAAGGATCTGGTTCACTGGGAGACATCTGGCTATGCATTGACAGACAGCAGGACACTGGATCTGCGGGGAGTTGGCGCGTCACAGGGAATCTGGGCGCCCTGCCTGACTTATGACAAAGGGGTATTTTTCCTTGTCTACACAGTTGTCAATTCTTTTTACTGCAATATGTATGATACCAAAAATTATCTTGTCACAGCAGACGATATCAGGGGACCGTGGTCTGCACCAATTCCGCTGAACAATTTTGGATTTGATCCGTCCCTGTTCCATGATACGGACGGCAGGAAATATATGGTCAGCATGGTCACGGATCACAGGGTTCCGAAAAAATATGCGGGGAGGATCATTTTACAGGAATACGATCATGTCCGCAAAGAAATGGTGGGACCGGCAAAAGAAATATACAAAGGGGAAAAAATTTTTTTGGAGGGACCACATATTTTTAAAAGAAACGGATGGTATTATCTGTTTTCGGCAGATACCGGGACAGGTGAGGGGCATGGGCAGACGATCCAGAGGTCAAGATCTGTCTGGGGACCTTATGAGATGTACAAGAGTGACATCATGGAACGGACATCTGAAAGGGAAGCGTATTCCATTATCACATCGAGACATCATGAAAAATACCTTCTACAGAAATCAGGTCATGCGGACCTGGTGGAAACACAAAATGGCGAGTGGTATGCAGTCCATCTCTGCGGCAGGGCACTGGAAAACAGAAATGAAAAAGACAGAAAAAGATTTCCAGATTGCCGCAGGTATACGTTAGGACGTGAGACAGCGATCCAGAAAATGCGCTGGACGAAAGATGACTGGCTGGTATTGGAAAACGGGACAACACTTCCTGATGTACTTGTCCCTGCACCGGCATTAAAGGAGTATGTTGGCAAAAAAACAGAGGAAAGAGAATATTTTAACGAAAATAGTCTGGATTCTGAGTGGCAGTCACTCCGTATTCCGATGACAGAGAAATATATTTCATTTACAGACAGGGCGGGATGGCTCAGAATGTATGGGCGTGATGGGCTGGCGTCGAAATTTGGGCAGAGTCTTATTGCAAGACGCTGGACGGAATTCCGGTTTGAGGCAGCTACAAGGATTGAATTTCATCCAGAGGTATTCAAACAGATGGCAGGTCTGATCTGCATGTATGATACGGATAATTACCTTTATCTTCATCTGTCTTATGATGAAGAGATCGGAACCTGTATCAGCATACTCCGTGCAGAAAACAAAAGTTATTCCTATCCGGTTGGATTTCTTGCACTTGACCTGTCAGAGCCGGTTTTGCTGAAAGTAACGGTCGACCATGATAAACTTCAGTTTTTCTTCAGCAGAACAGATGAAATGCATTATGAAAAAATAGGAGATTGTTTTGACTGCAGTTTTTTGTCAGACGAAGCCTGTGAGGAAGGGTGGTTCACCGGCGCCATGACCGGCATATGCTGCCAGGATCTGACTGGTTTTGGAAAACATGCAGATTTTGAATGGTTTGAATATAAAATATGAAAAAGTGCGTGGAGGATGGATCAGAACATGCAATATGATGTGAGAAAATATGGGGCAGCCGGAGATGGCAGAACAGATGATACCGCATCCGTACAAAATTGTATAGACTTATGCAGCAGCAAAGGCGGAGGCACTGTTTTACTGGATGAGGGAACTTTCCGGTGTGGAACGCTGTTTTTGAAAAGTGATGTAACCATAAAAATAACGGAGTCGGCGGTTTTACTTGCAAGTCCCGATATCGGGGAATACAGTGCGGACACACATTATAACCGTTATCGCAACGAAAAAGATCTGGACCGGTGTTTTTTGTATGCACAGGATGAAAAAAATCTGTGCATTACGGGAAATGGACGGATCGTTGGCAATGCAGAGGCATTTCCGAATAAAAACAGTATTTACCGTCCTATGATGATACGTTTCCTGCGGTGTGAAAATATTACATTAGAGCAGGTAAGGCTGTTAGATTCGGCGGCGTGGACGACTGCTTTTCTGGATTCCCGGGACATCTGGGTGCGCAATGTAAAAATACATAATGATAAACGTTACAACGGGGATGGACTGGATTTTGACGGATGTCAGAATGTATTTATAGATAATTGTCAGATCAGCGGAACAGATGATAATCTGTGTCTGCAGTCGAGTAGTAAAAACTATCCGATGGAGAATGTGCATATCACAAATTGCCAGTTTCGTTCCATCTGTGCAGCGATCCGGATCGGATTAAAGTCGATTGGAACGATCCGTGATGTGGTGATCAGTAACTGTACGATGAGAAATGTCTGGCGTGAGGGAATCAAGATCGAGTGTTCGGAAGGCGGAGAAATATCGGATATCAGTGTACAGAATATTGTAATGCACAATGTGAGCAGACCGGTTTTTGTGCTGTTAAATAACCGTTTTTTACCGGATGATCTGGGAAGTTCCATAGAACTGATAGAGATGCCGCAGATAGGTGCCATGAAGAACCTGACATTTTCCAACATAACGGCGGTGGATGATGAGGAAATGCAAAAACCACATATGCGTTTTGGAAAAGATCTGATGGGAGCACCGTGGTTTAACGGGATCCGTATAGATGCAGAAGAAAACCATCCGATCAAAAATGTGACATTCTGCAATGTCCGGTATGAGAGCATCGGTGGTGTGAAAAAGACGCAGATCCCGGAGGAATATCCGGCGGTTGAAGATCAGTTAAGATCACAAAAGAAATTGACAAGTGAAAATTATTATCCTGACTGGAGCAGGGCTGCGTTTTTGGATATCCGCAATGTGGATGGCTTATACTGTTCTGCTGTTCAGTTTTGTTCCCAATATGAGGATGAGAGAAAAGCGTATTATATCGAGCAGAGCCGTATTTTAAAACAGGAAATTTTTATCGAAAATAAGGAAATGGAGAGGAAAAAAGATGAGAGAAGAATATAGAGCATGGGCAGAAGAAGTGCAACAGAAGATGCGGGAGAAAATGGACTGGGTCAGTGAAAAAAATGCTGATAAGATCCCGTACACCACGGATGAAAATGGAAATTATGATGACCGTTCCGACGAAAGTGTGGACTGGAATATGGACGACGGATTAAACTGGTGGACTAATGGTTTCTGGGGTGGAATGATGTGGCTTTTATATCAGGATACCAAAGACGAAAAATATCAAAAGATTGCAGTAAAATGCGAAGAAAAATTAAAAAAATGTTTTGATGGATATTACGGTCTGCATCATGATGTGGGATTTATGTTTGTCCCGACGGCAGTTGCAGATTACCGGCTGACGGGAAATAAAGAGTCAAAAAGGACAGCGCTTCATGCTGCAAATCTGCTGGCGGGGAGATTCAATCCGGCGGGAAAATTTATCCGGGCATGGAACGAAGTGCCGGGAGAGGATACGAGGGGGTGGGCGATCATTGACTGTATGTTCAATATTTCGCTGTTGTACTGGGCTTCGAAAGAGACGGAGGATCCGAGATACAGACAGATTGCGATGATGCATGCAGATACTGTGATGGAACATTTTATCCGGCCGGATGGATCGGTTATTCATATCGGGGAGTTTGATCCGCAGACGGGAGAGTTTCTTACCAATCACGCCGGACAGGGATTCGCAAAAGAATCATCCTGGACGAGAGGACAGGGATGGGCTGTTTATGGTTTTGCAAACAGCTATACCAATACCGGAAAAACAGAATATTTAGAGACAGCAAAACGTGTGGCACACTATTGTATCGCGAATATACCGGAAAACGGAATCATCCCGGTGGATTTCAGACAGCCCAAAGAGCCTGCGTGGGAGGATTCCTGCGGTGCATGTGTCATTGCCGGGGGACTGCTTGAAATTGCAAAATATGTCCCGGATCTTGAAAAAGATATGTATGTGAGGGCAGCAGTAAAAATATTAAAGGCGATCGATGAGACGAGAGCAGACTGGACGAAAAACTGTGATGCCATTGTACAGAACTGTTCTGCATCTTATCACAACCCGGTTCATCATACGACGATGAGCTATGCGGATTATTATTTTATGGAAGCAATTTATAAACTGACAGATACAGGTATTTTACTGTGGTAAAAAAGGTGAGTGGAATATGAGAATTGGAATAGATGTCGGCGGGATGACAATAAAAATCGGATTTGTTGATGAAAACTATCGGATCACAGCAAAAAAAATAATCGAGACGGAAGCAGCAGAAAAAAGTGCAGAAGAAATTATAAGTAATATGGTAAATGCAGTAAAGGATCTGCTCAGTGCAAACGGTCTGGAAGAAACGGACTGTGCGCGTATCGGGATCGCCATGCCAGGGACATCAGATACGAAAAATGGAGTTGTGTTATATTCAAATAATATTGCGTGGAAAAATGTGCCGGTCATAGATCTTATGAGACAGAAAATAAAAATACCGGCTGCGATAGCCAATGATGCAGATGCGGCCGCACTGGGAGAAGTGCTGTGCGGAGCGGCAAAGGGATACCGGAATGTAGTTATGCTGACACTCGGAACAGGTGTTGGAGGAGGCGTGGTAATCGATCAAAAAATTTTTAACGGACCTCTGACCGGTGGATGTGAACTTGGGCATATGGTGATAAAGAAAGATGGAAAACAATGTACCTGCGGGCGGAAAGGCTGTCTTGAAGCATATGCTTCCGCAACTGCACTGATGGATAGTGCCAGAGCGGAGCTGAAACGGAATCCGGAATCAGAAATGTATGAATTGTGTCAGAAAGATGTATCCAGACTGGATGGAAGTATAATCTTTCAGGCGGAAAAGGCAGGCGATGAAACAGCAATCAGAGTTGTCAGGGAATATGAGGAAAATTTAAGTGTCGGGATTGCAAACCTGATCAATATTTTCCGCCCGGAAGCTGTGATCCTTGGCGGTGGTGTGTCAGCGCAGAAAGAGTATCTGACAGATGCATTACAGAGAATGGTTGAACCGATGTGCTTTGGAGGAACACTGACAGAGATACCACGAATCGTAACTTCACAGCTGGGAAACGATGCAGGGATCGTAGGTGCTGCATATTTATGAGATGAGAAAGTGAGGATTATATGCAGGAAATTGCAAAAGGAATCTGGAAAATAACATTTGGAGAGCCGGAAAAATTTACACCGGTTCATTTCAAAAAAGAAGCGGTAAAAAAAGATGAGATCGAACAATTGGGGATCAGCCAGAAAGTTCAGTGGAATGAAGATGACATCCACTGGAGACGGTCAAAACGTGGAATTGAGATAAAAATTCCCATGAATACGGATGAAGATATCTATGGTTTCGGACTCCAGCTGCAAAGTGTGGATCATGCAGGACGGAGAAGATTTATCAAAGTAAATTCAGATCCGCCTGCAGATACAGGAGAGTCACATGCGCCGGTACCGTTTTACATATCAACAGCAGGATATGGATTGTTTGTGGATACCTACCGGTATACAACTTTTTGCATGGGAACCAATTCTGCAAGAGGAGTATCACAGAACCTGACTGCAGAAAATGAAAAACACGAGGAATTTTCAGAATCTGCCCTGTATGCGTTGAAGCGTGCAAAAGAGATGAGGGAGATCATCATCCAGATTCCATTTGCAGAGGGTGTGACCGTGTATCTGTTTGAGGGAAATGTAAAAGAGGCTGTGCAGCGTTACAACCTTTTTTCAGGCGGAGGATGTGTCCCGCCGATGTGGGGACTTGGAATGTGGTACCGTGCATACGGCGGCAGTACGGAATCGGATATTTACCGGTATGCCGATTTGTTCCGAAATGAAAAAATGCCGTTGGATGTTCTTGGTTTAGAACCGGGATGGCATTCCCACAGTTATTCCTGTACCTATAAATGGGCAGACATTTTTCCACATCCCGATCAAATGATAGAGGATATGAGAGAAAAAGGGTTCCGGCTCAATCTGTGGGAGCATGTTTTTGTGTATCCGATGGCACCTTTTTACAGGGAACTGATGCCGTACAGCGGTGATTACGAGGTGTGGAATGGACTGGTTCCGGATTTTGCATCCAAAGAGGCGTGTGAGCTGTTTGAAACGTACCATAGAGATATATTCGTAAAAAAGGGGATAGCCGGATTTAAACTGGACGAGTGCGATAATTCCGATTATAATCCGTCAAACTGGTCTTTCCCGGACTGCACAGAATTTCCGTCCGGCATGGACGGGGAACAGATGCATATGGCGATTGGAACCCTGTATCAGAATCTGATCTATGATATTTACAAAAAGGAAAACAAAAGAACTTATTCGGAGGTGCGCTCTTCCGGGGCACTTGCAGCACCACTGCCGTTTGTTTTATATTCTGACCTGTACGATCATAAACAGTTTATCCGGGGCGTGGTCAATGCAGGATTTTCCGGTTTACTATGGTGCCCGGAGGTGCGGGACTGTAAAAATGGGGATGATCTGTTAAGACGTCTGCAGACGATCGTTTTTTCAGAACAGGCACTGATCAACAGCTGGAGAATTCCAAATCCGCCATGGAAACAGACAGATATAGAGAAAAATCTGGCGGGTGAGGAGATGAATACGGCAGATTTTTATACGGTGGAGGCAAGAAAACTATTTGAACTTCGGATGAGTCTTCTGCCATATCTGTACAGCGCTTTTGTCAGGTATCATAAAAGCGGATTGCCGCCGATTCGTGCGCTGGTTATGGATTATCCAGAGGATGAAAATGTGCGGATGATCGATGATGAATATCTGTTTGGGGAGAGCATGTTAGTGTGTCCGCTGACCTATGAAGATGGTGAGGAAAAAACAGTGTATCTGCCGGAGGGAAACTGGTATCAGTTTTTTACCGGAGAGCGATATAAAGGAAAAAATACCTATACATTATCCGTGCCGTATCATGAGATACCGGTATTTGTAAAGGAAGATTCCATCATTCCGCTGGCAGAACCGGTACAGTCCGTTAATACGGATACGGTGTTTAAGATGCATATAAAATCCTACGGGGATGGAGCCACCCGGTTTACCCTGTATGAGGATGATTTTGAAACCTTTGATTTTGAGAAAGAACAGGGCACAGTTACGATACAAAAAGATGAAAACGGACAGATCACGGTGGCAAGAAGAGGTGAAGCGGCACCAAGATACCAGATCGTGATGTGATAAAAACTTATTTCCGGGGGAAAAGAAAATGGATAAATTCTGTATCAAAATATTAAACAAAGATATGGTTACACTTGCAGTCGCACATGGTGAGGATGAGGTAAATCTTGTATACAGCAGAAAGTACGAAGAGGGAGACAGGATTCTGATCGAGACCTCAGAAAAGGGATGTTTTATCTGGTTACAGTTCGATGATGCGCTTGGAAAATCCCTGGTATATCTGACGGGAAACACGACCTATAAAATTCCGTTTGGAGAAAGGCGCATCAATCTTTCACCGAAAGTTTTCTGGGGAGAGAAACATTTGATCTGTATCCGGAAGGCGCAGGACTATGAGGTAAATGCATACCGGAATCTTGCGTTTAATGTAAATGACCAGCACATGATAGAAAATTTATACCCGCACGCGGATGCAAATGTGGAGACGAGAGGTGAGGCGGTATTTGCCGCGCAGAATGCGATCGACGGTGTGACGGTAAATCACTGTCATGGAGAGTGGCCGTATGAGTCATGGGGGATCAACCAGCAGGACGATGCTAAGATACGCATTGACTTTGGCAGGGAGGTGGAGATTGACCGTATCGTGTTATACACACGGGCAGATTTTCCACATGACAACTGGTGGAAACAGGTCAGATTCTGTTTTTCTGACAAAAGTGAACTTACCATGAAAATGGAAAAGAGTTCCCTGCCGCACGAGATGGTATTTGAAAAAAAGAAAGTGCGCTGGATGGAAATGGACCGTATGATCAAATCAGGAGAACCATCTCCGTTTCCTGCTTTATCGCAGATCGAAGTCTATGGGAAAGGATGAAAAAGATGATAAAAGAAAACAAAAACGGACAGATCTGGTATGATGATGAAAATAACATGATTCAGGCACATGGTGGAATGATCCTGAAGTGGAATGATATCTAGTACTGGTATGGAGAAAATAAGGGACAGGATAATGTTTGTGGAACTACGAGAGTAGATGTGATTGGTATCAGCTGCTATTCTTCAAAAGATTTAAGAGCCTGGCATAATGAGGGCCTTGTGTTAAAACCGGATGAAAATGATACAGAGAGTCTTTTGAAACCGGAAAATGTCTGTGAACGGCCGAAAGTAATTTATAATAGAAAAACCGGAAAGTTTGTTATGTGGATGCATATTGATACGCCCGATTATGGTTATGCCGGTGTTGGAATTGCAGTGGCAGAGAGCCCGACCGGACCATATATTCTGAAGCAGATAAAAAGACCAAACAGACAGGACAGCCGCGATATGACAATTTTTGAGGATGTTGATGGGACTGCATATTTAATCCACAGTTCAAACTGGAATAAAACGTTAAATATTGCAAGGCTTACTGAGGATTTTGAAGATGTAGACGGATTTTATGTATCGGTATTAGTCGACCAGGAAAGAGAAGCCCCGGCTGTCATCTATGAAAATGGTCAGTACTATATGGTAACATCCGGATGTACTGGATGGAGTTACAACAGTGCACTGTATGCAACCAGTGAGTACCTTCTTGGAAAATGGAAATTAATTGACAATCCGTGTGAGGGTGGGGGATACCGGGATACTTTCTGTGGGCAGAGTACATATCTGTTCCGGGCAGATGGTAAGATATATTTATTGCTCGATCATTGGAAACCGCATAATCTGCAAGAATCAGGTTACAGTATATTGCCGGTAGAAATTACTGATCAAAAAATGACGGTAAAGTGGTGTGAAAAATTTTAGAAAAGCACATAAGAACTAAAAAAGATGTATTTATACCTTAAAAAACCATATTTTTTTTGAACATATAAATTGCTATATTATAGTCACAGAAACAAAAGCGGATGGCCATCCACCAAATGAAAAGATTTAGGAGAATGATGAATATGAAAAAAAGAATGATAGCAGGGTTTTTAACAGCGGCATTAACAGCATCCATGCTGACTGCATGTGGAAATACGAACAGCCAGAATACGTCAGATCAGGCTGCTGGAACCAAGACGGAAACCGCAGATGCGGCAGATGCAGCAGGCACCACAGAGACAGGAAGTACAGATTCGGTTGTCAGTGCTCCGACAGAGCTTACATTTATCTTTGCCGATGGTGATGATGGCGCAAAGACATCCATGAACACGATCGTGGATCGCTTTAACGAAGCATACCCGGATATTACCGTGACAATCGAACCTGGAAACGGTGGAGCATACAGTGAATTTATCAAAACGAAAGACAGTGTCGGCGAGTTCCCGGATGTCATGGAGATGAGGGACACCGCATTGTATGTAAGAGCTGATAAGTTAGAGGCACTTCCGGATGATATCGTGGATCTGTTTAAGACGACAACGGATTTTAATGGTTCTGTCTATACTGCACCGCTTGCCGGAGAGAACACAGACGGTATTTTTTACAATAAAAAATATTTTGATGAGAATGGTCTGACAGAGCCGGCATCCTATGATGAGTTTTTAGAGCTTTGTGAGAAGATCAAAGATTTAGGGGATATGTCACCGCTTGTTGTCGGAGGACAGGATATCTGGCATATGGGATTCTGGTTACATAAGGCATATGCAGATCAGGTTCTCAGCCAGGACCCGGATTTTATCAAACACTGCTATGAAGGAACCAAAGATTTCTCGGATGAGACATTCAAAGCAGCTTTTGAGGAATTGGAGGACATTTTCAAATACGCACAGGACGGCTGGATCTCCACACCGGATGCACAGATCACAACATTCTTAGTAAATGACATGGCAGCAATGATGTTTTCCGGAACACATATGATCTCACAGATCCAGTCAGCGGATCCGGATTTTGAAATTGGCTGGTTTGCAATCCCAAGCCCGGATGGAAAAACACGTCTTGTAGGTGGCGGCGGTGCCGGTGGTCTTGCAGTGTCCGCAGAGGCAGCAAAAGACCCGGACAAAAAAGCAGCGGCAGAAGAATTTATCCGTTTCTTCTACCAGCCGGAGAACTATAAGGTATATTGTGAAGCATTAAGTGCAGTGCCTTCTACCGTGGATGAGCCGGATCTGGATGTGACACCTGTATTTCAGGAGATCATTGATGCGACAAACAGTGCAGATGAGTTATCACCTATGTGGAATGGTTTACAGGGAGAAAATGAATTACCACCTGACTTTAGAAACTTCACCTATAAAACTCTGATCGAAGTACTTCAGGGAACCAAGGATATTGATTCAGCCTGTGAAGAACTGAACAAAACATGGGAAGTAAGCATGGAAAGTTTCAATCCGGTTACAGGAGTGGGAATAGAATAGGAGAAAAAAGCAGGCTGCCGGAAAATGAAAATATTTCGGCAGCCTGTTACATAGAAGGTGTCTTATGGCACGGAAAGGAACGATCTTATGAATCAGAAAAAAGGGTTTGACAAAACAGCATGTGCCTTTATTGCGCCGGCGTTTATCATATTTACACTTTTTATCATCGTGCCTACGGTATCAAGTGTATATTACAGTTTTACTTCCTGGGATGGCATAAGTCCCAACATTAAATTTATCGGGCTGGCAAACTACAAAGAGATATTTACCAGTGCAAGATTTGGAAATGCCTTAAAAAATACGGTGATTCTGACCATTTTTATCTCTGTCCTGGAAAATCTGTTCGCATTGGCTCTTGCACTCATGGTCGACAATGTCAGATGGGGAAAAAATGTATTCCGGAGTGCATTTTATATTCCGGTATTAGTCAGTGGTATTGTATCCGGTTTTATCTGGAAGATCATGTACAATTATAATTTTGGTACGATCAACACGATGTTGCAGGACATCGGCATGGGAAACTTTAAACAGGACTGGCTTGGAAATACGGCACTCACACTGTTATGCATCGGTGTGGTTCTGGTATGGAAAGGTGCCGGTTATTATATGATCATTTATCTTGCTTCCCTGCAGAGTGTTTCAATGGATCTGATCGAGGCGGCACAGATCGATGGGGCAAATCCATTTCAGAGATTCCGGCATATTACGATGCCGCTCATCTCCGGGGCATTTACGATCAATTTTACATTGTCGTTAATTAACGGTTTAAAAGTATTTGACCAGATCAATGTTATGACGGACGGAGGTCCCGGATTTACATCGGAGACACTGGTGTATCTGCTTTAAGGTAGGTTTTAATGAGGGAAGACAGGGATTTGGAACTGCCGTTGGTATCATGCTCTTATTTATCATTATCCTGTTAAATACGATCCAGCAGAAGTTCTTAAGAAGCAGGGAGGTGCAGCTATAATGGAAAGAGGAAAGAAAAGGGTAAAACCGACAGATATTATTTTATTTATTGTGACAGTACTGCTGGCAGTCCTGTTTATTTATCCGATTATTTTTGCACTGATGTCTGCCTTTAAGAGCAATGGCGATATTTTAAAGAATCCGGTTGCATTTCCGACATCTTTGTATCTGCAGAATTTTAAAGATCTGTTCGCACAATCCGATTTTGGAACAGCCATTATTCATTCGATCGTTCTTACTGTGATATCTGAGGTGCTGATCGTGTGTATCGTTCCTCTGGCAGCATATGGGATCGAGCGGAGAAAAAGCAAACTCACAGGACTGATTTATACTTATTTTCTGGCAGGAATGATGATCCCGTTTCATTTATATATGTTTCCTTTATTTAAGGAATTAAAAATGTTTCACTTATTCGGAAATATGGTGGGACCGATACTCGTCTATATTTCAGGCTCGATTGCCTTTGGAACGCTTTTATACAGCAGCTTTTTAAAAGGAATCCCGTTAGAGATCGAAGAGGCTGCACAGATCGATGGGTGTACACCGTTCCAGACTTTCTGGAAAATTACGTTTCCACTGCTTGGACCTTGTACCGGTTCTATGGTAATATTAAATGGACTGGGAATCTGGAATGATTATCTGATGCCTTACCTGGTACTGCCAAGCGGAAAGGCAAAGACCATTACGGTTGAGATCGCTGCGTTTGTGGGACAGTATTCCGCCAGATGGGATATTGTTTTTGCGGGAACAGTGATTTCGATCGTACCGGCACTGATCATTTTCTGTATGTTCCAGAAATATTTCGTAAAAGGAATTACTGCGGGTGCAGCGAAAGGATGATGGGATGTCCGTTCAGAAGATTCGACATAAAAGTTTCAGTTTGTATCACAAGTTTGCAGTGGCAATCATACTCATCGGTCTGGTGCCGATGATGCTCCTGTCGACATTGATCACAAAACATATGATAGAAGAGTATAGAAATGCGTTAAGCACACAGTATGAACAGGCGGCTGGATATGTTTCCAGCAGCCTTTCTTCTATGTTTGAAACCTATAACACGATCTCAAAAATGCCATACTATTATAATTTGTCGGCAGATGAAAAGACCTACAATAATTATCTGTCTTTTGATAATTTCCGCAAGATCGTGTATGGGGAGGAATTGGAACCCGGACTGAAAGACGACATGAGGAAAAAAGAGATGAATGAATTCTTAAACTATCTTGGAAGTACGGACAGTAATATCGTGAGCACACATTTTCTTGCGAGGGATTTAGACGGAACACAGCTGGCATTTCATTATAGCATGAATGGCACCTATTTCAGAAATGAAGCATTGTTTGAGGAGGTGACGGGATATGCAGGATTTGATACCTCCTCAAATAAAATGATCCTGATACCGACTCATAAGACCGGATATTTTAACGGAATCTCTTCTCCGGTATTTACGATTGCGAGAAACTATTTTGATCTGAGGGGAGAGATTGGAAAGACACCGTACGTCGGAACCTTATTTATAGATGTCAATTTAAACAAGGTAGAAAAGATCTTCCGGAGTGTGGAGTTCAGCGGAAATGAAAAAATCTATGTGACCAATCAGGATGGAGCATGTTTTTACAGCAGTGAGGAAGGAAAAACAGGGACAGATATCAGTGCAGAACTCTCGGAGTTTGTGAACACAGACCGGCAGATTGTCATCAGAACGGAAGAAAATGCGTATGGCATATCAGTCATCGTTGTTATGGATACGTCAGAGGCATTTCGCAGCATAAAAAATTTACAGAAAATCATTTATATGATACTTGGGTGTTCTGTGATAACACTTCTTGCTGCATCCATCTATTTTTCAAAACGCTTAACGAAGCCGATTCATGAGATGATGGAACAGATGGATCAGATTGAAAATGGTAATTTTGATATACAGCTTCCGGTTTACGCAACGGATGAGATCGGAATCTTATCAGAGCGGTTTAATCAGATGAGCAGCGCATTGAAAAAATATATCAATGAGTCTTATGTTGCGAAGATCAGGCAGAATGAGGCGGAACTGACCGCATTGAAATCGCAGATATACCCGCATTTTTTGTATAATACCTTAGAGATTATCCGTATGACAGCATTGGAGGATGACGAAAAAAAAGTACCGGAAATGATAGAGGCGCTCTCGGAACAGATTCATTACCTGATCGGACCGGTGCAGGATATGGTTCCGTTGGAAAAAGAGATCGATATTGTGCGCAAATATGTATATCTGCTCAACTGCAGGATCACAGGAAAAGTCCAGCTGATTGTCCATGCAGAAAATGCAGAAAAACAGATGGTGCCGAGGCTTATTTTACAACCCATTGTGGAAAATGCATATGTACACGGGATTAAACCCAAAAATGGAAAAGGCAGTATCATGATCGAGGTAAAGGAGGAAGATCAGATATTGGAGATCAGTGTTATGGATAATGGAACCGGAATGGACAGCGGGACGCTTGATGGTATCCGGAAATTGTTAGAGGGGGATGAACCAGGCATAAAAAAT
>SAMEA104315434__coassemble_765_pt1 | contig 15244 bp, 11 predicted proteins | sample SAMEA104315434__metabat2_low_PE_001 | metagenome-assembled genome bin SAMEA104315434 (sample SAMEA104315434) | gut metagenome | biome: Monkey gut; feature: monkey-associated habitat; material: faeces | place: China | collected 2013 | reverse complement strand
GTGAATTAGACCGTATTGATACAAAAATTCTTGAAAAATACTGGGATTAAGGAGGGATGACGCATGGATCCGAATACGTTTCCGACGAAGGGAAATCTTATACTGGCAAAGAATGCGCTTGCATTGTCAAAACAGGGATTTGACCTGATGGATAAAAAAAGAAATATCCTGATCCGGGAACTGATGGAGCTGATCTCAGAGGCTTCGGATATCCAGAGTCAGATCGATGAGACATTTTCCAATGCCTATCAGGCACTGCAGAAAGCCAATATCCAGATGGGGATCCATCAGGTAGAACAGATCGCAAAGGCGGTTCCGGTCGAAAACTCCATCCGCATCAAGCGGCGCAGTGTCATGGGGACAGAGATCTCGAAGGTAGAGTATGAGAAAAAGAAGCAGACACCGGCATATTCTTTTTACCATACGAGAATGTCTTTAGATGAGGCATGTCAGCAGTTTGAAAAAGTAAAAGAATTAACGATCCGTCTTGCGGAGGTCGAAAACTCTGCATACCGCCTTGCTTATAATATCAAAAAGACGCAGAAGCGTGCCAATGCGCTCTCGAACATTACGATCCCGAAATATGAAAAACTGTCGCGTGAGATCCAGGATTATCTGGAGGAAAAAGAGAGGGAGGAGTTCACAAGACAGAAAGTCGTAAAGAAAAACCGGACGAAGAATGCAGGCTCCGGGATGATATCGTAAGAAAAATAAAGAAAGGGGCTGTCGCATTCATGAAAATTCATACAGGATATAGAATTGTGCACCATTCATTATCGATATCTTGTATGAAATTTTCTTATTGCGACAGCCCCTTTTTATGATAGTTTATGACAAAATGCTATGCTGCAGATTAATTTTTGTAGGTGTCAGCAAACAGATCACGGTACCATTTTAAGGCATCGATATAAGCATCATACACAGTCTGTGTGTCAAGGTTTTCTAAGATCATAAGTCGTGAAACTTCGGACCAGTTGCCTGCCTCATACTGTTTGATAAAATATAAAGGTTGCGCAAAAGTACCGCTCTGACGGATGAGCGCATCTTCGATGTCGCGTGAAACCTTAACCAGTGAAAGTGCTTCTTCCATTGGTTTATCAAGGATGATATCAAGTACAGAAAACAGTCCGCACAGGAACAGCTCCGATGCTTTACCGCCAAGCTCGAATGCAGGAGCAAGGTTTTCTGCGAACTTTGCGCGCAGGAGAGAAACACGGGTGATCTCGTTTGGCTTATCGGAACACAACTGATGAACAACGGCTGTGTTGATCCAGCGTTTTAATTCTTTCTGACCAAGCATGGCGGCTGCGTGCCGGATCGAAGTGATCTCTGAATTGACAGCCATATGGTTGACCATGCGCAGCAGTGAAATGACAAGTGCGGTATCATGACCAATGATATCGGCTGCCTTTGTCAGGTCAAAATCTTCCGTATTGACAAGGTTCATAAGTTCAATGTAATTGACTTTCAGCGGAGATACTTTGTGATCGCCTTTTGTGACAGGCAGTCTGTAGAAGCTTCCTTCGTACAGGGCACAGCTAGTGTCCTGACAGAGCGCTTCAAAAGTCTCGGCTTTGGTAATGTTTGAAGCACAGAGTTTCATCTGTGGATAAACCTGATGGAAATAGATGCGGGCTTTGCTGACATCGACCTGTTCGCAGTCTAACATGACATAATCCATCAGGGACAGCAGATCATGGTAAGCTTCATAATTTGATACCGGAAGCTTACGGATAGCAAAACGGTAACCCATTTCTTTCAGTGCTTTTACACGGTCAACGTACATTGGTGTGCATGGGATATTTCCTTTCAGCAGCAGTACGAAAAATTTATGTGGCAGCTTGCATTGTGCTGGAATATCGGAAAAGATTGAGATCTCATTTACCGGGATGAAGATTTCTTTTGCCGGGGCAAGTGTCTCAAGTCCCATATGCAGGATCAGTTCAAATCCATCAATCTGGGCGGCGCCATCATTGCTTCCACTTCCTAAAAGGTTTGGGTGAAGCAGGAAATTTGATTTCTGTGTATACAGAGAATATGCGCTGACTTTTATGTTTTCATCAAATAGGGGTATTAGTGTAACCAGCATAGGCGTTCTCCTTATAGCATGGATCCCCGAAAGAAGAAACCATGCGAAACTTTAATATTTATCTACCTTTACTATACTATAAATCTGTGAAAAAAGACACATTTTTTTGCAAATTAATGAACATAATTCTTTTTTTTGGAAAAATATTTGAAAATACTTGATATTTCGGAATGAATGTGGAAAACTAAATTTAGAAGAATGGGAGGGATTTGCATGCTAAAACAATGGGAAAAAACAGAACGTCCGTCAGATGCAAAGTTGGAGGAACGGCTGCAGGAGGCACGGATGAAACTGCAGGAGCAGCAGCTTAAGGTAAAAGAACACGGACTGCCGGTGCTGGTGCTTGTGGAAGGCTGGGGAACCGCAGGCAAAGGCTCGCTGATCGGTCAGATCATTAAAAATATTGATCCAAGATTCTTTAAGGTTGCGTCCATGGCAGCACCGACGGAGGAGGAAAAGAGAAAACCGTTTTTGTACCGTCATTTTGTGAAAATTCCGGAGAACGGCAAGTTTAGTTTTTTGGACTCCGGCTGGATGGATGAGATCATGGGGGAAAGACTGCACGAAAAACTTGGAGACGAGGCATATGCGCACCGCATTGAAAGTGTCAAGCGGTTTGAGCGCCAGTTGACAGATAACGGATATCTCGTTGTAAAATTATTTTTGCAGGTGTCTAAAAAAGAGCAGGAAAAACGGATCGGACATCTTTCTAAGGAGAAGGATACCAGATGGCGTGTCAGCAAGAATGACCGCTGGCAGAATGAGCACTATGAGAAATGCTTCAATGCATTTGATTCCTATTTAAAGGAGACGAATCTTCCATCCGCACCGTGGTATATCATTGATGCGGAGTCAAAAAAATGGACGGAATTGCAGGCACTTGAGATCCTGACGGAGGGCATTGATGTTGCACTTGCGAACAATGCGATGGCGGTGCCGATCTTACAGAATGTATTCTCTATGGAAAAGATGCCGTTATTGTCGGAGATTCCACTCGACAAGACGATCGGAGAGGATGAATATAAAAAAGAACTGAAACGTCTCCAGCACCGTCTTGGAGAACTTCACAACCGACTGTACCGCAAAAAAGTTCCGGTCATCATCGCATATGAGGGCTGGGATGCAGCCGGAAAGGGCGGCAATATCAAGCGGATCACCGGGGCACTCGATCCGAGAGGCTATGAAGTACATCCGATCGCAAGCCCGGAGCCGCACGAGAAGGCGAGACATTATCTCTGGCGTTTCTGGACGAGACTGCCAAAGACAGGACATATCGCGATCTTTGACCGCACCTGGTATGGCAGGGTCATGGTGGAGCGTCTTGAGGGATTCTGCAGTGAAAATGACTGGAAACGCGCCTACAATGAGATCAATGAATTTGAAAAAGAGCTGCATGACTGGGGAGCTGTCATTATCAAATTCTGGGTGCAGATCGACAAGGATACGCAGCTGGAGCGTTTTAATGAGAGACAGAACACACCGCAGAAGCAGTGGAAGATCACAGATGAGGACTGGCGCAACCGTGAAAAATGGGATCAGTATGAAGATGCGGTCAACGAGATGATCCAGAAAACCAGCACGACATATGCACCGTGGCATATCTTAGAGTCAGTGGATAAGCGGTATGCGAGGATCAAGGCATTGAAGATCGTGATCGAAGAATTAGAAAAAGTGCTGGAGTGATGGATATGGAAAAGTGCAGATATTTTTGAGGTCTGTCAGTTAGTCAAAAGAGATACAGATGGGCGAAACAAGTACAGGATATTCTTGTTTCGCCCGTTTTTTTGCAAATTGGTTGACATAATATTATCAAATGGGCGAATGAAAACAACTTTTCTAAATGTGTGATTTTTCACAGGTTCTAGCGCAGATTCTCCCAGTCAATTTTCTCATTGCGGTAGAAATATTCCCGGTCATGCAATCCACCAGGTGCCGTCTGCCGCCTGATACAAATCGCCAACTTCTTCGGAAAGCGTATTTCCACTGAAATCTTTTACAATAACTTTATAGTAAAGATCATAACTGTCTGTGGCACAGTCATTTTCGTCATCCCAGCCTTCTTCCACCCAGGATTCAAAATATATTTTTTTATCTGCCATCAAAAGGGCGCTTTCATGACCGGTTATCGGAAAAGAAATTTTCTCGGGATAATAACATACAAAGGTGTCCTCCTGACTGATGATGTGTACCGGATTTCCAATGATGCGAAGATTATACAGATTGACTTCTTCTGTACTAAGTTCTGTCTCTTTTTCTAAAAGTTTTTCGGGAATATAGCGGTACAGAGAGATTTTCTTTTCGTCATAATCGCCCTGCAGAAAATAGTAAAAACCCTCTGCATAGACAGGATTGCTGTAAACAACATTTCTTTTTTTTGCAAACGGTCTGTAAACTTTACCGGACTCAAAATCAAAAAACAGAATGATCGAACCCTGATATCCGCCGGATTTTGACCATTCGATCAGGTCATAAAAGTCATTGGTATCCGAATGGGCATAAGCGAACCGGTCCTGACCGATGATTTTTTCAATATATTTTCCAGATACTTCCTGAAAACGTTTTATCATACTGTTTGTCTCCTTCCTGAAAAATTTCCTGACAGAAATTATTTCCATTCTACCATACCATGGGAAAAACAGATACATTTTTCTTCTGTTTTTTGTCCCGGATTGCCCCCTGCGATAACGGACAATAATAAACAAATTATGCCATACCTGGCAATACCGTTTTGCTATCGCAAAATCTATAATAAAGTCATAACAAAGGGAACTTAGCTAGGGGCTTTACAAACGCTGAGTCCTGACAGGGAGAAAGGAGATTTTTGGGGGTGCAGTACGGACATTTTGACAATAAAAAAAGAGAGTATGTGATCGATCGCATTGATCTGCCGGTATCGTGGACAAATTATCTTGGGGTGAAAGATACCTGCGTCGTGGTCAATCATACAGCAGGGGGTTACATGTTTTACCAGTCTCCGGAATATCACAGGGTAACGAGATTCCGGGGCAATGCCGTTCCGATGGACCGGCCGGGGCATTATGTCTATATCCGGGACAATGAAGACGGGGATTACTGGAGCATTTCGTGGCAGCCGGTCGGCAAGCCGTTAAACCAGGCAAAATATATCTGCCGCCACGGCATGAGCTACTCGGTATACGAGTGTGATTACAAGGGGATCAAAGCCGAGCAGACGCTGGTCGTTCCGATGGATGATGATGTGGAACTTTGGGATGTAAAACTGAGAAATACCACAAAAGTGAAACGGAAACTTTCGGTATTTTCTTACTGTGAATTTTCGTTCCATCATATCATGATCGACAATCAGAACTTCCAGATGAGCCTTTACTGTGCGGGATCTTCCTATGAGGACGGAGTGATCGAGCACGATCTGTTTTACGAGGAGTTCGGTTACCAGTATTTTACCGCAAACTTTAACCCGGACGGTTATGACTGTGTGCGCGATAAATTTATCGGTGCATACCGGACGGAGGATAATCCGGTCGCTGTGGAAAAGGGGGCATGCAGCGGATCGACAGAGCTTGGAAATAATCATTGCGGAAGTCTTGAAAAAGAACTGGTGCTTGAACCGGGCGAGGAAGTGCGCCTTGTGTTTATGCTTGGCGAGGGCAACCGCGAAAAGGGAAAACAGATCCGGGAAAAATACAGCAATCCGCACAATGTGGATCATGTATACGAGCAGCTCGCCGCATACTGGGATCAGAAGTTTCAAAAGTTACAGATCAATACGCCAAACGACGGCATGAATACGATGATCAACACCTGGAACCTGTATCAGGCGGAAGTAAACATCATGTTTTCCCGATTTGCCTCGTTCATTGAGGTCGGTGGAAGAACGGGACTTGGCTACCGTGATACGGCGCAGGATGCCATGACGATCCCGCATTCCAATCCGGAAAAATGCAGACAGAGGATTGTGGAGCTTTTACGCGGACTGACATCAAAGGGCTACGGACTTCATCTGTTCCAGCCGGAGTGGTTTGAACCGGAGGATGAGAAAAAAGAAAAGAAAAAGCCGTTCAAATCACCGACCGTTATCCCGTCGATGAATCAGAAGGATATTGTACATGGAATCGAAGATGCCTGCTCGGATGATGCACTCTGGCTGGTGCCATCCATCACAGAGTACATAAAAGAGACCGGTGAGATCAGTTTTGTGGATGAGATCGTGACTTATGCGGACGGCGGGGAATCCACCGTATATGAGCATATGAAAAAAATCCTTGATTTTTCTGCAAAAGAGGTTGGGGCAAACGGAATCTGCAAGGGACTGCGTGCCGACTGGAATGACTGCTTAAATTTAGGCGGCGGCGAGAGTGCTATGGTCACATTTTTACATTTCTGGGCGATCCGGAACTTCTTAGAACTTGCGGAATATCTGGGAAGAAACGAAGATGTGGAGAAATACACGGCGATCCTTGAAAAGATCCAGAAAGTCTGTGACGATGTGATCTGGGATCAGGAGTGGTTTATCCGCGGTATCACCAAAAACGGAAGAAAGATTGGAACGATGCAGGATGAGGAGGGAAAGGTCCATCTCGAATCCAATACCTGGGCAGTTCTTTCCGGCGCTGCGGGGGAGGAAAAAGGAAAACGCGCGATGGATAGCGTAGACAAGTACCTGTATACACAGTACGGACTGTTACTCAATGCGCCATCCTACACAAAACCGGATGATGACATCGGATTTGTCACGAGAGTTTATCCGGGACTGAAAGAAAACGGATCCGTATTTTCCCATCCAAACCCATGGGCGTGGGCGGCAGAATGTGTGCTTGGAAGAGGAGACCGCGCAGAGAAATTTTACAATGCGCTCTGTCCGGCTTACCAGAACGATAAGATCGAGATCCGGGAATCCGAGCCTTATTCCTACTGCCAGTTTATCGCCGGAAGAGATCACAAATCATTTGGAAGGGCACGTCATCCGTTTATGACCGGAAGCGGCGGATGGGCATATTTCTCCGCAACCAGATACATGCTTGGAATCAAACCGCAGTACGAGGAGCTTGTGATCGACCCGTGTATCCCGGCAGACTGGGATGGATTTTGCGCAAAGAGAGAGTGGCGCGGGGCAACATTTGACATTGAGGTGAAAAATCCGGATGGTGTCATGAAAGGTGTGAAAGAGATCCGCTTAGACGGAGAAAAGACGGAACACATTCCGGTGCAGGAAGCAGGAAGCGCACATAAAGTAGAAATCATTATGGGGTAAGAAAGGGGAGCTGACATATGGATATCAAATTTGGAACAGGTGGCTGGAGAGCCATCATCGGGGACACTTTTACAAAACAAAACATACAGTTACTTGCACAGGGAATGGTCAACAAAATGCAGAGCGAGGGCGTAGCCGAGCAGGGCATCGTCATCGGATATGACAGACGTTTCCTGTCAAAAGAGGCAATGCAGTGGTCGGCAGAAGTTTTTGCGGCTGCAAAGATCAAATGCCTGCTGGTCAATAAATCTTCACCGACGCCGCTGATCATGTATTATGTGATGAAACATGAACTGCCATACGGAATGATGGTCACTGCGAGCCATAACCCGGCAATCTACAACGGAATCAAAGTATTTACGGCAGGCGGCCGTGATGCAGACGAGATCCAGACGAAAGATATCGAAAATTATATTGCTGATATCAGACCGGAGCAGGTACACGCTGTGGAATATGAGCAGGGCAAAGAAGAAGGTTACATTGAAGAGATCTATCCGCTCAATGAGTATCTGGATAACATTCTTGCATCCGTGGATATCGATGCAATCCGCAATGCAGGACTTAAGGTGGCACTCGATCCGATGTACGGCGTCAGTGAGACATCCTTAAAGACGATCCTTCTCACCGCACGCTGTGAAGTGGCAACGATCCACGAGCGCCATGACACGCTCTTTGGCGGAAAACTGCCGGCTCCGTCCGCAGCGACACTGCACTCCCTGCAGAACTATGTCGCAGAAAAACATTTTGACATCGGTGTTGCGACTGACGGTGACGCAGACCGTATCGGTGTGATCGACGATGAAGGAAAATTCCTGCATCCAAATGACATTCTGGTATTGTTATATTATTACCTTGTCAAATTCAAAGGCTGGCACGGCCCGGTTGTCCGCAATATCGCGACAACACATATGCTCGATAAAGTGGCAGAAAAATTTGGAGAACAGTGTTATGAAGTCCCGGTCGGATTCAAATACATCTCCGCAAAAATGCAGGAGACCGGAGCCATCATCGGCGGTGAATCTTCTGGCGGACTGACTGTACATGGACACATACACGGAAAAGACGGAATCTACGCCGCAGCACTCTTAGTGGAAATGCTCGCCGTCACCGGCAAAAAACTGTCCGAGATTATGAAAGACATCCATGAGGAATGTGGCGAGATCCATATGGAAGAGCGCGACTACAAATTCTCCCACGAAAAGAAACAGCAGATCTATCAGGTCTTAATGGAAGAAAAACAGATCCCGGAACTGCCGGAAGAAATCGACCGTATCTCCTACTTGGACGGCAGCAAAGTCTACTTCAAAAACGGTGGCTGGGTCATTGCCAGATTCTCCGGTACCGAGCCGCTTCTCCGTATCTTCTGCGAAATGCCGGAATACGAGGATGCGTGCCGGATCTGCGGGATTTATGAAGAGTTTTTAGGATTGAAAAAATAGAGATGTGTGGGCAAATTAGTGCGTTCAGGTTGTGAAGCACTAATTTGCATTGCAACATCTCGTAATAGAAAAAATACTTGTCACTCAGGCTCCCGCATGGGAGCCGTCAGTGACAATAAAGCGAAAACAGACAGGAACCGCGAAAGTGGTATCGCCTGTCTGTTTTTTCTGATAAAATAAAAAGTATACAATGCAAAAGGGGTCAAAACACTTCGTCTGGCAGCTTGCCGGATGCGGCAAACTGCCAGTTGCAACACCTCGATTCCCTTTTGCCCCACACTTTATCGAAAAAAACGGAGGAACCACCATGCCACACCCAAAACAACCCCGCTCCCTAAACAAACGCCTTCTCACCCTGATCATTCTGTGCTGGATCGCCCCCATCGCCGTCTTCTTCCTGTTCACTACCATTTTCTACCAGAACGGGATCGTCCAAAAGACCGAAAGCCTCATGGAAAAACAGCTTGTTAACGCTGCCTCTTTCGCCAGCATCCGCATCGAGGACGCGATCGTCCTCTGCCAGAAACCATCCTACGAAAAAACATGGGAAAACGCCTGGCGAAAATACAAAAACGGAAAATACAGCTGGCGAGAATACCTGCTGGAAGTAAACACGAGCCTGAAAGGAAAATTTTACTTAGATGAGCGTTTTAATATGTACGCCTTTTACGGTACAGACTTTGTCAGCGCACAGAACGTACCGGAATGTTTCTCATCGAGGACCGGCATCTCCTTCCGCAGCTATGTGGATGAGATACAGCCGTCACTTCAGGATTTTATGCAGTCGGATTCCTCCTATACCCATGTGCAGATCGTGGACGAGCGCATCTTTATCGTACGAAATCTATATACTACAAGCGACTACAAACGCTATGGAACGCTGGTCGTGGAACTGAATAAGGACAAGGTATTTCAGGATGTGGAGCCGGATATCCGGAAAAATATGGTCGTCTGCATCAATGACGGGGCAGACCGTCTGGATTTTGGTGCAAGTGCGCATATGAATGAAAAATGCGCTGCACTGATGGAAAAGCTGTGGGAAAAGTATGACGGGCACAGCACGGATTTTCATAAGACGCGCAGTTTGTCCTGTAATGCATACCTGTATCAGAGTAAGACCGATGATTACCATATGGGCATTATGGTGCTTGCCAACCGTTTTGAGATGTACTGGGTGCTGTATGAATTTTATTTTATCATGATCGCGATGTTAGCCCTGTTTGCCCCGATCGTGTGCTATGTTCTGCACTTTCTGCACAAACAGATCGAGATCCCGATCGAGCGTATGATGGATGCATCCAAGCGCGTGGCAGAAGGAGAAATCGGTGCAACCGTGGATGGCGGACAGATGCCAAACCAGGAATTTGAATATCTGATGAACAGTTTTGACGGGATGTCAAAGCAGGTAAAAGATCTGTTTGAGTGTATTTATGATGAAAAACTGGCACGAAAAGATGCGCAGATACAGGCGCTTCAGGCGCAGATCAATCCGCACTTTTTAAATAATACGTTAGAGATGATCAACTGGCAGGCAAGATTAAACGGAGATGCCGTGATCTCAAAAATGATCGAGTCGCTTGGAACGGTACTAAATTACAGGATCAACCGTTCCAATGTCAAAGAGATCCATCTCGCGGAGGAGCTGCAGTGCACGGACGCTTATTTTTACATCATGTCCATACGGTTCGGGCAGCGTTTGAAAATTGAAAAAGAGATCGATGAGAGCCTGCTCTATATCATGGTGCCTCCGCTTATTTTACAGCCGATCGTGGAAAATGCGATCGTGCACGGGGTTGAGGTCGTGAAAAACGGAGTGATCCGCCTCTGCATTTACCATGACGGGGAGTCTGTCTATCTGGAAGTGCGAAATACCGGAAAGAAGATGACAGATGAGGAGAAAAACAGGATCCAGGCAATGTTAGACGGGGATGATTCCAAGATCCCAAAACGGGAGGGACATCACACTTCGATCGGCATACAGAATGTAAACAAACGGGTCAAACTTGTTTACGGGGAGGAATACGGACTTACGATCGAACAGAATGAGGAACTGGTCACGATCACGAAGATCCGTCTGCCATTTTATATAGAAGAAACCGTGTCTGTACCGAATACACAAAGCAAAAAAGAACAAGAAGAGGACAATATGGCAAGATTAAACAAATAATGTCAAAGCCATCTAAAGCTTTTTGTGCGTTGTGCTCGTATAATATAAGCATAACAAAACAAAAGTTCATACAAACAATGAAGGAGGTTTTTACTATGAAGAAAAAGTTTTTATCCGTTTTGTTGGTGGGGGCAATGACAGCATCTGTTTTGGCAGGTTGTGGTGACGCAAATCAGGGGGCAGCGTCAAACAATACTGCAAACGCAGGAAACAAAGAAGATGCAGCAGGTACAGAAGCAAATGCAGGAAGTACAGCAGCAGATTCCACAAAGAATCCGATCACATTAAAGACCGTATCTATGTTTGGCGGTACAGATCCAAACAAAGAAACCTACGAGGCGATCAATGAAGAGTTCATGAACGAGAACAGCTATGTGACGATCGAAGATAATTCACAGACTTCCGATGAGGAGTGGAAAGCAGCGATCAATGCAGATTTCAGTGTTGGAAATGAGCCGGATGTCATCCAGTTCTTTACCGATGCGACAGCAGACAGTATTATCGCAACAGATAAGCTGGTTTCTATCGATGAGATCCGTGCAGAGTATCCGGATTACGCAAAAGACACCTTAGATTCTGCACTCGAAGCTGCAAAGAATACAGACGGTGTAGAGAGAGCAGTTCCGACAACCGGTTACTGGGAAGGTTTATACTGCAACAAAGATCTGTTTGACCAGTATGATCTTGAACTTCCGACAGACTGGGCATCGATGGAAAAAGCAATCAATACGTTTAATGAAAACGGAGTGATCCCGATCGCATGTTCCTTAAATAATGTTCCTCATTACTGGATCGAGTTCTTAATGCTTTATTCATCCGGTGTTGATGAGTATACATCGGTTCCAACCACCGCTCCGGAAGGATGGGTAAAAGGAATCGAGATGTTTAAGACTTTAAGAGATATGGGAGCATTTCCGGCAGATACCGATACCGTAGATGATGCTTATACCGGACAGTTATTCCGTGACAAACAGGCAGCAATGCAGTTAGACGGTTCCTGGTATGCAGGTAACATTGAAGACACTGAGAATACCGTAGTGATCGCTTTTCCAGGTGTGCCGGATCAGAAGGCAGAGGCAAATACGATCGTTGGTGGTATTTCTTCCGGATTCTACATCACAAGAAAAGCATGGGAAGATCCTGACAAGAGAGATGCAGCAGTCAAATTCGTAATGGCACATACATGCCAGGCAGGCGTACAGCGTTACTGGGAAGCAACCGGTGCGGTTTCACAGGCAGCAGTAGAGGTTACTCCGGTGGAAGGTGCAACTCCATTTGCAGAATCTATCGCAGCTTATACAAGCAGTGCAACAGCCATTGTAGCACCGACAGATTCCAGAATCGGTGATGCATATAAGACACTTGTTTCAGAGATCGTAAAAGTATCTGTTGGCCAGATGACAGCAGAAGAAGCTGTAGATGAAACGATCGCAATGATGAAATAAATCCGTACTGTTGCGAGATTGAATAATAGAGTGCACGCGCCGCGAACATTCTATTATCATGAATATTACGATAACAGAATGTATGTAACAGATACATTCTGTTATCAGGGAAAGAAAGGTGGAAACGTATGTTATATAAGAAAAAATGGCCGCTGTTCATATTTTTGGTGCCGGGTCTGTTATTTTTGCTGATCTTTCTTTACATACCGTTTGTTGAGAATATTAAGAACAGTTTTTATGATATGTCCTCCGTTGTGAGGATGCCGGGACAGGAATGGGAATTTATCGGATTATCCAATTATAAAAAATTACTGACAGATCCGGATGTGAGATCTGCTCTGATCAATACCGTTAAAATGATGGTGCTCACAGTGATTTTTGAGGTCGGTATCGCATTTGTCCTTGCAGTTATGGTATCCCAGATCAAAAAATTACAGCAGCTATTCCGTACCGTATATTTTTTCCCGGTAGTAATATCCGCAACAGCGATTGGTCTTTTATTCAAATTATTTTACAACTATAACGGCGGTATGTTAAATCAGGTACTGGCATATTTCGGAAAAGATCCGGTGCTCTGGCTGGGTCCTGACCTTGCATTTACCATGATCTGTATCCCGACCCTGTGGAGTTACATCGGATTCTACTTCGTCATCCTGCTCACAGGACTGGCAGATATCCCGGAGGATATCTACGAGGCAGCTTCCATTGACGGATGCAGCAAATTCATGCAGGTATTTTACATCACACTGCCAAGTTTAAAACCGGTATTCTTCACATCGGTCACACTGGCAGTAACCGGAGCCTTGAAAGTATTCGATCTCCCGTGGGTACTCTCTCCAAACGGAGCGCCGCAGGGACTGACACATTTCCTCGGAACATACATGTATCAGACGGCATACGGACTGAACAATTATGATTATGCATCGACACAGGCACTGCTTATCGTAGTACTGGGTGTGGTCGTATCAAAAGGCGTAGGATTCCTGACAGAGGATAAAGAAGAACGCCGTTTAAAGAAACTTGAAAAAGCGAAAAAACGTGCTGAAAAAAACGGAAATAAATTCGTAGAACAGGAGGTGGCGTAGGATGGATGCAGCAGTTGCTATTAGCAGACCGAAGAAAAGAAAAGCAAAGCTCTCTCCGGGAATGGCAGTCATATACCTTATTTTAATCTTCTGGGCACTGCTTACGATATTCCCATTTGCATGGGTTGTGATCAACTCATTCAAACCATCGGCGGAAGTCCTTCGCTCCTCTTTTGCTCTTCCAAAAGAGTTTTCGCTGATGAATTATCACAATGCATTTACAAAACTGAATGTTTTAAATGCCTACAAAAACAGCTTTATCATTTCCGGCTGTGTGACCGTTGGAGTTATGATACTTGCCTCTTTTATGGCATTTGCACTGACAAGATATCATTTTAAGGGAAAACAGTTTATCGACAGTCTGATCGTGGCAAGTCTGATGTTCCCGGCATTTGCAACGATCATCCCGGTTTACAAAATGATCATCGAGTGGGGGATCTTAGGAACCAAAACAGCGGTGATCCTTCCGCAGATCGCAGGAAACTTAAGTTTTGCAACGATCGTAATGACCGGTTTCATGAAAAGCATTCCGATCGATATGGAAGAATCCGCCTACATGGAAGGCGCAAATGTATTCCAGGTATTTATAAAGATCATCGTACCGCTCTGCAGATCTTCGCTTGCAACGGTCGCGATCTTCAGTTTCTTATGGTCCTATAATGATCTGTTTGTGCAGAAGATCATGATCGCAGGACATAAGCAGAACTATCCGGTATGTACACTGTTAGAGGAGATCAGTTCACAGTACGGAACCGATTTCGGACTGATGGCAGCATCGGTAACGATCATCGTCATCCCGGTCATGATCGTGTACATTCTTCTCCAGAAGAATATCATCAAAGGATTGACAGCAGGTGCCGTGAAAGGCTAAAATAAAGACAGAAAAATCAGAATCGGCGAGCCCAGTTGGGATCGTCGATTTTGGTATATTAAGAGAAGGGGAGAACAATGCATGTATAAGGTATTGCTGGTAGATGATGAGCCGATCATTGTGGAGGGACTTTCGAGAAGTATTCCGTGGGAGCGCTGGAACTGCCGTGTTGTTGCGACAGCGAATGATGGAATGGAAGGAAAAGAACTGATCGAAAAAGAGAGACCGGATATTGTGTTTATGGATATCTGTATGCCGGAGATGAATGGCTTGCAGATGATCGCTGCATTAAATTCACAGTTCCCGGACCTTGAAGTGAGCGTACTTACCGGGTATCGCGATTTTGAATATGCAAAGGAAGCGATAAGGCTTGGGGTGACGCGTTTTCTGTTAAAGCCGTCGAATATGGACGAGCTGGAAGAGGCGATCGAGTGCATGTGCGCCAACCTGAAAAAGAAAGGGATCACCGGGGAGGAAAAAGACAAAGACGAAACAAAAGAAAAAGAGGGGGAGAGTGCATCGAGCAGTTTTATTGTGAAAAATGCACTGGCATATATTGAGGAAAATTATACACAAAAGCTCACATTAAGCGAGGTCGCAGAGAAAACATATGTGAGCCAGTGGCATTTGAGCAAGCTGTTAAACCGCCATACCGGACAGAGTTTTTCGGATATTTTAAACCATACGAGGATCGAACATGCAAAGGAACTGTTAAAAGATCCGTCCTTACGCATCGGGGATGTCTCAGATCAGGTAGGGTTTCTGGATCTGGCGCATTTCTCGCGCGTATTTAAAAAGCAGGTGGGGGTGTCTGCAAATGAATACCGCAATCAGGTGCTTGGAAAGTAATAGAGATGATGAAAAAGGAGGCTGCATGGCAGCAATGTCATTTAGTTAAGGCATTGAGTCAGTAGTCTT
>SAMEA104315434__coassemble_757_pt1 | contig 15403 bp, 8 predicted proteins | sample SAMEA104315434__metabat2_low_PE_001 | metagenome-assembled genome bin SAMEA104315434 (sample SAMEA104315434) | gut metagenome | biome: Monkey gut; feature: monkey-associated habitat; material: faeces | place: China | collected 2013 | reverse complement strand
ACGATCCGGTCACGACTACAGACGAGCTGATCCCGTCCGGAGAGACATCCTCCTTCCGTTCCAACCCGCTTGGACTTGCAGAGTTTGCACTTTCCAGAAAAGATCCGCAGTATGTGGGCCGTGCAAAAGAGATCCAGAAAGCGCAGAAAGCATTGGAAGCCGGAAACTGTCCGTTAGAGGCATTGGAGGAATTAAGACCGGTTATGGATGCGATCGATAAAGCATTCCCGGAGACAAAATTCGAGGATAACCACTCCAATGGAGAGATTGGATTCGGAAGCACTATTTTTGCAGTGAAACCGGGCGACGGTTCCGCGCGTGAGCAGGCTGCCTCCTGCCAGAAGGTACTTGGCGGCTGGGCAAACATTGCCAACGAGTATGCAACCAAACGTTACCGTTCGAACCTGATCAACTGGGGCATGCTTCCATTCATCATCCCGGAGGGCGAACTGCCGTTTAAAAACCTTGACTATTTATATATTCCGAATATCCGTAAAGCAGTTGAGGACAAACAGTCCGAGATCACGGCATATGTGATAAAGGATGGAAAAGCAGAGGAGTTTAAGCTGGGACTTGGTGCGATGACTGATGATGAGAGAGAAATCATCTTAAAGGGTTGTCTGATCAATTATTACAGAGGCTGAAAGTAAAAAATTTTTCACATAATTAAGAAACGTCCCGCGCATTGACTGCGTGGGACGTTTCCTGCTATAAAACCATAAAATTTTCATAGTTCCCAAAACTTCCAGTGAAAAAGAATTGCACCTGTGTTTTAGTAAGCGTATAATAAGAACATTAGATAGGACGGAGGATGACAATTTGGACGAACAGGAAAAGACAAAAAAAACATCTCAAAAAACAGACTGGGAACTAAAACCACAGTATGTCATTGTTGCACTGGTCGTATTTGTGACCTTTTGCTGCTGCATACTGTTTTTCTTTATGATCTACCGTTACAATGGATTTGCAGACTTCTGGAAAAAGCTGTCCTTAATTTTACAGCCGATCATCATTGGCGTCGTAGTCGCATATCTGTTAAATCCGGTTATGAAATTTTTAGAGGGATATCTGCTTAAGTTTTTTGAACCGCGGATGAAGAGTAAACGCAAGGCACAAAAAGCATCGCGGGGGATTGCGATTACCGGTTCTTTAGTATTTCTGGTAGGCATCTGTGTACTTTTAGTGGCAGCGATCGTGCCGTCTATCTCAGCGAGTATCCAGAGTATGATCACATCATTCCCACAGGAAGTGAAGAATCTGACGGCGTGGGTGGATGACGTGACAAACGGTGATACGGAGCTCGCATCCATGATCCAGCAGGGTGTGGACAAGGTGACCGATACCGTTGAGACCTTTTTCCAGGATGATATCTTTTCTAAGGTACAGACTTATCTCACTTCGATCACAAGCGGTGTGATCTATGGTGTGAAGTTTGTCTTAAATGTGATCATCGGTCTGATCATTTCCGTCTACGTTATGGCAGATCAGGAACATTTTGCCGGACAGGCAAAAAAGATCGTATATGCGATGTTCAAACCGGTGCGCGCTAATGTTATCGTTGATACGGTGCGCAAGAGCAATGAGATTTTCAGTGGATTTATCAGCGGAAAGATTTTAGATTCGGCGATCATTGGCGTGCTCGCCTATATCGTTCTGGCGATCATGAAGATGCCGGATACAGTGTTAGTTGCTGTGATCATCGGCGTTACAAATGTTATACCATTTTTTGGACCGTTTATCGGTGCGATACCGTCCTTTATCATTATTGTGCTGCAGAATCCAATGCAGGGATTATATTTTCTGGTCTTTGTCGTTATTTTACAGCAGATCGACGGAAATATTATCGGGCCGAAGATCCTTGGAAGTTCCACCGGGTTATCGGCATTCTGGGTGGTGTTTGCCATCCTGGTATTTGGCGGATTATGGGGATTCCCGGGAATGCTGCTCGGTGTACCGCTTATGGCAGTCATCTATTATATTGCACAGAAAACAGTGTCCTATTTCTTAAAAAAACGCGGGCTTACGACAGATACATTGGCATATGTACACCTGACGAAGGTTGATAAGGAGAGTAACCAGCCGGTTTATGAAAAGAATCAGCCGACCAGAAAAGAGCTGAAAAAACGTCGTGAAAAACATGTGGAGGAACCGGTAAAAGAGAGTAAAAAAGAAGAAAAAGATCAATGATCCGAAAGAGGGTATGGCAGGCCGCAAACCCTCTTTTTTCGCCTGTATCATGGCATTTTTTCTTAGATTAATTTTTGACATCTATATGTGCGTATGATAAACTAAGAGCAAAAGAGATGGCAAAAGAATAGCGCGTTCTGAGGTGGCATAATTTGGATAAATATGAATATAAATTGAAGCTGGATCAGATGAAGTCACTGACTGCCGAACATAATTATGAAAAGGCGGCAGAGATTGCTGATACGATTAATTGGAATAAAATAAAAAATGTAAATGCACTTGTAAAAGTTGGAGAAATATACGAGAATACCGGTCGTCTGGAGGACAGTCGTGAGATTTTACTCATGGCATATGACAGATCACCAATTGGAAGGATGATTATTTTCCGGTTGGCGAAAGTTGCGATCAAAATGAAAAATTTTGATGAGGCGAAGGATTATTACCAGGAATTTGTGGAGATCGCGCCGCATGATAATTTAAAATATGTGCTGAAATATGAGATCTGTAAAGCACAGGGATCAGACCTACAGACTCTGATCGGAATCTTGGAAGAACTGAAAGAACAGGAATATACCGAAGAATGGGCGTTTGAACTTGCCTGTCTGTATCACAAGGCAGGGATGGCAGACAAGTGTGTGGAGGCATGTGATGAGCTGGTCCTCTGGTTTGGAGATGGACCTTATGTCGAGCGTGCGTTAGAGCTGAAGATGATTTATCAGCCATTAAACAAACAGCAGGAAGAAAAGTACCAGAGATTTTGTCAGAAACGTGAAGGTGTTGTGGAAGTAAGACCTGAGGAGGAACTTGGTTCAGGCGAGATCGTGAATGAGCCGGTGCAGATACCGGATGTAAAGCTCTCACCGGACAGGTTTAATACGCAGAATCTCCAGGAAGAACTGCAAAAGATTATGCAGCAGATCATGCAGGCAACGGAGAAAGAGGCTGTTGCGGACAGCATGGATAATATTAAGAAGCTGGTGGAAGAGATTCCATATCTGCAGCTTCCGAAAGATGAATATGATCCATCTGAGGAAGAGGAAGCTGCCCCGGATCATATTGAGACGGATCACGAGATCGATAACTCGTTAAAGATCAATTTCAAAGAACTGCTTGCAGAAGAACATGATGGACAGATTGGAATGTATATGCCGGAGAAAACGGCATTAGAGCATCAGATCACAGGTCAGATGAGCATTGAAGAAGTGCTTGCTGAGTGGGAAAAGACCAAATATGCCGCAGAAGTTGCATTAGAAGATGCAAAGCAGCGCAGGCTTGAGTCAGCAAAAGCGCGTGCCCTGCAGGAGGCAGAAGAGATCATGGGACGTCTTGCAGATATCATTCCGAAATTGGATGCAGGTGTTGCGCCGAAGGATATACTGCAGGATCAGTACATAGAAGGCAAGCCGTTAGAAAATGACAGAGCGGCAGCCATGGTTGCAAATATGAACCAGATCTTACAGGAAGAGATCGAACGTATCTCCACAGAGACGGCAGATATTGATAAGCAGCTTGCAGAGGTGTCAGGAGCATCGCAGCCAGTTGAGGCAGAGGTAGTACAGGAAGCTGCACCAGAAATATCACAGGAAGTTGAAGAAGTTGAAGAAGTTGAAGAAGAAGAACCTGGGATGATGCAGACAAACGAAGATGAGGAAATAGCTAAGGATATTGATGTGGTTACTGCAGATACGATCGATCTCGGCAAAGTGGTAACCGATCAGGCATTGGCGGAGGCGGTAGAACATATTGTTGATACAGAAAGTATGGAAGAAGATACCGCACAAAGTGAATTGACTGATAATACGGCAGTGGAAGTGACGAAGGAGATCCTTGGGAACGAGAACCGGGTGGAGAGAGTTCTGCCAGAGATTAAAGAACCTGAGGATGAGACTGGTTTTGAGGCGATCACATCACTGAGCAGAGAACTGCGTGAGATATTTACTTATTTTGTTTCTATAAAAGGCATGGAAGAACAGCTTTGTCAGGCACTTACAGGAGCCGCAAGACACCTGATGACAGGAGCGGATTCTTCCACGGGAAATATGGTGATCCAGGGGGGCAGCGGGAGCGGTAAAACAGTTCTTGCAACCAGCATGGTAAAGGCTTTACAGAGGGAAACCGGAAAACCAAAAGGAAAGGTTGGCAAGATCGAGGCATCCGTACTGAATAAAAAGGACGTTGCATCTGTATTAAAGAAGATTTCCGGTGGATGTCTGATCATTGAGAAAGCCGGAGACATTTCCAAAGAGACGGCAGTCCGGCTGTCACTTCTCCTTGGGAATGATACCAGCGGATTACTTGTTATTATGGAAGATACACACAGGGGAATCGAGAAGGCTCTTGGGAGGGATGAAGGATTTGCATCCCGTTTTTCTGAGAAGATCAATATACCGATATTCACCAGTGACGAACTTGTTTCGTTTGCAAGATCATATGCGAATGAACTTGGATATACGATAGATGAGATGGGGATTCTGGCCCTTTATAACAGCATCAGCAATATTCAGAAATATGACAAAGCAACAACACTCACAGAGATAAAGGATATTGTGGATGGTGCCATTAAAAAATCAGAGAAAGGCGGATTAAGAAAAGCTTTCAGCATCATTACATCCAGAAGATATAATGATGAAGATTATGTAATTCTTCGCGAAAAAGATTTTGGAATCTAAAATATACAGGCTATAATTACCACATAAAAATAAAGGGGTGTAAGGGTATGGCTAATTTTTCAGAGTTGGATCGCTATTTATTTGGACAGGCGACACATTACGAGATTTATCGAAAACTGGGGGCACATTTTACGGATCAGTATGGAATCCGGGGAGTATGTTTTGATGTGTGGGCCCCGAATGCCGAAAGAGTCTGGGTGATCGGTTCTTTCAACGGATGGGATGAAACGGCAGATGAAATGACAAGACTAGAACCGGATACGATGGGAATATTTGAACTGTTTATTCCAGGGATAGAGGAAGGAGCGCTGTATAAGTACCTGATCGAGACGAAGGATGGAAAACGGCTTTACAAGGCAGATCCATACGCCAATTATGCAGAGCTTCGCCCGGGTACGGCATCTGCAGTCGCAGACATTGAGCATTTTAAGTGGACCGATGAAAAATGGATGAAAGAGCGTGCAGAGACGAAGGATATTTATGCAAAACCTATGTCGATCTATGAGGTGCATCCGGGTTCCTGGAAACGCCATCCGGGCAGAGAGGATGAAGGATTCTATACCTACAGGGATCTTGTAAAATATCTGATTCCGTATGTGAAAGAGATGGGATATACACATATTGAGCTGATGGGTATTTCGGAGTATCCGTTTGATGGTTCCTGGGGATATCAGGTGACCGGTTATTATGCACCGACGTCCCGGTATGGAACGCCGCAGGACTTTGCTTATTTTGTCAATGAATGTCACAAACATAAGATCAGTGTAATTTTAGACTGGGTTCCGGCACATTTCCCGAAAGATGCGCACGGACTTGCTGAATTTGATGGAACCTGTCTGTATGAATATGCGGATCCAAGAAAGGGTGAACATCCGGACTGGGGGACAAAGATATTTGACTATGGCAAGAATGAAGTCAAAAATTTCCTGATCGGCAGTGCACTGATGTGGATCGAGCACTATCACATTGACGGTCTGCGTGTGGATGCGGTGGCATCCATGTTATATCTGGATTATGGAAAGCAGCCGGGACAGTGGGTTCCGAATAAATACGGCGACAATAAAAACCTTGAGGCAGTGGAGTTCTTTAAACATGTCAACACACTGATCCTGGGAAGAAATCCTGGGGCGGTCATGATCGCTGAGGAGTCTACAGCATGGCCGAAAGTGACCGGACGCGTGGAGGACGATGGTCTGAATTTCAGTTATAAATGGAATATGGGATGGATGCATGATTTCCTGGATTACATGAAGCTTGATCCATATTTCCGCAAGGACAATCATCATAAAATGACTTTTGCCATGAGTTACAATGAGAGCGAGAAATATATTCTTGTGCTTTCCCATGATGAGGTGGTACACCTGAAATGTTCCATGATCAATAAGATGCCTGGCGAGATGAGGGATAAATTTAAAAACCTGATGGTCGGCTACGCATTTATGATGGGACATCCTGGCAAGAAACTGCTGTTTATGGGACAGGAATTTGCACAGCTTCAGGAGTGGAGCGAAGCAAGGGAATTAGACTGGTATCTGCTGGAGAACCCGGATCATATGCATATGCAGAACTGGGTAAAGAGATTATTACATATTTACCAGAAAAACCCGGCTCTTTATGAGTTGGACAGCAGTTGGGGCGGATTTGAATGGATCAATGCGAATGATGCGGAGAGAAGTATTTTCAGTTTTATCAGAAAGAGTAAAGACGGAAAGAACAATCTGCTTTTCGTATGCAATTTCACACCGGTGGAACGAAAGGATTACCGTGTAGGTGTGCCAAAACACAAAACTTATAAACTGATCCTAAACAGTGAGGATGCAGAGTTTGGCGGCAGCGGCAAGGCATGTCCGGTCAGCTACAAGGCTGTACAGCAGGAATGCGACGGAAGACCGTATTCGTTTGCGTACCCGCTTCCGGGATTTGGTGTGGCAGTATTCCGCTATTAAATGCGAGATGGAATTGTTCTGAAAAACTTAATAAATAGGTTGATGTATCCGATATATACATCAGCTATGGATGGCGCAGATATTTCAGGGAAGTGAAAGTATGCGCCATTCTTTTACCTTAATGACAGAAATGACAAGGAGAGTCGGATCATGAGAATAGATAACCAACAGCAGCAAAATAAGGGAGTGATGGATTTGATGCCGCAGACAAATGCGGCAGAAGAAAAAAAGGGGATCCAGTTGTTTGCGGATGCGGTAAAGACCGAGAGCAGCCAGAAAACGACGGGGACATCTTTCCAGGCAAATGAGGTTACATATCTGAATCCGGCAAAGGAAGAGAAGAAAACGGTCATAGATGAGATCGAGCAGTCCGGTTCGATGGATGCCGGGGAGCGGAAAGAGCAGATGGCAGTGCTTGCAGGGACAACATCACCGGAAGATTACCAGAAAATGCAGGAAGATGGGTTTTCACTTGATGATACCACAAGCAATACGATCGTGACGGTGACGGATAAGATCAAGGCACAGCTTGCGAAAGCGGGAGTGGATATCTCTGCATTTGGGGATGATCTTGATTTAGAGCAGCTTGCACAGATCACGGGGAATCCGGAACTCGCAATACAGATCGCAAACAGTCTGCGTGAAGCGGATCTGCCCCTGACGGATGACAATTTCAAACAAATTACAGAGACCATCGGTATGGCAGATTCCATATCGGCCTTGGATGATGGAGCGATAAAGTATCTGCTGGACAACCAGTTAGAGCCGACCGTACGGAATATTTATTTTGCAGAACACTCTGCAAGTGCGGGTTATGTTCCGGCGATGCCGGTGGATATTTCCTCCTTTCTTCCTCAGGTAGAATCCGTGATTGTATCCGCGGGGCTTTCTGTCAATGATGAGACGATTGCAGCCAGCAAATGGATGCTTGAAAACAATATACCATTGACGAAAGAGAATCTCACCTATGTACAGGCGCTGCGTCAGACGGAACTGACGGAAGGAGCGGAGGATGTAGCAGGGCTTGCAGCAGAGGCGATCAGCGAGGGAAAAAGTGCACAGGATGCAGTGATGCTTTCCGGGTATACCTGGATGCAGCAGGCAGAAGCTGCGGTGGATACGGTGGAGAATGCCACAGATGAAGACCTTGTGTATATTGTGGAAAAGGGACTCCCGCTTACGTTAGACAGCTTAAGGGAGGCCGCTGCAAACCGTGTGTCAGGAGGCACAGAGGGAAGCCAGTCTGCAGGAACAGCAGGAGCAGCAGAGGAAAGCCACTCCACAGAAACAGCAGGAGCAGCAGAGGGAAACCACTCCACAGAAACAGCAGCAGTAAATGGAAACCAGTCCGCAGCGCAGAATAATGCAGATGAAAATTACACGCAGAAAGGACAGCAGCTTTTGTCTGCGCGCAGACAGTTAGAGGAGATCCGTCTTGCAATGACGGCAGAGGCAAATTACCGTCTGCTCAAACAGGGCATTTCCATTGATACGGAACCATTGGTAAAACTGGTGGAACAGTTAAAGGACCAGGAGAATGCATATTACAGAAATCTGTTAATGTCTGAGGGCGTAGATGCAAGTGATGAGCAGGTAGAATTATTCGGGGAAATCGATAAAAAAGTTACTGACATGCGTTATGCTCCGGCATATGTGCTTGGAATGAAGGATGCCGATGTGTCGACCATCAATGGTGTCCATGAAGCCGGAATGGAGCTGAAAAGTTCCTTTGAAAAGGCAAATCAGCAGTATGAGACGCTGATGACTGCACCGAGAGCCGATCTGGGCGATTCGATCCAGAAAGCATTCCGTAACGTGGACGACATTTTAAATGATCTTGGCATGGAACTGACCGATGAAAACCGTCGTGCAGTACGGATCCTTGGATATAACAGTATCGAGATCACACAGGAATCCGTGCTTCAGATGAAAGCGGCAGACGAAGAAGTACAGCGTGTATTTCAGAATATGACACCGGCGGTTGTTACACAGATGATAAAACGCGGGATCAATCCACTGGAAATGAATTTTAAATCACTGAATCAGGAAGCAGAAAATATCAAAAGTGAAGAACTTAGCGGAGAAGATAACCGCAAATTCAGTGAATATCTCTGGAAGATGGAACAGAATCATGAGATCAGTGAGGAGGAGCGCAGTTCCTACATTGGAATCTACCGCCTGATCCGGCAGGTGGAAAATACAGATGGAGCAGCAATCGGTGCACTGGTACAGCAGGGGGCACCACTTACAATGAAAAATCTTTTGACGGCAGTGCGCTCTGAAAAGCGCAGCAGTAAGATGGATTATTCGGTGGATGATGATTTTGAGGGTGTATCGCGGTTATCTATGGGAAATTCTATTACGGATCAGATTGAAGCTGCGTATCAGAATAACTGCTTAAAAGATGCATCGGAACTATTGACACCTGAACGCGCGAAGGTTTTATTTGAACAGGATTCTGACTGGGAAAATATGACGCCGGAGGAGTTTAAGGCGGCTCTGGAACAGGCAAAGGAACAGACCGATGAGAGCGCCGTTGATGCGGGCTACGCAAAAGAACAGCTTGCACAGTTAGAGCAGGCGGCAAATGCAGACGAGAGTATTTATCGTATTTTGGACAAATATGATATTCCAAATACAGTTTCAAACGTGCTTGCGATGGAATCTATGATGAGTCAGCGAAACCAGATGTTCCGTAAAATATTTGGAAGCACCACCGCAGATCATAATGGAGATGACCAGGTGGATGCTGAGGATTTAGAGGCAATCAAACAGGAGTTATTAGAGGAATTTGGAGAAGCTGTTTCAGAGCCGGCAGATATGGCAGTCGCGCAGGAAAAATTAGGTGAGCTTGCAGAAAATGTCATGAAAACAATGATAAACAGTGATCATGTGACAAGTCTTGATGTCCGTGAAATGAAACTGCTTTCTGCACAACTTTCCGTGAACAGCATTCTTGCAAAAGAAGAGCAGTATGCAGTACCGGTAATGGTCAACGATGAACTGATGAATGTTTCGGTCAAGATCGTGCGCGGTGTAGAGAAAAAAGGAATGGTAGACGTGATGATGGAAAGCGGGCTGCGCGGTAAGATTGCGGCGACATTCCAGGCAAAGGAAGATGGTATACATGGACTGATCGCCACAGATTCAGAGGAAACCGCAGAGCTTTTCAAGGAACAGACCGGGGCTTTGAAGGATATGCTTTCCGGCGAAAATGATAATGTTGCAGATTTGCATTGTGCATATATCCCAGACCTTGATCTCAATCATTTCTCTATGGGTGCATTTGGAGTTGACGCAAAAAATGAATCTGAGGCATCAGAAGATCAGGAGGTTTACCGCGTACAGACCTCACGTTTGTATGGAATTGCAGAACATTTTATCAAAGCGGTGAAAGGCACACTTGCGCAAACAGAATAGAGATTTCTGTCTTTGACTGTTAAGTTGTCTCAGACAGGTATTCTAAGATACCAAGATAGATCGCGTCTATCAGTTGATTTTGATAATCATCAGTCAAAAGAAGGTCCGCCTCTGTCGGATTGCTTAGAAACCCACACTCTACGATGACAGTAGGTGTGGGTGTTTTTTTGAGCAGATAATAGCTCTCATTCGCTTTTGCAACACGGTGGTTGTCAGGATCCACATTTTTGACAAGACTCGATTGGATCGTTTCTGCAAGTTTTTTTCCGTCCTGTGACTGGCCGAAATAAAATACCTGTGCGCCGTGGACTTCCGGGGAAGGATAACTGTTCTGGTGCAGGCTGACTGTAAAGACAGGGGAGATATCTGTAATGATTTTACATCGGTTTTGCATATCTTCCGCTTTTTTATTGGTACTGCCCTCAGAATAGAGACCGGTATCGGTGTCGCGTGTCAGAATGATATGGATGGAATCCTTCTTGAATTTGTCGCGCAGTTTTAAGGCGAGGGATAGATTGATATCTTTTTCCAGAGCATCGTTGATTCCGACTTTGCCGGGATCAATGCCGCCATGTCCGGCATCAATGACAATTGATAAATTACTGGAAGAAGGACTCCGCTGATCTGAGCTGCCGGGGCGTTCCGTACTGGGCACAGCGTCTGTGCCAGATCCGGATATATTTTCTGTGTTTATGTGACTGTTCTGTACCAGAATGGCACTCTGGCTTCCAAGAAAAAATGCAGCAATTACAAGGCTTATAGCCATTACAAGTTCTATCTTTTTTTTCATAAAAAATCCCGGAGTATCGTTTTTATAAAATATTCACGATATCCGGGATTTATGATATAACGATAAATCTATTTAGTTAATATATTTGATAATGGTATCCCATATGGAAGGGAGCTCTAAACCAAGTTTCCAGAAGGCACCGCCTGCAAGCTGGTTTTCCTGATATACCTTCAATTTTTCTTCCAGAGAAGTGGCATCTTCGATCCAGATCTTGTAGGTGACACCGTTATTTTCATACTGTACATAATTTTGCCCGTCAGCATCTGACCAGACAGGTTCGGCGGCATTTGCACTGATCAGTTTCTGGATCTCAGACATGCCGGCTGCGTAGGAATCCAAGGTAAAAAGCTGATAGCTGTCCGTGGAATCGCCGGTGTTTGTCTCATCGGATGTCCCTTCCGCAGATCCCGTGTTGTCATCCACCGGAGTCTCAGACCAGACGCGTGTATAAAATGGCATGCCTAAAATTAACTGATCTGCCGGAACTTCTTTCAGCGTATTGGCGACACCTTCTTTTACAAAGCCGATGGATGCAACGGATCCGGCCTCCTCGGAACCGGCATAGTGCTCATCGTATGCCATGACGATCACATAGTCTGCAAAAACAGCCTGTTCCGCGCGGTTATAAAATGCAGAATAATTGGCAGGAACGTAATTATCTACAGAAAGCACGATGCCGTTGTTTGCACATTTTAAGGATAATTCACGGATAAACTGGATGTAGGAATCACCTACGTCGGAGCTTAATGCTTCGAAGTCCACATTGATCCCGTCAAAATTATACTGAATGGCAGCGGAGATCAGGTTGTTGATCAGATTTTCGCGTTTCGAAGTATAAGTCAGAACGGAAGTCGTATCAACATCTTTATTTTCCAGATTACTTACAAGTGCCCAGACTTCAATACCATTCTGATGACAGTAATTTACATAATCAGAACTTGCAAGGGAAGCAATGTTTCCATTATTATCATTCAGGTAAAACCACGTTGGGGAGATCACATTGAGTCCTTTGGTGTTCTGAAGTACGGAGGTAATGGTGGAGTTGGCATCCTGATTGGTGATCTGATGCCATCCCATATTTATCTTGTAATCTTTATGAATATGTGTAAATTCTTCCGCCGTATAATCACTGGTCAGCGTTTTGGTGGAAGTATTGCCAAGTGCTTTTGATTTGATGTAGCCGATAATGCCGTCTGTGGTGGAAACTTTTGTCCAGGTATCTCCGGCTTCTAAAACGGTCACTTCTGTATTTTTATTGAGGTTTGCAAGGATCGGGCTTTTGATCCCGCCCTTTTGCCGGATCTCTGTTTTCTGGCGTGTCGGTGCAATTGTATAATCTCCCCAGGCGGTCGTAAGGATCACACGGTTTGGGGAATCAAGTACCTCATAGGAAAAGTCAGAGTACAGTTTTAAAAAATCAATGGCAATATATGCAGTGGAAGCATCCGCCTTGACGATCGCGTGGTCTAAGGAATGAGATTCCTTTGTCACATAGTAACTGGTGCTGTCGGCATCTGCGGAAATCAGATCCTTTGCAGTTGTATAAAGAAGTTTGTTCTCATTATGATCCCAGTAAAAGCGGTCGTTCAGATAGGACTGAACGGTTTCATAATCGAGATAGACGGTGCCATTTAAGAGTTTTCCTTTGGCATCGAGAACCTGGTTATTCAATACGAGGGCAACTTCCTGATCATCTGACAAGCCATAATAGTCGGATAAAGCCAGTTGCTCTTTGGATGGTGTATATTTTTCAATGATGGTTCCGAGAAACATGAAACAGATAATAACAATGATCAGAGCGCCGACGGCTGCGATCGGAATAAATTTTTTCTTCATGGTAAGACCTCTTCTTCTTAAGAATTAACGTGTGTTCTTATTGTAGCATAATGATATACAAATTCAAAGTTATTTACCCTGATTTTGAGGTGTCCGGATTCTTAAATTTTGTTGAAGTTTTGCTGAAGATCAATGCTGCCGTAAGGAAAATATCTCTCTGTGGAGAGATGCTTTCCTTACGGCAGAACCGTTTGTATCACATAGTCCTGCCGTTTCTTTTTTTTCGGATTTGTATGTTATTTTGACCGGGTGGGCATTGAGGTACTCCATTCCTGTCAACTGTTTCAGATCACAGAACTGCCTGTAAACACAGGTAGCCTGTTACCATGAGTTTGTTTTTTTTATCTTGTCAAAGTGTAATTCGGTCAGCACCCCCTCGTTAAATATGTAATCTCTCATATAAGAATTTTCCTCTGTGACAGACAGTTCTTCTGTTACCTCTTTAGAATTGCTCGGCACACCCTCGAACCATATAGTTGTTCCCATATGTTCTAAGGAAGAAAGTTCTAGGTAAAGCTTTTTCATATGTTCAGAATCCAATATAGTTATCCCCCATTTTAACTTACTGTTTGACAAATTAGATCAATGTCTTTTGGTCCCAAAAGGAAATTCACGGGTTACAAAATTGTGTGATATATTAAGAAAATAAATCCGGCTCAGTCCCCGGCAAAGCCGGAAAATAGGTTTTCACATAAAATGTGCAGCCTATGTAATGCGGAAATTTTCAGCAGACGAATTTCTGCAATATGGAAAAATGTTCTTTTTTTATGTAAAATGGGTCCGGAATAAATGGAATGGAATTTAGGGAAATATGATAAAGACGGGAAAAATTGCGAATCTGTTTTGGACTTTCCGTTCGCGTAAGACAGTAAAAACCTTCCCCAAGGTTTGTATAGTGACTAAGTGATTCCAATAAATCCCTGTATTGTACAATATTCCATGGAGCCAGACTTCCAATGACAAGTTTTTTGTCACAGCGTAAAAATTCATTGGTATAACATTCACTGGCATTGCCAAAATCCAGGATCAGGATATGATATCCTTGATTGTAAAGACCTGGAAGCTCATCTGGTGTTACACATGGATAATAATCAACGCCGTGGATACAAAAAACGGTTCGGCTTCCTATAAAGCTGCATCTGCATGGGAGCCGGGTTTCAGAAGGAATCGCCGCAAGCGTATTCCTTTTGTGCAGCTCTAACAATGCAGTTTTTTTATGCAGCTTTGAATGACATAGATTAGACAGTGCGATTGCAAGGTGAGTTGCACCAGCGCCCGCCGTGCAGCCTGAAATACCGATGGTCAGTCTTTTATTTAAATCCACATTTCTAATGTTCCGGATGATGTATCATCTCCTTTCGTTGTAAAATCTGCATGATCAGCCGTTCCTTTTCTGAAGTTACATGAAAAGGATTGGTGTCGGAGGGGTAACAATAAACCGGCTGTTTCAGATATCTGGCATATTTTTTTGCCGCATTTTTGTTACCATGGCCACAGATATAGACTGGAGAACTGGCGTCTTTGAGCCGGCTGGTGAGAGCAAGCGCGTCTGCGATATCCCATGGACTGCCGCTTAACATGATAAATGTCAGGTCAAAGCGTCCAAAGTCGAGATATTCACTGATATGAGAGCCAAAGTCCCTTACCCGGATCACAGATGGTGAAACAGGGTCTTCGATACCGGGACCGTAACAGGGAGATGCAGTAAAATTTTTTACATGAAAGATCCCCTGATTTTCGGTGAAAGAAATACCTGCCTGTGTCATGGATATAAGGTTGTCAGTATGTTCCATTGGTATATAACAGCAGGCAATATGTCTGTGGTTCAGCGTATTTACCAGAGATACTGAAAAAAATGTTGCACCGGCACCCGGCCGGCTTCCGATCACGGCTATGTTTTGTATGAGATGTGAAAAAGAATGACACGCTGAATATCTTTTCTTTGATGCCCGTTTGAAAACAGAACTGTTTTTCGGTGCCGTTTTGCAAGCGGCAAGTTCTGACAATGCGAGCATAAGATCTGCAGTTGTCTGGTATCTGAAAGACAGATCCTGACTGGCAGCTTTTTTTATAATTTGCGTGAGTTTCTCGGAACAGCCGGGGGTACAGGTTTTAGCGAGTATCTCTAAAACCTTTCCGAGAGAATAGATATCGGAAGCGGTGGTAACGGTTTCTCCATTCAGAGCTTCCGGTGCCGCAAATCCGTCTGTTCCGTATAATTGGAAATTTCTACCTAAAACGGTAATAAATGAAGCGATTCCAAAGTCGATTAATTTTATCTGATTTCCACATAATATAATATGCTCTGGTTTTAAATCCTGATACAGGATAGGGTATGGCGATAAATGATGCAGATAATCAAGAATGGCACAAATCTGTATGCCGTAATTTATTAATTGCTCCTCTGGAATTGTTTCCTGATGGAGAATAAAATCCTCCAGTGAATCACCCTGAATAAATTCTTCTATCATATAAATAAAGCGATCGTCCTCGTCGATATCATATATGAGGGGGATGCCAGGATGATTAAGATTTTTCAAAAGATCGGCCTCTTT
>SAMEA104315434__coassemble_738_pt1 | contig 15668 bp, 15 predicted proteins | sample SAMEA104315434__metabat2_low_PE_001 | metagenome-assembled genome bin SAMEA104315434 (sample SAMEA104315434) | gut metagenome | biome: Monkey gut; feature: monkey-associated habitat; material: faeces | place: China | collected 2013 | reverse complement strand
CCCGGCTTGAAGATCATTGCATTGGCCATCTTCCCAGTTTCCCAGTGATATATCGGCTTCAGCTCCCTAATTACGGTGACGAGTTCGTACAGGATTTTCACCTGTTTCCCTTTTAACCTGCCACACCCCGCAATATCACGCCGGTCATGGCAGGCCCCAATCATCTTCTCTATGAAACTTTTAATATACTAGCATATACGCTCCCTATTTACAATAACCACTTTTCTCTTGCAAATCACGAAAAATATGATATACTAATCAAGTATTTGTAAAAACATATTTGGAGACGTATCGAAGTGGTCATAACGGGGCGCACTCGAAATGCGTTAGCCCTCCGGGGCACGAGGGTTCGAATCCCTCCGTCTCCGCTTCCTGAATCCGGAAACATGTCTGCATCACATTCATGTTTCCGTTTTTTATTGCTTTTTCACAAAAATGAGTCCAAAGTACTATGGTTTTTTTGTGTTTTTTGCCTACAATTTTCTGTCAATAAATAGTATAATATAAGCAATTATTCTATGTATAGGGGGAGATTGATAGCCATGAAAAGTAAAAGTGTCAAAAATTCTCTTACAATGATGTGTCTTCTCATTGTTCTGGTATCTGCTGTGGTTCTCGGAGGTGTCTCTATCGTAAACATCAGTACCATGACTGCTATGGCAAACAAAAATTATGAAAATGCCATGTCAGACGGATACAATGCTGAGATCAAAAGCCAGGTTCAGTCTGTCATTACTGTTTTACAGGCAGAATATGACAAATCCCAAAATGGAGCTCTGAGCGAAGATGAGGCAAAAAAAGAAGCTGCTGAGCTTGTCCGCAACATGCGTTACAGAGATGACGAAAGCGGTTATTTCTGGATCGATGATACAGACTACAACCTTGTTATGCATCCAATTTTAACAGATCAGGAAGGAAACAACCGCTATGACCTTACCGACCAGAACGGTGTTAAGATCATTCAGGAGATCATGAAAGTTTCAACCAGTTCGGCAGGCGGCGGTTTTAACGAATTTTATTTTACCAAGGCAGACGGTGTCACCGTCGCACCAAAGGTTGCCTATTCCCAGATCTTTACGCCCTGGAACTGAGTCGTTTCTACCGGTAACTATGTAGACGATATGAACACCGAAATGGAAGGTGCAAAAAACGAGGTCCAGGCAAAATATCAGACCATGATCACCGCCCTGATCATTATTGCCCTGGTCATTGCAATTGTGTCATTTATTGCATCCCGTATCTTCGGAAATATGATCTGTAAACCTTTGATCGAGATTCAGAATTTTGCAAACAGAATGTCAACCGGAGACCTGACTACCGGCGTCAATGTTTCAAGCAAAAATGAGCTTGGAAAAACGGCTGGTGCGCTTGATCTCGCACAGCAGGAAGTCGTTGGACTTATCTCCAATATCGACGGTGTTTCCTCTCATTTACAGTCCGCTGTTACTGATTTCAAAAAGAATTTTGACAGCATGAACGACTCTATCCAGAACGTTTCCATTGCGATCAATGAGATTGCCAAAAACAGTAACTCTCAGGCAATGTCCACTTCCAGTGCTTCTGAAAATATCGCTGAGATCGCCGATGGAATCGCTGATACTTCCTCAGAAATGGAATCTCTTGATAAGAATGCACAGCTGATGCAGGATCGTTCCAATAAGTCTATGGAAACCTTACATAAACTGATCGATGTCAATTCCACAACCAAGAATGATATCGACTCCATGTATAACCAGACTGCCCAGACCAATGATTCTGTCAACAAGATCAGTCAGGCAGCTACCCTGATCAGTGAAATCGCATCACAGACCAACCTGCTGTCCTTAAACGCTTCCATCGAAGCAGCCAGAGCCGGGGAAGCCGGACGTGGATTTGCAGTTGTTGCAGAAGAGATCGGCGGACTTGCCACCCAGTCTGCGCAGACAGTCAGCGAGATCAATAACATTATCAGTGAGCTGAGCCAGAACTCTGAAAAATCTATGGAACTGATGAAGAAGATGAGTGAGGCATCCGACGAACAGGTTGCCGCTCTTGAAAGCACACAGCAGATGTTTGAGGACTTAAAGGGCGCCCTTGATTCCTGTATGACTTCTATTGAAACCATCACCGGAAAGATCCAGAATGTCAACTCACAGCGTGAACTTGTCACCGAGAGTATCGATACACTGACACAGCTTGCAACCGACAACGCTTCTTCCACAGAAGAGACTTCCGCCATGGCAACCGAGCTCGATACCGTTGTCCGGAAATCTTCTGAACTGGTATCCGCTTTAGCGAATGATATTGAAAAACTTTCTACGGATATGAAGCAGTTTAAGCTGTAAATCGTCTGAACTATATACAAATTAATATTGGATTAAAAAAACGTGCGGTGATGATCTTCACCCGCACGTTTTTTCATGTCGCTGTTTTCCCGCTGTCCAAACAGCTCACACATTTTTGTTTTTTGACGCACAGCCTGACACCAAGTGTTAAGTCTGTGCGGAAACAAATATAACTAAAATGCCACCGTAAGAAGCATTTTAAAGCGTGTCACAGCCTTCAATGCATGTGAAATGCCTTTTGGCATAATAATGGACTCGCCCTCTTTTACGATATTTGGAACACCGTCGATCGTGATCTCTGCTTCGCCCTCTAAGATCTGAACCATCGCATCTCCGCCTGCTGCGTGTGCACTGATTCCCTCGCCTGCATCAAATGCAAATACAGTCATGCCGACACCCGGCTGCTGTGCAAGTGTCATGCTTGCCACTTTGCCTGCCTCATAGTCTACAAGATCTTTCAGGCAGAAGGCTTTTCTGTGCTCTACGTTTTTGATTAATTTTTCTTCCATGATTTTTCCTCTTCTCTGCTATAAAAATTTTTCCGTCCGTAAAATGAACTGAAACTATTATAAATCTGTATTTTACAGATATCTCATACACTTAACCGGTTACGGTGATCTGCATGATTTTAAATGCCCCTTTTCCTTTCACGCCATGTGAAATGCCTTCCGGGATCATGAGCGTCTCACCTTTTTGCAGCGGATAGTTCTGATCTTTCGTGTATATATATGCTTCACCGTCTAACAGCACATACATGGTATCTCCGGGATATTCTTCTTCCCGGACATCCTCGCCGTCCGCAAATGCAAGCATTGTCATACGCACATGGTCGCTGTTTGAGAGTGACATGCTGACTACCTGGTGCTCGCGGATGTCGATCAGGTGAGCTAAGGGCTGGGCTTTTTCGGTGGGCAGGTTTTTTAATGTTGACATGGTTGGGTTCACCTCTATTCTGTGGTTTGTGTTTATAGTATACACAGTTTAGAGGAAAAAATCTGTTGTAGGTACAACATGTTTGAAAAATCATGTAAAAATTTTACGATCTCTTACCAATAATCTGATCTATCAGTCCGTAGTCAAGTGCTTCCTCTGCCGACAAATAATGATCCCGTTCTGTATCTAAGGTTACTTCTTCCACAGTCTTTCCTGTATTTTCTGCCAGAATACGATTTAACCGCTGCTTATTTTTCTGCACATGATCGGACGTGATTTTTATGTCTGTCGCCTGCCCCTGGATCCCATTTCCATAAATCGCCGGCTGATGTATCATGATTTCCGCATTTGGCAAGGCGATCCGTTTGCCTTTGGCACCACCAGCCAACAAAAATGCTGCAAAACTCGCCGCAAGTCCTATGCAGATCGTAGACACATCACACTTGATATACTGCATCGTATCATAAATGGCAAAACCAGCCGTAACAGAACCACCGGGACTGTTGATATATAACTGAATATCTTTTTGGGGATCCTGGGCTTCTAAAAACAACATCTGGGCAGTGACCAGACTTGCAGAAGTATCGTTTACTTCCTCTCCTAAAAATATGATCCTGTCTGATAAAAGCCTGGAAAAAATATCATAACTTCTTTCTCCTCGGCTTGTCTGTTCAATTACATAAGGTACCGTACTCATGCCGCCATCTTACCTCCCCACATATTATTCGTACATGAAGAATAAAGAAGCGCATTTTTCATGCCAATTCTGGATTGCCCCGGATAAAACACACCATTTTTTCTATATCTCTGCGGGGAACACAGATACAGTTGATGAAACGCTAACGTAAACGCCTGCTGTGAGTTGTACTGTGCCTCATAGGCAATCTCGATAATAGGCTTTTGGGTCTCTGCAAGTTTCTGCGCTGCTAATGTCAGCCTGCGTCCCTGTATATATTTATATATCGTTTTCCCTGTTTTCCCGGAAAAAGTTCTTGCAATGTAAAACTTTGAATAGTTCAATTCCTTTGCGATCTTATCCAGGGTTATTTCTTCCTCTAAATGTTTTTCTATATAATCTACTGTCTTTTCTACAACATCTTTTTCATGCATCTTAGACCACTCCTTTCTTTATGCCAGTATAGCATAACCCCTTAAAGCAGTCTTAATAGATATTGCCCTTTTTCCCTGCAAACATCAACCCTGACAGCAATACCACCGGAAACAGGATGCCCGCAAATATTCCAATCCTCAAGTTATTGTCAAATGCACTCGACACAAATCCAACCAGTGTCGGTCCTCCGGAACAGCCCAGGTCCCCGGCGAGAGCGAGCATGGCAAACATGACGGTTCCACCGCGTTTTAATGCCGCGGATGCTTTGCTGAACGTGCCAGGCCAGAGGATTCCAACAGAAAATCCACAGATCCCACAGCCTACAAGCTCTAACATCGGAACCGGTATCAGGGAAATGCAAAGAAAGGAAACGATGCAGACCATCATGACCATCAGCATCCAGAATACCTTTTCCCGGAACAGTTCCCTCATGGTCATGCCGGTCTCACCCTCCTCATGAAGGCTGTAGATCGGCACTTTCGAAAAAAGGATCATATTTCCGATCGGGATGATCGTCCATAATAAAGTCAGGATTTTCCAGTTTCTGGTACCAAAAGCAGCAAAAGTCCCACAGCGGCACAGATATGTGCGATAATCACAGATGCACGGTAGCCGATCTTATCTATAAATCCCGCTGAGAGCAGATCGACCAGTAACTGGATCACAAAATTGATCGTGATCAGCAGTGTGATCTGTGTCAGCGGTATCTGATAGCTTTTCTGATTTCTTCCTCTTACGCAAAACATTTCCGGATCTGTTCTGTGATCCCGCCGTCGATCCATCCCTTCTGCACCATATTTTCCAGTATCTCACATGCCGCCTCGTGCGTCATCCCGGATTTATACGGTCTGCTCTCCGTCAACGCCTGATAGATATCAATGCATGCCATGATGCGTTCCTGCCGGTTTAGCTCGTCGGCAGTTTTACCGAACGGATACCCGGTGCCATCTAATTTTTCATGGTGGAGCGCCGCCCAGTCACGGATATCTTCCATTCCTTCTGCCTGTGATAAGATCAGATATGTGTATCCCGCATGATTTTTCATTTTGGAAAATTCCTCATCCGTGAGACGTCCCGGCTTTTCTAAGATGTCATTTCCAATCGCAACTTTCCCGATATCGTGCAAAGCTCCTGCCAGATACATTTTTAGCACCGTCTCCTCGTCATCACCGAGATATCTGGACAATCTGGCTGCATTTTCCGCAACACCGAGTGAATGACGGCTTGTAAATTCAGATTTATAGTCAATGATCTTTGCAAATAAATTAGCAAAATTTTTGCACATTTCACCGCTTAAATCCCGCTTTTTCCTCGGAACAATGTTCCACAGACGCTCTTCTAAATCCGCATCTCCAAGGCTTAAAAAATGTTCTTCCCCAAACACGTCAAAAAAAGCATCCACACATGCATCATCAAATTTTGTCCCTTTATTTTTCAAAAGATAATCTTTCGCACGCTGCCACACGTTATTATCAAATACCGGCGTCCTGCAGAACGCATCTAAAATATCACACAGGTGAATGATCCTTGCAAAAAGAGGGACTTCCTCCCATGTTTTTCCAAACGGTCCGCTGCCGTCAGCATTTTCATGGTGATATAAGATCACATTTTTCACATCCGTCAGAAACGGGTACATTTTTAAGTTTTCTTCCCCGTAAATGCAGTGGATGCCAAGCTGTTTTGACGTTATATTTTCCGTATTATTTTTTGTAAGGTCATTTTGAAATTCTTCATGAATATACTGCGTCAGCGCATTGTCATGCAGCAGCGAACACGCCGTGAGATCCTGTAAGGCATCTCCTGTAATTCCCATTTTTTGTGCTGTGCATACGCTCATATATGCAACTCTTTTTCCATGTTTCGTCGCAACATGGGTCAGTTCCGCTTCGACACAGTCGAGTGCATAAGAGCATGCACCAAGCAGACCAATGATGTCTAATTCCATTTTCCGTTCACTTTCTTTTTTTATTTTTTATATCTTAGCACACCAAAATCAATTTTGATACCGGAAAATTCGTTTTCGTACAACGGAACAAAACAGCCCCCGCTTTGTACAATTTGCCACTCAAAACACTACAAACCGCCTTTTGACACCCAAATCGACCCCTTCCAAAACACTACAAGCCGCCTTCGGATGCGATCCATACGGCGATCCTGTTTGCCATTTTATTTGGCATCTGTGGTGCCGTGCTCGGACAATTTATTGCAGAGCCTCTGCTTATACTTATCAAGACGCCGGATTCGGTTTTAACAGCGGCAGTCATGTATCTTCGCATCTATTTTATCGGATATCCGTTTCTGATGCTCTATGATTTCGGCTCCGCCATACTGCGGGCAAAAGGCGACAGCGACCGGCCTTTTGCTGCTTTGACAATCTCCGGCGTCATCAACGTGCTCTTAAACCTGTTTTTCGTGATCATCTGCCGTCTTGGCGTGGCTGGCGTTGCCATCGCAACGGATATTTCAACGGCAGTCTCCGCTTTACTCGTCTGTATATGGCTTTTTCTCGAACGCTCAGATTTTCATTTATCCATCAAAAATCTTCGGATAAAACAGAAATGTCTGCTGCGGATTTTATGAAATTCCGGCAGGAGTCCTGCGCGGAACGGGACATTCCACGCTCCCCGCCATTTTGACCGTGATTGGCACCTGCCTGGTCCGGATCGCATGGATTTTTACTGTATTTTCACAGACACCTTCACTGGAAATACTTTTTATCATTTTCCCGGTTTCCTGGGTGGTAACAATTATCCTGATGTGGGGCGGATTTTTCCTGAAACATCCGCTCCGTGAGTAATCCAGAAGTTGTTCCAAATCCCTGCATACCCATCTTTTATGTAAATCCATATCCTACACTATGACTCTACCATCCCAGATCCAGCAGCCAGTTGTTCAACGCCCGCTCCTGCTCTTTTTCTGATACTTTTTCCTGCGGCTTTTTGAACTCTCCTTTGATATTGCCGTCCACAATAAAAAGTACCCTGCCGCACCTTGCTGCCACCCTGGCATCATGCGTTACCATCACGATCGTGGTTCCCTCTTCATTTAATTTTACCAATTCGTCCATAACTTCATGGGAAGCCGCACCGTTTAACGCACCGGTCGGTTCATCTGCAAATAGAAGTTTTGGCGTATTCATCATGCTTCTGCAGATGCAGGCGCGCTGGAGCTGTCCGCCGGAAACCTCATTGATATCATTGTCAGCGATCTCAATGATCCCAAGTTTGCGCATGAGTGCCTCGCCTCTCTCCTGCTTTTCCTTTTTGCTCTGATCTGGCTTTTTACTCTCCATCGCCGGAAGTAAAATATTATCTAAAATCGTGAGATTTTTCATCATATACATCTGCTGAAAAATAAATCCCATCTCATCAAGCCGCAGTGCTGCCAGTTCCTTTTCCTGCATCTTTGTGATGTCTTTTCCTGCAAAAAGCACCTGACCGCTGGTGGGCTGATCCATTCCCGAAATCGCATATAATAATGTAGATTTCCCGGAACCCGATGGTCCCATGACCGCCACCATCTCCCCTTCCTCGATCGTCAGATTTACATTTTTTAAAATATTATTTTGTCTTTTCTCTGTCACATATGTTTTGCAAAGATCCTTTACACAAAGCAATGCTGCCATATTGATTCCTCCCATATTATTTTTATGCATTTTTCCTTTATCCTGCTTACTCAATATTCGCTGTGTCCCGGCTCTTTATTGTCCTGCCAAACACTGTCGTGACCACCGCAGATGACAAAATGGTCATCGCCAGGATAATCCCCGGATAAATCACAAAAATCTGCCATGGATCGATCACATAGGACACTTCTGTTGCCCCCATCATTCCAAAAACCGGGCTGATGACAAGATGTGTCATCGGGATGGAGCATACTGCCGCAAAAATGACCGCAAAAAGTGTCACGATCCCAAACCGGTATACATGCCATTTTATTATTTTTCCATTTCCAAAACCGATTGCCTTTAAGATTGCGATCTGGCTTCTCTCATCTGTGATAAAGGACCGTTCCATCAAAATGGATACCAGCAATACCACGATCAGTGTGATCCCCAGCAGAAGATATTGCACCGCCTCCATTGTATCTGCAACGCGCATGCAGTCATCACAGTATTCTGTGGCATTCATGACTTCTTTGATTCCAAGAAGCTGCTTTATTTTTTCTTTTCTCTGTTCAATCACATCCGCAGACGGATGGTCGGCAAAATTGATCTGAAATGACAACATGGATGCTATATTTGAAAAATCCGTCGGTGCATCTTCATGAAGTCTTATCACCTCGCCGAGCTGGTTCATGCTCTGAAAATATCCGACTACGATACAATCGAGTTTCTTCTCCCCAAAATCGATCGTTACCACATCCCCTAATTTTGCACCGGTCAGCTTTTCGATTGCAGGCGTGATGGCGATCTCATTCCGGTTTTCCGGTGCATATCCGCTGATATATTCATAATCGGACGCCTTTGTATGGATGCCCTGCTGACAGGTCAGAATGTGAGGCTTTCCGTTCACGCTGACCTTGTACTTATACTGCACTTCCACGCAGAGTTTTCCCGGCATTCCATGAGTTTTAAACAGTTCTTCCGTTTCCTTTATGTACTTTTCCACATTTTCGCCGCCGTGGCTGTTCATACAGTCCATAACGGTTGTCAGATCTGTGTAATAAAGATCGCTCCTTGTTCCAAACGTCGTTACCAGTGAATCACTTTTTATTGTTGTGGTTGTATTCACAAGGATCAGCACAAACAATGTACAGATAAAAAATGTAATAATGATCGCCGCAAACCGTTTCGGTGCCGAGAGCACATCATTGGCTGCCAGAAAGAAACTGGTACTGCCATGACTTTTTGCGATCCGCAGCGCCGATTTTTTCTGATAGCGCTCGCCCGTCTGCCCGGATCGTATCGCGTCGATCGGCGAGGACTTTTTGACGACTCCCGTACACCGGAATGCAAAAAGCAGGATGATGATGACAACCAACAGCGCGCCCGCCAGAGAAAGTGCAGCGCTGTTATCATTTCCCAGCACCATATTGCTGCTGACCGACTTTAACAACAGGTTAGAAAATGGCACACTCGCCACAAATCCCACTGCCGCCCCACTTACCGCGAGCATCAGATATTTTGCCAGATAAAGGCTGCGGATCTTAAAATTACTGATGCCGATCGCCTTCATGACGCCGATTTCCCGGAATTCCTCCTCAATGGTAAATGTGATGGAAAATTTAAGTACCACAAATGCGACTAGGATCAGGCAGATACTTAAGATCAAAATAACAAATGCTACGATCATATCCATCACATAACACATTTTGGTCGTTGACCTTGGACCGTCATACATAATATTTGATGCATCGGACAGTACAGACGACAGTTCCGAAACACCTGCTTCATCCACCGTATCAATGTAGCAGATCTGCCCCTGTGAGTAAGTGCGTATCGTTTCATCCGCAAGCAGTTTGTCAATTTCCTGCCTGCTCAAAAGAAACCTTGTGTTTCCCATCATATCAGAACCAAGCAGTGCATCCTTTGCCTTTCCATCCAGAATTACGGTAAAGCTGACACTATTGATGGTGATCCTGATCTGATCTCCCGCTTTCAGTCCGTTTTTTTCCATAAATTTACCGGTCGCATAAGCATGCCCCGGTGCAGGCTCCGTGATCTGACGATCATCCGCATCAAAAAAATGAAGTTTGCTGTCTTCGAGTGACTGATAGACAACTGAATTTTTTGCCTCCAGCTCTTTTCCATCCAGACTCTTTAAATTTGATTTCTCGCCCCAGACAACATTTTCCATGCGGTAATCCGCAACTGCTTCATTTTCCAGCACCTCATCAAGCGCTCCCAGACAATTTTCACCCATCGTGATCACAACGTAATCGCCAATGCCCGCCTTGTCTAAATAATAGTCTGTTCCATTCATGACCGTGACCACATTATTGATCCCGCCCGCCACAAACATCGCTGCCAAAATGACGAACAGCCACAGGATCACGTTCATGGTCTTTTTCCGCTTAAAATCCTTTTTTAAAATCCGAAAAAACATCTCTCCTGTATTTTCCTTTCCCATACTGATCTTTATGATCCAGAAGATAAAGCCATTATCCGCTTCGTGCAATTTTATCATTCAAAAATCTGGATCTCTGAATCACATCTTTATCTTACAGGAGAAATTATGAAATAATCCTTAAATGCATTTTCTGACCACGATCGTGACCGCAAATGCACCTTCCCGGATTTCAGCAAATACCTCTCCATCCATCTTCTGCATCAGTTGTTTACAGATATAAAGTCCGAGTCCCGATCCATTTTCCGTCCCGGCATTGCTTCCCCGGTAAAATGAATCGAACAGGTATGGCAGTTCCTCCTCTTTTAACAGACATCCCGTGTTCTTTACCATGATCAGGCGGCAGTCCTCTTCCTCCGCAAAAGCAACCGCTATCTTTTTTCCATCCCCGTACTTCATGGCATTTTCAAGCACATTCTGCATGACCTCGATCAGCCTGTCAGGGTCTCCCGCAAGCAGGCAGTCCTCATATGACGCGATCACAAACTCTGTATGTAAATGTTCGAACTTTTCCGAATAATATGCCCGGATGTTCTCCACCGCTTCCGACAGATAAAATTCCTTTACCGTAACCGTCAGATTTAAAAAATCATCTCTCTGCGATGCCATGATCTCACTGATATACGCCTCGATCTCCTTCGCGTTCTTCTCAATCCCACAAAGTGCCTCTTTTCTTTTTTGCTCCGTACCGTAAAGTCCCTCCGACAACGCCTTTGTATACAGCCGGATCGCCGCAAGCGGTGTCTTGATGTCATGCGAGAGCGATAACACGAATGTTTTCTTTTCCCTCTGCAGATCCAGTTCCGCTTTTTTACTGCTCTCTAAGGTATCGCGGAGCATATCCATCCCCCACAGAAAACGCCCGAAATATTTACTTTTTTCCTCTTTCACCGGCATGGACAGATTTCCTTTTGCCAGTTCTTCGGGCAGTGTCACGATCACATGAAACGGTTTTATGATCTTATTTCCAAGATAGGCCAATAAAAAAACAGACAACAAAAACATGATTCCTAAGACGATGTCCATAAAAATAATCATGCTGTTATCTGCCTGTGTATAAATGACCTTATAGATCGTTTCCGTATTTTCCTGTGCCCGCTCAATGACCGGTTCATATTTTCCTGTCTTAAAAAAACAGATCACATTTGCCAGTGCAATAAAAAGTGCCTCTATCCCAAGAAAAATTGCTGCAAATTTTTTATATTGATTCATATCGGTATCCTGTTCCCCAGACTGTAATGATGTGTTCCGGTTTCTTTGGATCTTTTTCGATCTTTCCGCGTAGCCATTTGATGTGCACGGTAAGCGTCTGCATCTCGGATTCGCTGTCACTGCCCCAGATCGTGTTAAAAAGATACTGTTTCTTTAACGTCGTTCCTTTATTTTCAATCAAAAGTTTCAACAGGCAAAACTCCTTTTCCGTCACATCCACGCGCATGTCATCCACAAAAAGTTCGCATGTCACCGTGTTTAACCTCAAATTTCCATCGATGATCTCGTCGCGCGCATATTTTCTTTTGAAAATGCCATTGATCTTTGCAAGCAGAATGTCAATGTCATACGGCTTGCTGATATAATCATCCGCGCCAAGCTGCAGACCCTTTAAGGTACTTTCCTTATCTGTCTTTGCGCTGGCGATCAGGATGTGGGTATTCGAACTTTTCCGGATCTTTGAACACACAAAAAAGCCGTCCATTCCGGGCAGCCCGATATCAAGCACCAGCAGTTTCGCCCCATACCGCTCAAACAGATCCAGCGCTTTTTCCCCCGTCGTGACAACGCTGACGGTATAATTTTCTTTTCTTAAAAAATCGCACAATAAATTGCCGATCTCCTCGTTGTCCTCTACGATTAAGATATCTAACATATTTTTCTTCCTTAAAATATCATATCACATTTTCTGAACACTCTTTTTACATTTGTTCTCATTTTATGGACATATTTTTGCTGATTTCTCTACAGCGCTGCGAGCTGCCATTGTCCCAATCCTGTAAAATTGCAATCGCCTTATTTCAATACCTTCCGCCACACACTCTCCCCATGACCGGCATTTTTCTCATACAAATTGATATACTCTCCCGCCGTACTGCGATCCTTAAATGCCGGATACAAAAATCCGCTCTCCGGCACGCCCGGCTCATACTCGCCCTCTAACGGGCTGACCGCACAGATCAGATATTCGTACACTTCCTCCGAGCCCTCCTGCCATGCCTTGTCGGTTCCTTTTACCGGAACATCGTATCTCCCGTGGAACAAAAAACACGCATACGGGTATCCCGGCTGATATTTTTCTCCGAGCAGCTCATAGAAAAGATCCGGGAATGCATCGTCCTTCAACCCTGTCTCCCTGATCCCGTCAAAGAGCTGCCAGATACTGCCCGGCTTCCTTTTTTCGTCCGGAATCCGGTATTCTTTTAGCTGTTCATTTGTTTTTGAGATCAGCACCGTCTTGGCAAGTTCTAAGTTTTTGGCTCTTTCGGATGCAGACAATTTTAGGAAATGCGTGTTGAACGTTCCGTCCACATATCCCTCTTCGTCAAAATATGCACCTGCAATCCGGTCTATGGATGCCCGCGCGGGAGTCATCCGTCTGGTCAGTTCTAACATGTCGTCGCGATTTATCATTTTTGTCCTTTCGTTCCCGTAATTTATTCCATTAAATTTACACTATTTTTACACTATTTTTCACTATTCTTTCACTATTTTTCTCTTAATTACTTTCCTGTTTTACACCAGCCCCTGAATCAGGATAAACAGGATCAGCAGCGGAAGTATAAACTGGAAATACGGCTTTAACTTTTTCGAGATCTTAAGTCCCTCTCCCGTATTTGCCTCGTCGATATATTTGTCAAATCCCCAGCCCCACTTTGTCACGCAGAACAGCAGATAGATCAGCGAACCGATCGGAAGGAGCAGGTTGCTGACGATAAAGTCCTCACTGTCTAACACATCGCGTCCGCCTATCAGATGCAGGCTGCTCCACACATTGTAACCCAGTACACATGGAAGGCTTGCGATCAGGATAATGACTCCGTTGATGAGCGCGGCTTTATTTCTGCTCCAGTGAAACATATCCATGCAAAACGACATGATATTTTCAAACACTGCCATGACTGTCGAAAAACTTGCAAAGGTCATGAAAAGGAAAAACAGACATCCCCAGATCCGCCCGCCTGCCATATTGACAAACACATTCGGCAGTGTGATAAAGATCAGGCTCGGTCCGGCATCCACTTCCACTCCATAACTGAAACATGCCGGAAAAATGATCAATCCTGACATGATCGCAACAAAGGTGTCAAGTCCACAGATTCTTGCACCCTCACCGGCGAGCGAGTGGTCTTTGCCCATATAGCTTCCGAAGATCTCCATTGCGGCAACGCCAAGACTCAGTGTGAAAAATGCCTGATTCATGGCTGCCGTGATCACGTTTTTTAATCCGATCTCTGCAACCGTGTCCAGATTCGGGACAAGATAAAATTTCACACCCTCTGCTGCACCCTGCAGTGTGATACTGTGCACTGCGAGAACAACGATCAGGATCAGCAGCGCGCTCATCATGATCTTGCTTATTTTTTCCAGTCCGTTCTGCAGTCCCCTGCTGCACACAAAAAATCCCAGGATCACGGTAAGGATCATCCAGAATGCCATCTGTCCCGGATCTGCGAGCAGGTTAGAAAATACTGCTGCCGTATCATCCGCAGTCATTCCGGTCTGGAATTCGCCTTTTAAAAACTTGAAGAAATACGATACCATCCAGCCGGATACTGTCGTGTAGTACATCATCAGCATATAGCAGCCAAACATTGCGATCCAGCCGTGAATGTGCCACTTGCTGCCTTCTTTTTCGAGTGCTTTGTAACCTAACACGGCGCTTTTTCTGCTGGCGCGTCCCACGGCAAGTTCCATCGTGAGAACAGGGAGTCCCATTGCGATCAAAAAGATCAGGTAAAACAGGACGAAGATGCCACCGCCGTTTTGTCCTGCCACATAGGGGAAACGCCAGACGTTTCCGATGCCGATGGCGCAGCCGGCGCTTACGAGGATAAATCCCAGGCGGGATTTGAAGGATTCTCTTTTCATTTTTATTTTGCTCCGTTTCTTATTATTTTTTATTTGGTGGATTCAAATTCTTTTAGCGCGGTAAGTGCCTGTCCACCAAGTAAATATAGTATTCCGGTGTTGAAGATGGTCATGAGACCGATTCCGACGTCACCGAGATCCCATACAAAGGTGTAGGCGGCGATTCCGCCGATGAACAGCATAACCAATGCAAGGATTTTGTACAAGGTCTGAAAGATCCATTTATCTCCAAACAAGTAGGCGACGTTGCTTCTGGCATAGAAGAGGATACCTAAAAATGTGGAGAAGCTGAATAAAAACAGGGTCACTGCGATGAATATGACGCCAAATTCGCCCAGATGATAGCGCATAGCGGACTGGAGGAGATCCATGCCCTCTTTTCCTGCTACGATATTTTCCGGTGCGGTGAGCATGATCATGGCGGTACAGCTGCAGATCACGATGGTGTCGACAAATACGCCAAGCGCCTGTGTCAGTCCGGCGCTGACCGGAGTCTCACACTCGGCGGCTGCGGCGGCACATGGAGCGGAGCCAGAACCGGCTTCATTTGAAAACAGTCCGCGCTTGATGCCGTTCATAAGGACGGCGCCGAATCCGCCGGAGACTGCCTGCCTGAGTCCAAACGCCTCCTCGAAGATACGTCCAAAGACTGCCGGAATGCTGCCGATATTTTTCAGGATAATAAATATCGTGATCGCAAAATAGCAGACTGCCATAACCGGTACGATCACATCGAGCACTTTTACCGTCGCATTTTTCCTAAGAACGATCACCGCCGCGATCGCAACCAGTACGATCGTTGTGTAGAGTGGCGGAATGCCAAATGCATTTTCAAAGGAAGATGCCACAGAGTTGCTGATGACCTGGCTGATGCCGCACCAGCAGATCAGTCCCGAGATTGCGAAAAGTACGGCGATCAGCACATGCTTTTTCTTCTTTTTTAATTTTTCTTCACAGAAATGATGGATATAATATGCGGGACCTCCGCGATATCCGCCATACAAAGGATCTTTCTCCTTGTGCAACTGCGCGAGCGTTCCCTCCACAAATGCGGTCGAGGAACCGATCAGCGCAGTCACCCACATCCAAAACACAGCCCCGGCACCTCCTGCCGAGATCGCAGCCACAACACCTACCAGATTTCCCATG
>SAMEA104315434__coassemble_727_pt1 | contig 15880 bp, 14 predicted proteins | sample SAMEA104315434__metabat2_low_PE_001 | metagenome-assembled genome bin SAMEA104315434 (sample SAMEA104315434) | gut metagenome | biome: Monkey gut; feature: monkey-associated habitat; material: faeces | place: China | collected 2013 | reverse complement strand
AGAAAACAAAATATTTTTTTCTCATTTAACTATTGACATTTATTAGCTGGACTTACATTGGCAAGCTTTTCTGTTATCATCCACTTTTTTTATTTTCAATGTTCTCACCTTCTTTTTACATCCATCATACAAAAATGGGTAAAAAATTAGCCATCTGGATGTTTATTCCAAATGACTTATGTAAATACTATTTTATCTATTGTTGTACCGATTACAAGCTTTTTCCAGTTTAGCAAAATCGAGGCATCTTGCCTTACCCTTATAATTTGATTCGCCCATACACAGATTATATAGACAGTTAGCTTTGTTAATTATTATCTCTGCATTTTTTCTGCACCATGTGAGTTCGTCTATACATAGTTGCTTATAATGTCTTTCGGCTAGTGTATCTTTCCTATTTTCCTTCAAGTTAACCTTTATAAGTTGTTTATCCTCTACAGGAATCATAAGATTATAATTCAGCACTCCCAAAAGTTTTCCTTTTTTATCTATTATCTTATCAAAATCAGCTCTGGGACTCATTTTTTTGTGTTTTTCTACTGGATGCGATAATGGAATCAGATATTTGCGGTTATTACAAACAACTACAGTACCAACATATATTCGATGCTGCTTGCCAATCTGAGGTGACACAGAAGATACCCGGTCATCAATATTATGCAAATTTCTAATATATTTCATATCTATCCGATATAGATTTAATCTTTCCTGTTGCATAAACCTCCTTAACATTAAAAGTGGCTATGCTAAAAAGCACAGCCACCATGAAGAATCACCAGAGGCGATTCTTACGCTTTTACGACCTCCACTTATAGGTAGGACTCACCTTTAATATTATATTACCAAAAACCAAAAAATAGTCAATACATTTTTTGGAACACCTTCAAATTATTTCGAGGTCGCAATTTGCGACCTCAAACAAATTGTACTTTCCTTATCTCACATAGTCAATCAGCTTCGACCTCAATCGACAGATATTTTCCTCTGATTATCACGTTTCTTGGCTTCTGCAATCTTCTCATGGATATTGGAAATGCCTTGATTTTACTGGGCTTAACGGTATATACATCTGTGTTTTGTATCAGAACCAATCCTTTTTATTTATGTAATATCAGTTAAACCATAACACTGACGCAAAATATCTATCATTTTCTCTTTATTTGTTCCTTTTATTCCCAAAGACTTCATATCCACATCTTCTTCAACTATCTCCGATAAAAATTTTCTCATATCTTCCGCTATTTCCAGACTAAGGGGCTGTCTTGTGTTCGCTGTAATTAACTGAGACAATCGAAATACATCATTTTTATGTTTCTTTATATTTTTACTATCAACCCGCTCTCCATTGGCTTTACGTTCACTTAGGTCTAACCATGCTTTCGCCTTAAACGGTATCAGACAGGTCGGACTTAATACCGGAATGCCCTCAACCATCACCTGGCCGACTTTCAACAATTCATAATACTCTTCATTCAAGAGAATAGCCGACAAACTTGATATTTCGTCATCTATTGGAAGCGGAGTAAGAATTGCATCATCTTCCAAAATTACAAAGTCGGGATTTCTGGAAAATATTTCTATCATATATGGATATTCTCTGCTTTTTGGATTCGTAAAGCGATAAAACTGTGCATTTCCAGTACTTTTATTTAAATGCTCATATCCCGCATCTTTAACATATTCCCAAAACTTTCTGCCAAACTCTGCTGTTATTGATTCAACAATCAGAACAATATCCATATCCTTCGTGGCACGAAATGGTAATTCCTCGTGTCCCATAATCAGATCACACGCTGTTCCACCAATTATGACATATTGATTTTCAAATCCCTGAAAATTTTCTTTGAATCTTGTAAGTCCATTAACCATTATTCCCGCAACCTTCTTTCTTGCAATTCCTCTACTGCTTCTTCAATTCTCTCATCGGTAGTATCCACAAAAGATAAAGCAACTGAAAGATCATCAGCATTGCTATCTTCTGAAAACTGTTTCGGATCATATGCCCATAATTCAAGTCTAACCTGCTTATCCGGATCAATCAGTTCTCTATTCAACAATGTTTTATCGTAATCTTTCTCATTGATTGCATATGTGACAACCCGACTCGGATTTAACATTGTTTTTTCAGCGAGTACCGTTTCTCCTGCAAGTACCATATTCTCTGTAACCTGTGCTTTTTCTATATATCCAACTTTACGAACAGGCGTAGATAAATATACCTTTGCCTTTTCAAATAATTCTATCCGACTATATTTTGATTCAATAACCTTATTTACGCCGTCTTTTACCACGAGAAATAAATCAGTGGCTTCTAGCTGTTTTACCGCTCTGCTCAGTGTCATTGCTGTAAAGGGAAGAACTTTTCCTGCCTCTGAAATATACAGTCGTTTTTTCTTACTATACAAATAAAATAAAAATAATTGCTGCGTAGAATAAACAACTTTTCCAACCAATTTGGATATTTCTTTTTCCTCTGTAAGCATAGTTCCGATAAAAGGAAGAAATATCTGTTTTTCGGTAACAAACGGTATATTATTTTCAATAAGACTTTTTCGCCGATAATTTGATATAGTTGCAAGTTCGAATACAACCGGCACATCATCAATCTGCCGGATTTTTGTTATTTGCTTTTTTAATGCCGGAAGCGTTACAAGCTCTTCTGTTGGAGTAAGCATTATACAACGTCTATCTGCAATATATGCTGTACGAAAATCATAACTGCCTGAAATATAAACAGGCAAATCGTCTCTATGATTCCATGTTTCATATTTTACAGAAATTCCGAAAATATCTGTGAGCATATTTCTTGTCCTCCTTTTTAACTTAATTTATTTCATTTTAACTTGTGTAAAGTTATTAATCAAGTTTTTAAGTTATTTCTCAAAAATTGTGTGTTTTTCTTATTTCTGCATTAACTATCCCAATGCAATCTCCAGCAGTTCCACTGCAACCTGATGATTTCTGATTCGCATTAAATTATCCCAGGCATCCACCTTTCCAAGAAGATTCATCCCACCATGCCACACGATTTCACCGTCAATAACAGCAAAACATTGTTCTACTTCTGCTCTTGTCGCTACATTTATTCCGACCAGCCTCATTGTTCTGATTAACTCATGGCATACATCTGAACTTCCGTAAGTAATCTCTTCCGGATCTGTTGTGATAATGGTAATCCTTACTCCTGCTTCCTGCCTTTCTTTCATCAAAAGCAACAATCGATCAATCTTGTCCTGTCTGATATCCGGACTGGAAATCACCACCATTTTTTCAGACTCTACAATATCCTGCTCAAATTTTTCAGTATAGTTTCCGGAATCAAATATTGCGTTTATCATTTGTTTTGGCTGCGATTCTTCTGTCCATATTGAAAATCCTGTCTTTTTATAGGTTCTTAATCTCTTTGCGTACATTTTATCAAAATAGCGTACATGCGAATCAATATAGTCATACACATAAACAGCTTCTTTTCCCGGATAATCTCTGTTCAGTCTTCCTACATACTGTTCAAGACGCCCCTCAAAAGATACAGGCGCTGCAAGCATTAATACATCCAGTCTTGGAAAGTCAAACCCTTCTCCTATCTTCTGACCAGTCGCAATTAAAATAAGTGATTCATTTTCAGGTGTCTGTTTTAACCTTACTCGTATTTCTGTATTTTCTTTATCGGAATTATCACCGTACAGAAGAAATACATGGTCTGCTTTTTCCTTTAAGGCATCATATAAAAATTTTGCATGTTCCTTAAATCTCGTCAAAATTACAGGCGTTTGTTTTCTCGCAACACAAGTTACGACATCATCTATGATCATTTCATTACGAACCTGACTGGTACTAATCAGGTCATATGCCTTATTGATATTCTCCTTACTTTCTACGGTATCAACCACTCTTGTATATCTTGGAACAAAATAATGTCCGATTCCCTGCTCCTTAGCCCTCTCCAATGCAGTAAATTTATGTCTCAACGGTCCCAGCAGCATATAAATAATCCGATCCAGACTGTCACCACGTTTTGGTGTCGCCGAAACTCCATATACATACTTTGCATTGATTTTCTGTAATAGTTCCATAGACGTGTTAGAAGCTGCATGATGACATTCATCCATGATTACCATTCCATAAGAATTAATCCGTTCATTAATTTTTCCTCTGCTATACATCGAGCCAACCATTGCAACATCTATAATTCCCGTCAATGTATTTTTGCTTCCGTGCAAAATCCCTATCACACTGTCCCGCTTCTTCTTTCTTCCTGTTTTGGTTTCATATTCTGGTGGTTCTTCTCTTATGTCCAAAAATTTGTTCAATTCATCCACCCACTGATTCAGTAAATCTTTACTTTGCAACAAAATGAGCGTATTTACTTTTCGTTCTGCAATCAGATAACTACACACTACCGTCTTTCCAAATGCAGTTGCCGCACTTAAAACACCATCCGAATGTAACAATAATTTTTCTGCTGCCAGTTCTTGCTGTGTTCGCAAATCTCCCTTAAAAGATACTCGAATTGGACGTCCAGTTTCTCTTTGATCTGAAACATCAACGGGAATACCTGCTTTTTCACATTCCTGTAAAACAGTTTCCCGCAATCCTCTCGGAATCTGTATATATCCATCTATGTCTTTACCCAAATATACAGCACTGAAATTATAGTAATTGGAATATCCAAGCCTTTTATTTTTATAAAATTCCGGATTATCAAACGCCGCCAGACTACGGATTTGATTTTGTATTCTTGGCATAAGATTCAACGTATCAATATAAACACCATCACTCAATACCATATGCAATTTTCCCACAACATCTGCTTTAAAAAATTCACACTTCTTTTTCCACGGTTTAGGTCTGACATTTTTGTCAACATTCGCAAGCACTCCTCTGGCTTCCGCTAATTCTCTCTGCCATTTTGCCATACACGCTTCAATATCTTCTATCCCAAGCTTCTCTGTCTTATTAAAAAGGACATCCCATTGGTCAGGATATGCATTCCAATTTTCATCCACAAACGCACTATTTCCACTCTTAAGTGCCTGTCCCTGCAATGGTAATGCAATCAAATTACCTATGCTGCTTGCCACATCCTGTGAAGGGTACATTCTGTCATAATAATGAAATGATTTCAAATTAATCGCAGTTGATCCCTTATCCAATAATAAAAATCCGAAATTTCTTGCCGTTGCCGCCGGTATTGCTTTTTTGAAGAAAATCCATACATGAGCACCTTTTCCAGATCTCGATCTTTCAACTAAAGGTTTAATGCCATTGAGCTCACATATTTTTCTAAGCGCATCCACTTCTTTGTGCCACTCATGATCTGTATTGGCAAAATCTGTTGTTTCCGCTCCTTTTTCATGATTATCAAAATCAAACACAATAAACCTGCATGTGCCATTCGGCAATAAAGGATATACGCCGATCACATCTGAACCATCCTCTTTCATCCCCAGCAAATGAGCAATTATTTTTTTCACATCTAATTTTGTCCATTTTTTATTTTCACACTCATCACAAAATACTTTTTCCTTGCGTTGTTTCGGGCATAACTTATCATTCCAACGGTTATCGCATTGTGGAAAATAGCTACCATTTTTGCTGCGTCTGGCATATACATCTTCCCTTCCCCAAAACATGGAAAAGAAACGTATTGCCATTTTCTCTGTAATATACGTTGGATTTACAATACGTGCTCCCTGATCTAGATCAAATTTTTCTGTGTTTTCTATTTTTTCTTCAAAGGGATTTACCTCATCATATGGAATATTCGCTTTCTTCAATTTATCTTTTAATAATCTGTTCTCATATTCAAGTGTTCTGACCATCTTTCTCAATGACTCTGTATCATGGGCTTCTATGTTCACGCTTATTCACCTCTGCTTCTTACTTTCTCGTAATATTATCCCGTATCTATATCCTAATTAAATTTTATCGGCTGTTTTAAGTGTATTCAATCTTTGTTTTTGAATAGTTGACATTTTTTCATAAAAAAAAGACGGAAGCACATTCACTTCCGCCTCAAGAAATCTTTCTCCTCTATTTCTGTTCATCCACCGGTGGTGCCATCTTCGCATAGCTTGCCAGCAACTCCGGTGTGCTTGCATAGTATCGTTTGTTTTTATCCATTTTCTCAATCTGTGCCATTTCTTCATCTGTCAGTGCAAAATCAAACAGAGCAAAACTGCCATTGGCATTTTAATTCCATTATTTAATGTTGTATATTCCATGCTTTTATACCTCCAACTATTTCTTTTCTGACTTTACAGTCCCAGGCTGTCCACCCACTCTGTCACGTCTGCCTCAGATGCTCCTCCGCGGAATCTCTCGCCTTCCTGCCAGTCGCCTGTTCCTGTCATCTCCTCCAGAAGTTCTCCACTTTGTCCGATACCTGATGAAGCAGCTGTACAGAACGGAATCACGGTTTTGCCAGTGAAATCATTTGCTTTTACAAAATTATCTACCGGCCATGCTGCGATTCCCCACCAGATCGGATATCCGATAAATACCGTATCATAGGAATCCCAGTCAGGTACCTCTGTTGTTGTAAGTTCCACATCACGAAGACTTTCATCCTCATGCTCCTTTGTGACACGGCTGTTATCATCTGTCCAGTCCAGGTCTGCATCGGTATACGGTTCTACCGGTACTATCTCAAACAGATCTGCGCCTGCTGCATCTGCAATGGTTTCCGCAACCGCCTTCGTATTTCCGGATGCAGAATAATATACAACCAATGTCTGTCCGCCCTCTGCTGTCGTACTCTCTGCATTCTGTGTTCCACTTTCTGTCAAAGCGTTTTCTGTATTCAAGCCTTCGCCCTCTGCCGTCTCATCCGATGCTGTATTTTCTATATTCTGTGTCGTACTCTGTGCTGTCTGATCTGCACTTGTACCAGATGTACTTCCTGCACCTGATGTATTGCTGTTTGAACCGCATCCCGCAAGTAAACCAACTGTCATTATTCCGGTTAAAACCATTGATAATAATTTTTTTGTTTTCATATTTTCACCTGTTCCTTTCCTATTTTTCAATCATATTATAAGCAAATCTTCTGTTTAACAGAAGTCTCTGTTTGTTATGCAGTTTAAACCATCCGGTTATGACTCTACCTTCTGCTGTCCAAACAGCCAGCCCATGATATCTTTATCCTGTACAAACAGTGCGCCCCCAGCTCCGTGCTGATTTGTGATCCCACGGCTTGTAAAATATGAAGAAGGTTTTATATCTAAAACGAGCAGTTGATCGATCTCACTGTCACTTAATCCTTCTTTTTCGTATAATTTATAGATTTCATTGTAAGCCTGACTGGACGGATCTGATCCATAATACTCATCATTTTCACCAACAACAAAATATACCGGTGTCCGGCTTTTTACCACAGCATCATAGCCTCCATCCCACTGGGAACTACACTGAAGATATGCGGTATAAAGATCCGGTCTCATCCCCATAACACGCGACAAAGTCTCACCGCCTCCGGAATATCCTTCCGCATACACTTTTGATCTATCAATATTGTAAACTACCAGAAAATATTCTGTCAGTGCAATGGTCTGCTTTGCAGACGTGTCACCCCAGTCGTCAAGCTGTGGCGCCACGACGATCATTTTGGGGTTATAATCCTGTGCCACAAATCCAAAATCCTCTGTGTAAAGATTCTGTCCTACGCCCTGAAAATAGAGTCCCTGATATCCGGGCAGCGTCAGAAAAAGTGCATATGGTTCACTTCCATCATAAGCGTCGGGGACATACACATGATAGTGAATGTCCCCATCGTTTTCTGAATGTAAAATATTATCTAAAACAAATCCTTTATATTTTTCGGTTCCCTGTTCATCGGTATTAACGCCCTGCAGATCGTCCTCTACCGAATAGTTTTCCAAAAGTTTCATCAGTTCTCTGTCATGTCCATACACCAGTGTGGACTTTTCGTCTAAGATCATGGTCGCACCATTCTCATTATCATATGGCTCCCACTCTGGCAGTCCATCTGCGGACGGCACTCCTGTCTTTGCAAAATTTACCCACGCCTGACTGACCTGATCTGCAAATTTCTGGGCCGTCTGATTTTGCTGTGCATGATCAAACACATAGGAAATCTCTGCACCATGATAGGAGCCCCTTCCATCATTTGCTCCATTCTCCCATGTAAATACATACGCATATACATTGGCACCGCCCTGATTTGCTTTGTGCGACATAATCTTTAACATGGGAATCCGGATCAATGTGTCAACTTTGTTGGCATTCTCCGGATTTTTATCCGGGTATGCACTCTTATATGCAGCCACTTCCTCATCCGTCAGCGTGCCCTGATCTCCACCCATCATTGTTGTCCACTCATTCAGATTGCTTCCGATCAAAAGATCTATGTCTTTTCCATTTTCCGCAAAAGAATCTCCGGTAACCGGATTTTCCGGCATATAATCGCCATCGATCACCGGTCCCCATTCCATCGCATAACCATCTGACAAAGGTGCCGGTATCTGGTATTCCTCTGCTGTCTCCTGCATTGCTTCCTGCGATGTTTTCTCTAACTTACTGATATCTACATTCTGAATATCTTCTATATTTTCTGCGGTAATTCCAAGCTTGTCTAAAATGTGTTCTGTCAGACTCTGGCTCGCTTCTTTTCCTGTGAATGTAACTCCCATTGTCTCGGTTGCTCCACTCTGTACGATTCCTCTCTGAAACAGTCCTTTTGCATTTGGGGTTGTCATAAGTGCAAGCACTTTTGCTCCGCCGCCAGACTGACCAAAAACAGTCACATTCTCCGGGTCTCCGCCAAATTCCGCAATATTTTCATGAATCCATTCCAGTGCTTTTACGATATCGTCAAGTCCTGCATTTGCAGAATACTGATATTTTTCTCCATATGCAGATAAATCCAGAAAGCCGGAAGCACCAAGTCTGTGGTTTACGGAAACGACTACCACATCACCGCTTTTACTTAAATCTTTTCCATTGTACTGTTCTGAGTTTGCCGGTCCGGTCGAAAAACCGCCTCCGTGCAGCCATACCATGACTGCTCTTTTTTCTCCGTCATGAATGCCGGGAGTCCAGACATTTAAATTCTGACAGTTGTTATCCGTCCCTTCCTGACTTCCTGCCGACATTCCAAGCATACCACTCTGTGGTGACATCGCCCCGACCTTCGTCGCCTCAAACGTACCATCCCACGGCTCTACTTCATCCGCTAATGTAAAACGCTCTTTTGCCGCTGCATATGGAATACCAAGATACTGGAAAATTCCATCCTCAAGGCTTCCCATGACTGCGCCCTTATCCGTCTGAACGATCGTCTCGTCAGTCCCTTTTGCACTCTCAATATCTGGCTGGGAAAACATATTCCGTATGATAAAGAACGCTGCAATAAGCAGGATCAGGATGACTGCAACAATTCCGATCACAATTTTCTTCCATAGTTTCATCTTTTTCTTTTGCATATGGTTCTCCTTCATTTTTTATTCCTGTGTATCAACCGGAGGAACCATTTCTGCATATTTTTTTAAAAGCTCCGGCGTACTTGTATAATACCTCCTGCCTTTGTCAAGTGCTACAATCTCTGCCATCTCGTCATCGCCAAGTGTAAAATCAAATACATCGAAGTTATCTTTGATATGTGCCGGATTTTTTGAACCCGGGATTACAATATTTTCATCCTGAATATGCCAGCGCAGGATGATCTGTGCGGAAGTTTTTCCATACTTTTCGCCTAATTTTGCAAATAAAGGCTCATTTAAAAGTCCTGCATCTCCATGTCCCAATGGATACCATGCCTGAATAAACATCTCCTGTTCTTTCAAAAACTCTTTCAGATCCTTTTCCTGATAATACGGATGAACTTCCGTCTGAAGTACTGCCGGTTTTATCTCACAGACAGAAAGAATTTCTTCTATCTGTTCCTTATTGAAATTAGAAAGTCCGATTGCTTTTACTTTTCCCTCTTTGTATGCTTTCTCCATGAGCTTATAGCCTGCCACATAATTTCCCGCCGGCTGGTGGATCAGCAAAAGATCAATATAATCTGTATCCAATCTCTGTAATGTTTTTTCCACTGCATCTGCGTGTTCATAAAAAGACGGCCACAATTTCGTTTCCAGAAAAATATCTTCTCTGGCAATGCCTGATTTTTTCATGGCACGTCCTACTGCTTTTTCATTCAGATATGCATTTGCCGTATCCACAAGACGGTATCCATCTTTTAAGGCACTTAAAACTGCTGCCTCTGCATCTTTCGGTGACAGCAGAAATGTTCCGATTCCTGCCATTGGCATTTTTACTCCGTTATTTAATACTGCATATTCCATGTTAATTCCTCCATTTTTAATTATTATTTTTCCACTTTAGAACCGCCAAACACCTGGGACATGGGAATATGCTCCAGCATATCATCTATTTCCCCGATCTCATCTGCGGTAATTTTTACTTCTGCCGCCTGCATATTTTCCATCAGGCGTTCCACTTTCCTTGTTCCGGGAATCGGCACGATCCATGGTTTTTTCGCCATCATCCACGCAAGTGAGATCTGTGCCGGTGTTGCATGTTTTTCCTCTGCCACGATTTTCATCCAGGTTGTCAGTTTTTCATTTTCCCTGATTCCCTCGCTCGAAAACTGCGGCATTACCTTTCGGTAATCTCCCTCTTTTTCAAATTGTGTGCCCTGATCGTATTTTCCAGTCAGGAAACCATTTGCAAGCGGGGAAAATGCCACAAATCCGATTTTTAATTCTTCCAGTATCGGAAATAAAGATTCATACTCCCTGTACATCATGGAATATCTGTTCTGAATCGCTGTTACCGGGCATATTTTATGAGCACACCGGATGATCTCTTCATCCGCCTCTGATAAACCCCAGTGTGTGATTTTTCCCTGCTGCATCAGCTCTTTCATTGCTCCTGCAGTTTCTTCAATCGGCACTTTACTGTCAATGCGGTGAATATAATAAAGATCCAGATGATCGGTCTGCAGGCGTTTCAATGAACCTTCGATCGACTTTTTGATCGTCTCCGGTCTTCCATCCGGGATCAATGGTTTATTGACACTTTCTGCAGTTTCGTCAAAACGTATCCCGCATTTTGAAGCAATTTTTATGTGGTTACGGTATGGCTTTAAAATTTCCCCAAGCAGCTCCTCATTATGATGTGGATTGTCTGTTGTACCATAAACCTCTGCCGTGTCAAAAAAGGTGCAGCCAAGTTCCACCGCTTTGCCTAAAAGTTCTGCCGCTTCTTTTTTATCGGAGGGTTTTCCATACGCATGGCTCATCCCCATGCATCCAAGTCCGACTGCCGAAACTTCTAAATCTTTTCCCAAAACTCTGTTTTCCAAATTTATCACCCGCTTTCTGTTTTCGGGTTTATTATAAAAGAACTTTGAGATAATAAGAAGTTTCTGTTTGTTTTTCAGTATATACCTTTAGGTTAATACAAAAAAAGGAACCGGTTTTCCGATTCCCTTTACTGTCTAAAAATTATTTTTCATCTTTTGTATTGCACAGCATACTTTTACCTAATATATTACTATATATGTCAAGATCTTCATCCTTGAACACATTGAAAATAACTTTCATCTGACTTCCTGTTTCCGCACAGTATTTACGCACTGTTTCCACTGCTATTTGGGCAGCGCGTTCATTTGGAAACATAAATACTCCCGTAGATATACAACAGAAAGCAATGCTTTTCACTTCGTATTTTTCTGCAAGTTCCAGACAGGAACGATAACATGAAGCCAAAAGCTCCTCGTCCTTTTTTGTGACTGCCCACTGAACGATCGGACCTACTGTGTGAAGGATATATTTTGCAGGAAGATTATAGCCCGCTGTAATCTTTGCCTTTCCGGTCTCCTCCTCATGCCCCTGCGCTGTCATGATCTCATACATTTTAAGACGAAGTTCAACTCCGGCATAAGTGTGGATAAAATTGTCAATACAGGCATGCATTGGTGAAAAACAGCCTAGCATCTGCGAATTGCACGCATTTACAATGGCATCACATTTTAACGTTGTGATATCACCCTGCCAGATATAAAGTCTTTTATCCGATGAAACCGGCTTTAAATCTTCGATATCTGTGATTCCGCGTTCCAGATTTCTTTCTTTCAGATAGTCATCCTGAATTTTTAAAAATTCTTCACTGACCGGTTTCGGCAATCTGACATTCATCAGGGAACGAAGCAGTTTCTCCTGTTCTTCCCTTTGATCCGGTATTCTCTGTCTGAAAATTTTTTTATCTTCTTTTAAAAGATAATTGATCAGATATTCCCGTCTTTCATTCTGTGTCATGATAACCTCCATATATCTGTGATTGCATGAGCCATATCTCCGCCGATTCCAACTGCACGTTTCCCAAAACTTTCCGGGACAACAGCTTCATCTTTATTCAGTCTGATCAGGCTGTAAGAAGCATTTTCCCGCACCATTTTTTCAAAAGGAAACCTGATTATAATTGGTGTGTTAAATCCAACCCCAAGCTCGATCAGTACAACTTTTTCTGACTGGTGCTGCTCTAAGAAATCTGCATACCTGTCAGCCGCCTCATGCCATGCTTCATCCTCCACAAAATAATTATCGCATCTTAAATTCATAGCCATATTTCCACCACATACCGGACATTTTGGCACCAGTTCTGATGGAATCAGGCAGTCTTTTCTTGCAGCATCCATCTTCTGAAATAACTCTTTTGCATCATAAGTCTTTGGATGACAGCCTCTCTGGCACTGGATTTTCCCATAATCTCCCTGTGTCGCAAATATCCTTTCATCTGCAAATCCCGCCTTATAAAACTGATGATCCACATTCGTTGTGAGTACAAAATATTCTTTATCCTTGACAATATCATATAATTCTTTGTAAAGCGGCAATGCAGGCGGATCAAACCGATTTATAAGCGCATGCTTTGACCAGTATCCCCATTTTGCTTCTTCCGATGGGAATGGATAAAATCCTGCCGCATACATATCCGTCATATAGTGACCGCCATATTTCATAATAAACTCATGAAAATTTTCCCGGAATCTCTTCCCGCCATATTCTAAACCTGCCGCCGTAGAAGCACCGGCTCCCGCACCTATGATCACAGCATCTGCATCTTTTATCAGATTTACCGCATTTCTGATCTGATCCTCATAATCATCCTTTTGAAATATATAGTCATTTGCCGGAGTTCCACACAGGAAATCCTGCCAGTCAACATGGGCCTTTTTTATCTTTTTGAAAATCATGCTGCACCTCTTTTCTTAATGCACTGTTTCGGACAAATTTCTGCACATCTTCCACAATGCAGGCAGTGATTCTGATCGATCACAACTGGCTTTGCTAATGTATCAATGCATTTCTGCGGACAGACAGAATAGCATAATTTACAGCCGATGCAGCCCTCTCCGGCAATATATCCGGTCTGTACTGTATTTCCATTGCCAATTTTGATCGTATCCCGCACTATATTGGAAGGATCACTGATATCAAAATATTCTCCCTGTGCCTCACATAACCAGAATACTTCAAGTGCCTCTCTTGTATCACCCGGATAAATTCCTTTCATGTAAGGATTTTTCTCAAACATGATATCAAGATGCTTCTTACCGATATTTTTCACCGTTCCACGGAGTGACACTGCTATTTTTGCCTTTGTTGCTGATATCGCCACATATTGCTGCTGCATTAGCTGCGCATAAAATTCTTTGCCTTTTGCTGTGAGAAAATAAACACCTTCCTCATCATAATACATCATGTCAATGATCCTTGTCTGCGGATGTCCGTCAGCACCGATCGTTGCCACTGTGGCAGAATGGAGTTCCTCCACAAGCATTTTCAGATAATCTGTTTTCGTCATTTCAGTGTCCCTCCTTTTAGAACAGGTGTGAGTCTCTTATATATTACGGTAATTAAAATTCATATGGTGGGTTACCGGAAAAATCTGCAATAACACCATGTGGATTTTCAAGATAAAATACCTCAAAGATTGGGTTATCTGCTGTCTGATACTGTCCTTTCACGATCGGATTGTTCATACATCCTTCCTTAACACTCATGTTGTTCTCAAATACTGCCTTGCCATGGAGACGGATCCATGCATACTCCGGTGAAGAAACGGATACCTCGATTTCCGGATTCTCTAACATATCCTTATAAACATCCTTTGTGTTGTTTGTGCAGAACCAGAGTTTTCCATCCTGCTCAAAACAGAACATAAATGGACGGCATTTTGCCTTTCCGTCACGTCCTACTGTTGCTAAATACTGAACTGGGTTTGCCTGTAAAAATTCTACTACTTTCTGCATGAAATAGTACCTCCTAAATTTTTTATTGTTGTTTTGTTTCTTGATGTAATGTTGTTTGTTACATCTGATGGTTGTACTATATCATGTCTTTGATGTAATGTCAATGGTTACATCAAAATTTATTTTTTATCCCGTATTACACTGATATTTCGGGTTTTTCAAAATAAAAAAGGCACATGGTTTCTTTCTTCCATGCACCTTACGCTATTATAAAATATTCAATTAAAGAAGTCTTAATAACTGCACGAGTTCATACGGTTCTTTATCTTCAGAAATGGTTTGTCTGGTATCAAATCTTTGGAATCCATTATCAGTATAGAACTTTAATAGCTTACTTCTGCTTTTGCTGTTTCAAGCTGATGTTCCACATTGGATAACTTCGTCTGTGATTCCTCAAGCTGTGTCGGCATGGCTTGAGGAATCAACACACTTAACTTTTATAGCTGCAAAGTTAAACTACTACAGCATCCTTTATCTGCTCTATCCATTCATCAATCACACGCTCTTTTGTCTCAAGGTGATCTTTTCCCATGGAATCAAACTGTATCTGCATCTCATGTGCAAATTCTGCACCTTTGCATTTTGCTTTCATATCTTTTATGACATGTCCCGGCCAGCCGCCATTTGTCATAAATGGAATGACTGTCTTACCGGAAAAATCATTTGCTGTCAAAAAAGTAAGTACAGCCGGTGCCATTGTGTACCACCAGGTTGGTGTTCCTATTGCAATCACATCATAATCTGCGATATTAACAGGCAATGGATTGATCTGCGGCATAAATCCTGCTTCAACTTCTCTCTTCCCCTGATCAACGACCTCCTCGTGACTTCCTTTGTACGGTTCTGTTGTTTCAATTCTTGCAATATCTGCACCTGTTTCATTTGCAAGCTGCTCTGCAATCCGCTTCGTATTTCCATTTGACCATGAATAATATACAACAAGCATTTTTTTCATTACATTTTGTCTCCTTACTATTTCAGCTTTTCTCCATCCTTAAAAGCAGTACCAACGCGTTCTCCAAGCGCATAATAGCCAAATTCTGACGTGTCATACGTGATTGGGAAAAACTTGTTCAATGTGATCCGTCCTTCTTCTGAAAGAACACCCTCATCCGCTGCCACATTTACAATCTGGGCAAGATACATGCTGCCCTCAAGAACCTTGATCAGCTTACATTCGAGTGCTACCGGAAGTTCATTGATCACAGGTGCATCGACAAACTCACTTTTGGTTGTCGTAAATCCTGCTTTTTCCATCTTATCTGCTTCTTTGTTTCCTGATACAAGTCCTACATAATCGCAGGCGATCACATGGTCTTTATCTCCCATGCTTACGGTAAATGCTCCCCGCTTTGCGATATTATCGGTTGTCTTGTGGCTGGCAAGATCAATGATAATCTTGTCTCTGCCTACAATTCCTCCCCACGCCGCATTCATTGCATTTGCCTTTCCATCCTCATCGTATGTTGCGATAATAAGTACCGGCTGTAGAAACATCATTGGTGCTGCTCCTAAATTTTTCTTCATCTTAAAAATCTCCTTTCGATTACTTCAAATTTGTTAGGCGTTTGCGAAACGCCAGATGCCGCATAAATACGA
>SAMEA104315434__coassemble_720_pt1 | contig 16067 bp, 15 predicted proteins | sample SAMEA104315434__metabat2_low_PE_001 | metagenome-assembled genome bin SAMEA104315434 (sample SAMEA104315434) | gut metagenome | biome: Monkey gut; feature: monkey-associated habitat; material: faeces | place: China | collected 2013 | reverse complement strand
AGGACTTAAGGTCAAAGCCGGAAATGATGCCAACGTTGCAGCTCTCGGTGAGATGTGGCAGGGTGCAGCAAAAGGCTGTAAAGACGTGATCATGGTAACACTTGGAACCGGTGTCGGCGGCGGGATCATCGTAGATGGAAAAGTCGTTGCAGGATTTAACGGTGCAGGCGGTGAGATCGGACATATCACAGTAAATCATGATGAGATCGAGGCATGTAACTGTGGACAGTACGGCTGCTTAGAGCAGTATACATCTGCAACCGGTATCGTTCGTGTGGCAAAGAGAAAACTTGCAAAGACCAACGATGAAACAACACTGCGCGGCTTTGCAGATCTGACTGCAAAAGATGTGTTTGATGAGGCTAAGGCAGGCGATGCAGTAGCACTTGGCTTAGTGGATGAAGTATGTGGAATCTTAGGATCTACATTATCCAATATCGCATGTGTTGTTGATCCGGAAGTTGTTGTTATCGGCGGTGGCGTATCCAAAGCAGGAAATATTCTGATCGAGAGCATCCAGAAACATTTTGTGGAGACATCCTTCCATGCCTGCCGCAATACAAAATTTGTAATTGCAGGACTTGGCAATGATGCGGGAATGTATGGATGTGTGCAGATGCTGTTAGATTAATCGGCGTTCTGCTCGGAATTTACATAGCTTTTCCGGTATTCGCCCGGGGTCGTATGGAACTGTTCATAAAACATACGGCGGAATAATTTATAATTGGTAAAACCATGACGTTCTAACAGCTCCTTTAAGGGAGCGTCCGTGGATGTCAGGTCACGATAAATATGGGACAGCCTTATTTCATTTAAGTATTGAAAGTAGGTGACTCCCATATTTTTTTTGAAAAAATGACAGAAATATTCCTCCTGGAAACAGGCGATTTTTGCGATCTCTGCAAGGGAGACCGGTTCGTTGTAATGTTCTTTTGTATAGTTTAAGACCGGATCTAAGCGCTTAAAATTTTTCACATCTTTTTTGACGCTGGAACTCTCCACTTCCCTGGCAAAATTGTGGTAGAGCAGGTAAAGCATCTCAAAGAGCAGGCTGTTAAAACGCAAAAGTCCCCCTCTTGGGTTGATCTGATAGACGACCTGCATCTGCTTTACGACTTCGATGAGCTGGAGCTGTTTGGTCTTTAGGATCGGATTTGTTGTGTGGCAGTCAAAACCGAATACATAGGAGTCTACGTCCGGGATATATTTCTGTAAAAACTGATATGGAAACTGCAGTAAAAGAGCGTGGTTTCCATGCAGTGATTTGGTCGAGTGCGGGAGACGGGAATCGATCAGATAGATGTCACCGGGCAGCAGGACAGTCGTCTGATGGTTCATGGTCACATCCACCTCGCCGTCGATAATATACATCATCTCTATGGCAGTGTGCCAGTGCGTGGCAACGAAACTGCTCTTATCATTAAATTCCCAGAAAAAGATATCAAAACCGTCGGTGATGCGGTCCTGTTCAAAAATCGGATTATTTTTTGCGTCCGGCATAAGTTTATCCCCCCCTGTTTTACCTGATTGATCCAGTATAGTATAGAATATCAAAAAAAGCAATATTGACCTATTGCAAGACAGAATCGGCGCTTGTTGGAGTACAGTGCGGATGATAAGATAATGACTGTAATCAATACAGATCAAACAAAAACAGGGAGTGAAACTATGGGAAAAGAGAAAAAGAATTTACCAAAATTGACCTGTAAAGAAAAAATAAAGGCGTTTGCACATGATTTTAAAAAGCAGCTTCCATTGCAGGTCATGGTCATACCGGGAATCATCTTTATGATCATTTTCTGCTACTGGCCGATTTACGGACTGACGATCGCATTTAAGAGTTATACGGTCGTTGACACGATCAGTTCAGCGAGATGGGTCGGTCTTGACAATTTTAAAATTGTGGCGACGGACAAATATTTCTGGCAGTCGGTCATCAATACGTTAGGGATCAGTTTTTTAAAACTTCTGATCGGGTTTACAACACCGATCGTACTCTCCATCATGATCTATGAACTGCGGGACGGCCCGTTTAAAAGAGTGATCCAGACGATCTCCTATCTGCCGCATTTCCTTTCCTGGATCGTGCTTGGCGGTATGCTGATCAACTGGCTGTCAACGACAGGACTTTTAAACCAGATCCTCATGGCTCTTGGAATGGTGGATACACCGAAAAACTTTCTGCTGGATTCCGGGAAATACTGGTGGATCGCATCCTTATCCGACACCTGGAAAGAGGCAGGATGGGGAACGGTGCTTTACCTTGCAACGATGGCGGGAATCGACCCGACCTATTACGAGGCGGCAAAGATGGATGGAGCCGGAAGAATGCGCCAGATCTTCAGCATCACACTGCCGCTTATGAAAACGATCATCAGTTTAAACTTTATCCTGACGGTCAGCGGTCTTTTGAAATCCAATCTGGATCAGACGCTGGTTCTTATGAATTCACAGAACCAGGTGAGAGCGGAAGTCATTGATTCCTATGTTTACCGGATGGGTATGACGCAGGGAGATTTCTCCTATGCGACTGCGGTAGGACTTGGCGTGTCGGTCGTATCTGTGATTTTACTTGTGACTGCGAATAAGATCACCGGAAAGATCAACGAAGAATCGGTATTGTAAATGGAGGCATATATGGGAAAAACAAAACGATATACGGGAGACAGAATATTTGATTTTGTCAATACGGCAATTATTCTGGTGCTTACGATTTTGATACTGGTGCCACTGTTGAATGTGGTTGCATCTTCCTTTGCGGGAAGTACGGCATTGGCGGAGGGAGGATTTATTTTCTTCCCGAAAGAGTGGTCGCTGGACAATTACAGGGCGGTATTTAAGGACACTTCCATCTGGCAGGCATTTTTGATCTCCGTTGCAAAGACGGTGCTCGGTGTGATCACACATGTATTTTTCTGTGCGATGGTCGCATTTGCACTCAGCAAACGGGATTTAAGAGGAAGAAAATTTTATACGGTAATGGGAATTATCACCATGTTCTTTTCCGGCGGTATGATCCCGACCTACCTGTTGATGAAACAGCTCGGACTTTTAAATAATTTTATGGTGTACATACTGCCACAGCTTTTCAGCTATTACGATGTCGTCATCCTGATGAACTTTTTCAGACAGGTTCCGGCATCTTTGGAAGAATCCGCAAAAATTGACGGCGCCGGTGTATGGAGGATCTTTCTTACGATCGCGATGCCGTTATCGAAACCGGCACTTGCAACGATCGCACTGTTTAACGGTGTATACCAGTGGAATGATTTTATGACGGCAAAATTATATATGACCGATAAAAGCCTTTATCCGGTACAGATGAAACTTTACGAGATCATCGTACAGCAGCAGGCACAGAGCATGAACAGCATCGGAAACGTTGCACTTTCCACGACATCAAAGGGAATACAGCTTGCGACGATCGTGGTGACGACCGTACCGATCATTATTATCTATCCGCTTTTACAGAAGCATTTTGTATCAGGAATGATGCTTGGAGCGGTCAAAGAATAAGGGAATAGAAAAGGAGAGAGGAACATGAAAAAATCAATGTGGAAAAAAGGAATGGCAGCAATGTTTGCAGCCACACTTACGGTGGGATCACTTGCAGGCTGCGGCGGGGGATCCAAACAGGCAGATGCGGGAATGACACAGACCGGCGAGGATGGCGTGGTCGAAGGTGGACGTTACACGTTGGACGAAAACACACCGGCATGGAAATTAGATACGAAAGAAAACACAAAGCTGACCTGGTATGTGAATGCAGAGTGGTGGAACACTGACTGGGGCAATGATGTGGTGACAAAAAAGATCAAGGATGACTTAAAGCTGGATGTGGAATTTTTAGTCGGCGATGACACGAAACTGAATACATTTTTTGCCGGTGGGGATATGCCGGATATCATCACAGTTTTTGACAGCAATTCGAGTGTGGCGCAGAAGGCAGATACCTGGGCATATGCATTGCAGGATCTTGCGGACAATTACGATCCGTATTTTTACAAGGTAGCATCGGACCAGACCCTAAGCTGGTTCTCAATGGATGACGGCAAGACCTATGGTTACCCGGATTACTCCAATACACAGGAGGACTATGACGGCGGAGATATTTTTGCAAAGACAGCATTTGTGATCCGAAATGATGTGTATGAGGCACTCGGTAAGCCATCCATGGGAACACAGGAAGAGTTTCTTAATGTACTTGGAGAAATTAAAGAGAAATACCCGGATCTGATTCCACTTGGTTTTAACAACTTTGAGACAGACGGAACAAGTTCTCTTGGCGATGTATTACAGGATTTCTTAGGGGTTCCGATCGCAAATGATGACAATACATTCTATGATAGAAATATGGATGAGGATTATCTGTCGTGGATTAAAACATTCAATGAGGCATATCGTGATGGTTATATCAGCGATGACAGTTTTACGGATGACAACACTGCATGGCAGGAAAAAGAAAGTATTGGTAAATATGCCTGCATTATGATGGATGGTACGGTGCAGCAGTCTGGTTTCCTTACCACGTTTGCAAGCTCAGATCCGGATGCAGCTTATATTGCAATCGACGGACCGCAGAGTACAAAAGGCAATGCACCGAAACTTAACCAGGCAGGAATCAGTGGATGGATGATCACATATGTTTCTAAGACCTGCAAGGATCCTGCAAAAGCAATCCAGATATATACCTACCTTTTAGATGAGGACGGTCAGATTCTTACTAATTACGGCATTGAGGGAGAGACATATGAGATCAATGCAGACGGTAAATATGAACTGACAGAAGCAGCAAAAGAATTGCGTGACAGTGATAACGACCGCTTTAAAAAGGAGATGCGTCTCGGTGAGTTTATCCCATTCGGACATGACCGCTATAAAGCATTGAGCGATGATGCATATCCGGATGCAGTAAAACAGATGCAGGAGTGGGGTATTGGAAAATTATATCCGCATTTTATCCTTGAAAATACAGATCCGGATACCGGAAGCAATGAGGCGCGTGCATACAGTGCGATAAAAACTAACTGGGCGACCACTTTAGTTGGTATGATCCGTGCAAATGATGATGCAGAGTTTGACAGTATCTTAGAAGCGCATAAACAGTTCCGTGCAGATAATGACTGGGATGCGATTGTAAAAGAGCGCAATGAAAAAATGCAGAAGAATGCAGAAAAATTAAATACAAAATAGGAGAGACAGATCATGAAATATTACACAAGCGGGAAAGATTTCACATTTAAAGAGGCGAAGAAAGAATTTCAGACAGACGCAAAATGTGAGATGAATCTGATCAAAGCATACCCGAAAATCACCTATCAGGAGATTCTTGGCATGGGTGGAGCGCTGACAGAATCGGCAGCCTATACCTATGCGCAGATGAGTCCGGAAAAGCAGAAAGAGCTTCTTGATCTGTATTTTGGAAAAAAAGGAAACCGTTATAATTTCGGGCGTGTGCATATCCAGAGCTGCGATTTTGCACTTGGAAACTATGCATATGTGGAAGATGAAACAGACAAAGAACTAAAGACATTTTCCATTGAGCGTGACAAAGAGTATATTTTGCCGCTGATCCATGCGGCAAAAGAGCAGGAGGAAGAATTGACATTGCTCGCCTCCCCATGGAGTCCGCCTGCGTTTATGAAAACAAACGGTGAAATGAATCATGGCGGAAAATTAAAGAAAGAGTATTACGGCATGTGGGCGGATATGGTAGCGCGCTATGTGACAGAATATAAAAAACAGGGCGTTCATATCAGCAGGCTTACAGTACAGAATGAGCCGAATGCGTCACAGACATGGGATTCCTGTCTGTTTACCGGAAAAGAAGAACAGGAATACGTATGTGGCTATTTAAGACCTGCATTAGATGCTGCCGGACATACCGAAGTAAAGATTAATATCTGGGATCACAACAAGGAGCGCGTCTTAGACCGTGCGATGGAGAGCATGTCCACAGAAGAATCAAGAAATGCGATTGATGGAATCGGATTTCACTGGTATACTGGAGATCATTTTGAAGCACTGCAGGAAGTGAGAAAACGTTTCCCGGAAAAAGAGCTGATCTTTACCGAGGGATGCGTGGAATATTCAAGGTTTGCAGCAGACAGCCAGGTGGTTCATGCAGAAATGTACGCGCATGATATATTAGGAAATTTCAATGCAGGAATGAACGCTTATTTAGACTGGAATATCTACTTAGATGAGCAGGGTGGACCGAATCATGTGAAAAATTATTGTGATGCGCCGGTTATGTGTGATACAAAAAATGATACGATTGATGTAAAATTATCTTACTATTATATCGGACATTTCAGCCGTTTTATCAAACGCGGAGCAAAGAGGATGCTGATTTCCCGTTTTACATCACAGGTAGAAGCAGCCGGATTTGTCAACCCGGATGGAAGCAAAGTTGCGGTCTTGTTAAACCGGACGGACGAAGATCAGAAGTTTACCTTTGGTGACGGAAGCAAAGTGTGTGAAATGGAGATGCAGGCGCACACGATCATGACAGTATGCTGGTAGCTACAAAAGAATTCCTTTCTTGTATATGCAGAAAAGTCCGGATTATTATAAGCAGCATTTTCGGATGTATCTGAGTTTTAAGATCATGTCTGGACATACTTTCATAAATTACCTTCATTTGCAAACAATTGTTATATTATTATGGCTGATTCTGGTATGAAAATCAGTGGAAATTGTTTATTATGGAAATTATAAATGGCTAAGAAATTTAACAGAAACGGAGAAAGAAAAAATGGACATGAAAAAAAGAAGAGATATGCAGCTTGCATATATTTCAGATGAAGCTGTTATGGAGGAACAGGTAAAATGCAGAAAAATTCTGCAAAAACTTAACTTTGCAGATCGTTCTGATTTTGATGAAGTTGCAAAAACTGTAAAAGAACTTCTGGGAAAATCAGATGGTGCATGGATCAATCCGCCTTTTTATTGTGATTATGGTTCACATATCGAGGTAGGTAAAAATTTCTTTGCAAATTATAACTGTACGATTATAGATGTGGCAAAGGTAAAAATAGGTGATAACTGTCAGATGGCGCCGAATGTAGCTATTTATACGGCGGGGCATCCAATTTACCCGGACACCCGCAATTCTGCTTTTGAATATGGAAAAGAAGTTACCATCGGGGACAATGTCTGGCTGGGAGGAAATACAGTCGTCTGTCCGGGAGTACATATTGGAGATAATGTGGTAATAGGTGCAGGAAGTGTCGTTACAAAAGATATCCCGGACTGGTCGATCGCAGCGGGAAATCCATGCCGCGTTATCCGTAAAATAACAGAAGAGGATAAAAGAAAATTGTTTCATGATGAAGAGATTGATGATGAAGCATGGGAGATGATATGTGCACAGAAGGAAAAATAAAATGACGGTGCGGAAACGTAACTTCCATTGATAAAAGAAAAAGCCTGCGTGTACGAAATGTGTATATATTACGTTTCGTGCATGCAGGCAAAAAGTAGTTATTATGGAACAAAATAAAACAATGTTACGATTCCACGGCATTCTGTTTTACGCGTGCCATTGCCTTGGCAACCGGTGGGATACTGATGATGATCAAGGTAATGACTGCCTCCGGTACTAAGTAAGAAGCCTGATATCCCGATGAATAAACGACCGGGTTCATGCCTTCCGGTGCATAGGATGCGAAAAATACAACACCTGAGATCGTAGCGAATATAAAACGTCCGATCACACCGACAATATATCCGATCTGAAGTCCCCATTTTTTCTTATTGAAAAATCCTGCAAGACCAAGTGCACCAAATGCAAGCGGGTAGTCAAGCAGCATCTGTGGAATGGTATAAAAAATCGGTTCGGTGACAAACTGTACCAGACCGTATGCCACGGCTGTCATGATCCCGACATAAGGACCATACCAGTATGCGATCAAAACAATAAAAAGCATGGAAAGTAATGTGACAGAGCCGCCCATCGGCATTTCAAACAGTTTGATCATGGAACATACCACGGCAAGTGCGATGGCAACTGCAGAGTAAACGAGCTGTTTGGTCGTTAAGGCTGCCTTGCGGCTTGCATTTTTCTGACGTACGATTGCTGCGATGATGAGCAGTAATGCGATGATCACGACGACGATTACGATTCCGGTCACAGTAAGGTGTACGGAGCCGTCGCCCCAGGCGCCTTCCGGTGTAGCAAAAAAGTTATTCATAAATCCTCCTTGTTTTGCGGAGCAAAATGCGACTGCCATTGCAGGAGCAGAGGATTTTCCTCCTTGTAATGTTCATTATTTACAAACACAGGGGGATTGTTTCTTATCAGAATGATAGAAAGAAAACGCTTCCTTACGCCGGTATTATCCGGGTCAAGTAATAAGGGTCGATGAAATCATCTCTCAGCACGTTGTTAGTACCATGTGGTATAAACAGCACCCCTAGCATCTGTATGGAACGTTTCTTACTATAGCAATTAATGGCGAAAAAGTCAATAAGGACTAATATATTAGCTTTATATTGATAAAATATCGAAAAAAGGATAAAATATTAGCATGGTTCATTTATATCAAAAAACGTCGACAGAAATAAATAATGATATTGCACATCGGATGGCATTATTGAGAAAAAGGAAAAAAATTACGCAAAGGGGATTGGCTGCAAAATCGGGTGTAAGTCTTGCTTCATTAAAAAGATTTGAACAGACAGGAGAAATTTCACTGCAGTCATTTACCAAGTTAGCAATCGCTCTTGAAGTGGAGGAGGAGCTGGAGTCCTTATTTTGTAATGTACCGTTCGAATCCATAGAGGAGGTAATCAATGAACAGGGTAAATAAACTGGATGTATATTACCATGAACGTCATGTGGGAACAATGGCATTATATCAGAACAGACAGGCAGCATTTGAGTATGATAACGACTGGCTTACGGATGGTTTTTCAATCAGTCCAATTTCGCTTCCGCTGGAGAAAAAAGTTTTTATGCCAAAGATTGATCCTTTTGAGGGTATTTTTGGTGTATTTGCAGACAGTCTTCCTGATGGATGGGGAAGACTTTTAGTTGATCGGCTGATGAGAAAAAATAGAATTAATCCCTATGAAATAGGAAGTCTGGAGAGACTGGCGATTGTAGGATGCTCAGGAATGGGAGCATTGACCTATCGTCCGGTAATACCGATAGAAAGAAATCAGGATGAAATGGCTTTAGATGATATAGCGAGAGAATGTGAGCGTATTCTTAATACAGAATCATCGGATAATCTTGATTATTTGTTTGCCAAGGGAGGTTCTTCTGGTGGCGCAAGACCGAAAATTCTGACGAGAATAAAGGATGAAGAGTGGATCATTAAATTTCCATCATCATATGACAGTAAGGATATCGGGCAGCAGGAATATGATTATGCATTATGTGCAAAAGAATGCGGTCTTGAAATCGAAAAAGTAAATCTTTTTCCATCAAAACAGACGAAAGGATATTTTGGAACAAAAAGATTTGACCGGACTGCAGATGGCGAAAATGGAAAAGTTCATATGGTATCTGCCGCAGGACTGCTTGAAACATCACATAGAATACCAAATCTTGATTATGAGATTCTCATGAAATTGACACTGCAGCTTACCAAATCTATGGAAGAATGTGAAAAATTGTATAAGCTGATGTGTTTTAACGTGTTTGCTCATAACAGAGACGATCATTCAAAAAATTTTACTTTTTTATATAGAGAAGACGAGCGTAGATGGGTATTGTCTCCGGCTTATGATCTTACTTATAGTAATTCCATTGGTGGGGAGCATGCTACAACAGTAAATGGAAATGGAACAGATCCGGGAATAGAGGATCTGCTTGCTGTAGCAAAAAATATTGGATTGAATCGCCCAAAAGCAAAGAAAACGGCATCTGATATTAAAGATTGTGTGTATGAAATGCTGGCAGCTTATATAAGATAACCATCCTGACAGAATATATAAATGTCTGGATGGTTATTTCTATAAAAGTAAATTATTATTTTACTCGGATCAGGTTGCTTACATATGGTCGTTTTCCGGAAAGTACTTCATCATAAAAATTTTGTTTCCAATCGATAAAAGCAATGCTCTCCTCAAGTTCTTTGATGGAATCGCGCAGGAAATCCTGTTTTTTCTGTAACATTTCTTTTCTCTGTGGAATGGTAGCTTCGCCTTCCAGACACAGTCCAAGATAGATTTTCATTTCTTCTATGCTCATGTCACATTTTTTCAGACAGATTAAATCCTTGATCCAGTTAACATCTTTTTCATCAAAAATACGGTGATTGTTTTTATCACGTTTTACATTCGGAACAAGCCCCTCATTACAGTAATATTTCAATGTCTGGTAAGTCATATTCGTTTCTTCACAGACTTCTTTCATGGTATATATTTTCATTTTTATAGCAGCTCCTTTTGTTCACAAAAAATTCATAGAATTTATTTGCAAAAAGTATTGACCGGTAGTAACTATCGGAGAATATAATCGGCAGTAGCAACCGACAGAAACAATCGAATTGTATCATATGAAGGGAGAGTATACAAGAAGATGCTATTTTATTTTACAGGGACTGGCAACAGTCTGTATGTTGCAAAGCAGATAGAAGATAACCCTGTCAGTATTCCACAGGTCATACATAACGGGAATCAGGAATATACCGCGGACAGAATTGGAATTGTTGCACCAATTTATGGACATGAACTGCCGCCGATGGTAAAGGATTTCATGAAAAATGCAAAGTTTAAGACAGATTATTTCTATATGATCCTGACATACGGAAACCGGCATGGCGGGGCGGCGGAGCTTGCAAAGCATTTTTGTGACGAATGTGGAATCAACGTAAATTACATCAATGTAATTGTCATGCCGGATAACTGGCTGCCGAGCTTTGACATGAATGAGCAGAAAAAAATAGATAAGCACATTGATGAAAATTTAGAAAAGATTCTTGCTGATTTGTCAGCAAGAAAAAATATGATTTCAGAGGTGACAGAGACAGACCGGGCAGCACATCAGCAGTTTCTTGGAAGAATGAGTCAGATGCCGGAAGATGCATGGCAGCATCTGATCAAGGTCACAGATGCCTGTGTCGGATGTGGAATTTGTGAGAAGGTTTGTCCGTCGGCATCAATGAAAGTAGAGGATGGCAGGGCAGTACATACGCCGGGAAACTGCCAGACATGTCTTGCCTGTGCCCATGCCTGCCCACAGAAAGCAATCGGACTTACGATCCCGGAGGTAAATCCGGATGCACGTTACCGGAATGAGCATATATCTTTACAGGAGATTATAGAGGCAAACAATCAGGCATCCGGGAATTAAGAGAAACAGATTTCGTGACGCAGCAGAAAATAATTAATAATCAAACAATATAAAACAAAATAAAGGAGAACACGACAATGAACAATTTTACTTACGTTTACCCTATGAAAGTTTATTTTGGAGAGGATGCAGCTAAGAATGCGATCGCTGCAGAACTTGGACGTTTTGGAAAGACAGTTATGCTTGCCTACGGCGGCGGTTCGATTAAAAAATCCGGTATTTATGAAGAAATGAAAACACTGCTGGAAGAGGCGGGAAAGGAGATTGTTGATTTTTCCGGAATTATGTCAAATCCTACCTATGCAAAGGTGCAGGAAGGTGCGGCTCTTGTCCGTGAACGTGGAGTGGATTTCATTCTGGCTGTTGGCGGTGGCAGTGTGATTGACTGCTGTAAGGTGATTTCTGCGCAGGCAGTATTAGATGAGGATATCTGGGAAATGGAATATCAGAAAGGCAAATTCCCGACAGGAGGAATCCCGATGGGAGCTGTTGTTACAGCATCAGGTACCGGAGCAGAAATGAATGCAGGTGCAGTAATCACCTGTGAGGAAAAAATGTGGAAAGGACCGATTTTTGGTACGGCAGCGGAATTTGCAGTTTTAAATCCGTCTTATACCATGACAGTGCCGAAAATGCAGGTGTTATCAGGTGCTTTTGATACTTTAAGTCATGCAATGGAAACCTATCTTGGTGTTTCAGATCAGGATAATGTTTCCGATGACGTGGCATTAGCGGTTATGAGAAATACGGTTGTGAATATGCGCCGTGTACTGGCTGATATGGATGATGTGCAGGCAAGGGGCAACCTGATGTGGGATTCTGCTATGGCTGAAAATGGTATTCTGAAGGTGGGACGTCTGACCGATTTTCAGGCACACCAGATGGAGCATCAGCTTGGCGCATACACGGACTGCAATCACGGACAGGGACTTGCTGTGATCCAGCCGGTTTATTACAGACATATTTTAAAGGATGCAGAAGAGAAATTTACCAGATTTGCAAAGGTGGTATTTGATGTGGAAACAGCAGAGCAGGGACTCGATGCACTCGAAGCCTTTATAAAAGAATGTGGTTTGCCGACAAAGATGGGGCAGTTGAAATCCAAAGTGGAAATCACAACGGAGGTATTACAGAAAGTGGCAGATACCTGCAACATCATCAAATGCAATGCAAGGGAACTTGACAGACAGGAAATCTATCAGATTTTATGTGAGTGCATGTAAGGAATGAAGGCTATGACAAAAAAGATAATTGTATTTTTTATGGCAGCGCTATTAATTTTCCAGCTTGCTGCATGTGGGAATATGGGACAGAAAACGCAAAATGCAGAGAAACAAAGCCCGCCATCTGACGCCGAAGGAATGGATGCTTCTGATACAGAAGCATCCGCAGAGTCTGCAGGAGCAACAGAGTCAGAAGGTAAAGTGGCAAATGGAAAAACGCTGGTGGTTTATTTCTCATGGTCAACCTCCGGAAATACCAGAAAAATGGCAGAATACATACAAGAGCAGACCGGTGGGGATATTCTCGAACTGGTGCCGGCAAACCCATATCCGACAGATTATAATGAAACAGGAGATGTGGCAAAAGCAGAGCGTGATGAAAATGCAAGACCGGAAATTGCCGGTCTGCCGGATTCTATCTCAGAATACGATACGATTTTTGTGGGTTATCCGATCTGGTGGCACACAGCTCCAATGATTATAGGTACATTTTTGGAAAATTATGATCTGACCGGAGTAGATATCTATCCGTTTTCCCAGTCAGCATCCATGGATACGGAACAGTTTGACAATTCCATGGACTTTGTGAGAGAAAATGCAAAAGGGGCTGATGTGCATGATGGTTTATTTGCAGAAGCAGATGATACGGATGGAATTATGGATTATCTGACAGCGAACGGCTTTATACAAAATTCGATGGGAAGCAACATTCTTATTGCATATTTTACAGTGCCGGAAACAGATGGCATAGATACAGTAGCAAGTGCAAGCCGTGTTGCCACAGCAGATGGAGTAATGGGCAATACAGAGTTTATTGCGTCAGAGATCCAGAAAAATCTTGGAGGAGATCTGTTCCGCATTGAAACAGTGCAGGAATATCCGGGAACACATAATGCCCTGCTGGAGTCTGCCTACAATGAGAAAAGTGACAATGCAAGACCAGAACTTTCCTCTCATATTGACAATCTGGACAGTTATGATTATATATTTGTAGGGTATCCAAATTGGAACGCTGATTTACCAATGCCGCTGTATTCCTTCTTTGATGAATATGATTTTTCCGGAAAAACAATTATTCCGTTTGTAACACATGGAGGAAGTGGATTTTCGGGAACGGTTCAGACAATCCAGAAATTAGAACCAGATGCTACTGTCATAGAAGCAGGTTTGTCTGTTTCCAGAAATAGTGTATCAAATGCACAGGATGATGTTAAGAAATGGACAGATTCGATTATCAAGAATTAGAACCGAGGATTTTTATGAAACCTAAAATGATTGTAAAAACAGGTGTAGATATTGCAATGACAATCGCAATGCTTCTTTTGATGGCATACCAGCTGATTGGTGAGGAAGCACATGAGTGGATCGGTGTTTTCATGTTTGTTCTTTTTGTTACGCATCATTTGCTGAACGGAGCATGGGGAAGAAATATTCTGCGAGGGAAATATAATGCACGCAGGATTTTGCAGACTGTGATTGTCTTCCTGATATTATTATGCATGGCTGGTTCTATGGTCAGTGGAATCATACTTTCGCGATATGTGTTTGCTTCGCTTAATATCCGAAGTGGCGTGGTGTGGGCGGGAAGTGTGCATATATTATGTGCCTATTGGGGTTTTATACTCATGAGTATTCATCTTGGGTTTCACTGGAATATCATGATCACCATGGCAGGAAAAGTGTTTTCAGAAGTTCCAAAAGGAATCCGTACCGCTTTGCGTGTGATTGCTGTTTTGATAGCAGTTTATGGAGGAGTCGCATTTGTAAAGCGTGATATCTGGAATTATATGATCCTGAAAAATCATTTTGCATTTTACGACTTTTCAGAACCGGTGGTATTCTTTTTGCTGGATTATCTGGCAGTAATGGGACTGTTTGTTTTTGTGGGGCATTATCTGGGCAGAAGATTAATGAGGAATACAAAGGATGGTTTCAAATGAGAAAATTGAGATGGTGAATTTAGATTAGGTCTGCTCATCAGTAATGTCTTCTAAAAGAGAGGTATCAATTTCATTTAAAAGCTCTTTTGGGAGACATTTTTTTGTAATACTTGTATTTTTCGATTTGTATGTAAGCTGTGTATAAAGTGGTGAGCCAATAGACTTTTTAAAGATAGCAAATATTTTTTCGGGTGGTTTTGGAACGATTGAACGGATATCCTCGCTCAATACGCTGTTAGGTATATAACAGCCCTTACTCTGAATCAGACCAAGACAAGCTGTAGTAGTTCCGGTAACCTTTTCTGTGTATAACTCAAGATGCGGACCTGTATAGTTACCAATCATGCGGGCAGAGGTGTCAATATTCATTATGACACTTAGTACTTTAAGTTTCAGCTCGGTTGTGTGGTTATTCTTGAAGGAAAAATCATTTTCGCTTAACCGATTATTAAGGGCGGCACGATAAAACATATTTGCATTCATTCCAGTTCTTGGATTTACTCCGGTGAAATGAAGAAAATTATGTGAATGAAATATTACAGCAGTATGGTTTAAATGATTATATTCGTCACGATAAACAAAAACAACCTGGTTGCCCTCTAAATACTGCTGATATTGTTTTGCACATTTTGTAATGATGGCAATAGCCTGTTTCTTAGTCATAAGCGTAGATTCCTTACATCTATAGGTAATTTGGCGAATTTAAAAGGAAGGTTCTTCCGCCGTAGCAGATGACACCTTCCTTTAATGACTGATTTTTCTGTTGTCCGCCAACTGATCGGCACCCGAAGTCCGATAAGCAAACTGGTTTTTCCGTTGCCAGCCAACTGTCCGGCACCCGAAGTCCGGAAAGAATTTCGGATTTTATGTGTCAGTCCACATGATAGGCATATAGCCCATCTACTAACTATAGTATATACAGACAAAGTAAATTATGCAATGAGTTTATAAAGATTTAATGAGAATTTTGCCCCGTATTTGACAGATACAGGTTTATCCAAACTGGCATGATTAGAATTGCACTTAATCATTCATATCCACCAGCCTTTGAATCGCTTTTCTGTATTTTGGATATTCTGTTTTTTTACAAACCAGATAATAGTCGATGGAGTTATCATCAAGTGCAAGAGGGATAATTTTCTGTTCTTTATTATTTCGTCCAAGGCGGATGATGTAATATCACTGACAAATGATAATGCGGCACCCAGACCGATTGCGTCGTAAAGTGCCGCAGGGTCATTTATCAGCATCAGTTTTATGCCGGGGAAGTGCTTCTTTATCCAGTTGTTCCAAATCCCAATCTCATTGAAAACAATTAAAAACTGACCGTTTAGTTCTTCCAGAGAAATACTGTTCTTTGTGTAGAAATAGATTAGATAAGAATAAATTCAACTATAAAATCAAGGAATTTTATCACGATACAACCTGCATTTTCTTTAAGGTTTTTACAAAAAGCAACGCTGCTATTAAAATAGATAAAAGGTCTGCAACCGGCTGTGCCCACAGCAATCCGGTCATCCCCATAACAGCCTGCAGAATAAATAAAGTCCAGCTAATAAATGTCAATAGTTAAATGAGAAAAAAATATTTTGTTTTCTG
>SAMEA104315434__coassemble_687_pt1 | contig 16655 bp, 18 predicted proteins | sample SAMEA104315434__metabat2_low_PE_001 | metagenome-assembled genome bin SAMEA104315434 (sample SAMEA104315434) | gut metagenome | biome: Monkey gut; feature: monkey-associated habitat; material: faeces | place: China | collected 2013 | reverse complement strand
CTTTTGCAGCATCCTCACTCGCTTTTGCGTTGGCTTCGGATATTGCGGCGGCTTTCTGACTTGATTCGGCTTTTGAAGCTGCCAGCTCTGATTGTTTTGCACATTCCAACATTCCAGGCAAATATGTATTAACCATATCATCTCTAATCTGTACAACAGTATCTTTATTTTCACTTGTCTGCTGTGCCAGTTTTTCTATTTCACTAAGAATTGCCTGCATCTCAGCTTTGTACTCTTCTTTAATGGATGAAAGTGCCTCTTCTATCTGTTTTCTAAAATCTTCATACGTTCCCATGCGTTTCACAACTCCCGCCCGGAAACACATCCACACAATCTGATTGTTTGTATCACTGTCAATAGCTACCGCCCACTCTCCAGGCAACATCTTTGACGGATCAAACTCTGCCTTATTTCCTCTTCGCATCTGTATTGCCATTTTTTATACTCCTTTACATAAGAAAATAATCGAAACGAAACGCCACTCTGCCAGGATTAAGTATACTTACCTTATCTGTTCTGTAATCACTTCCGCAATTTCTAACCTGCATAATCCCACTTGCATCTAATGTTATCATAAAAATTCTGGCACCTTCACCGCTTCCTGCCATTCTAATTTTGGAACGTTTAGGAAAATATTCTGCCGGAACCGAATAAGCTTTATCCTTTAAATCAAATTCCTTATATTGGTTTGTTTTTAATCCGGAAACATATGCTGAACCATATAAAGTTACAAACACACCTGATTTTATAAAAGAACCTTCAACTCTTATTCCATCTATGGGAATACTTGGAAGATACGAAAAATCAAATTTATTGACTGTTAATTTTCTAATCTCACCTACATTAATTGTGGCATCTTCAAATACAGTGTGTTGTGGAAATCTTGCAGCATATGCCACTTCTCCCATTTCCATTACAGCAACGCCATTTTTACCTTTGATGTTTTCTGCGATCTGTATATCATTTGTGGATACATTATCGCTATTAATTTCTTTTGAATTTACTTGTTTAGCGTCCACATAATACGAAGATACTTTTTCCGAATCAATGAATGAGCCTGATCCGTCATCATACCCAACGTTTATACGCGGTGTCCCTTCGATAAGCCTAATACTTATACAGCGTCCACTTTCCGTTTCTAGTCGAATACTTCCGTTTTCGATAGAAACTGTATATTTAATTTCGAGTTCTGGTCCTTCATCTGTATCTTGCGTTTTCCACACACCACTGCTGTGAAACGATCCATTCAGATCAATTCCATCTTTATTTAATATTCCAATGATTTTTCCATCTTTGTCATAAATTCTTATAGAACCGTCTGCATTGTGATCTTTGCCACCTACGATCAGGTTTCCTGTATTAATCCAGTCAGCATTCACACCGATTGCATTTAGAATCGTCACAACCGCATTCCCCTGCGAATCCATTCCAGCATTCCAAGTCTTTCCACCATCCGTACTGACTGCAAATGCATCCGCTGTCATTTTCCATATAGTAGAACTGCCTGCTAACTCCGGTTTATTGTGCATATAAAAAATAATAGAGCCATCTGCCTGTACTTCCTCTGTTTTATACAAGCCAAACGACTGCGTCATAAGGTCTGTAAGTCTTTTGACTGCGATATCATAACTGGACAGTTTCCTCTTTGTATTGCGGTCTGCCGCATCAAGCAGTTTTGTAGTTGCGCTGTACTTGGTATAATTGTTTTCTGTGGGCGTCTCTGCCGTACATTCAACTTTCTGCATAGAACCAATCGAAAATGTGGTATTAGAAATCACACTGAAAAATGTTCTCTGTTTTCTGTCTGTCACACAGGCACAGTCTCCTGCTTCAATACAAGGATCCGACTGACAGGAAATGCTTAATGGGCGGAATCTCTTGCCTACCATCTTGTTACCGATATGATCTGCGACTGTCTGCGTATCTCCTGTCTGGATCAACGGATTTTTTTCAATAGAAAGAACATATCCGTCACTTCCGTACATATAGCTTTCTTCTTCGGTATCCCCTGATTTTTCAGATGTTACTTTTATCCCTGTTACAACAATATCATCCGTATTAATACTCTGGCTTCCTAGTGAATAAAAATGATGATATTCGTAGGTTTCACGAAAACTGCCACCATTATAGGAATCTCCTGTGTTATAATTTCTAAAATTACCACCGTCTAACTTGTCCCCGGTTGTGTAATCCTCGAACGATCCGCCGTCATATCCATTCTGCAGTTTTTCTAATGTATCGAAGTCATACCAGCCAAACGAAAGCTTATCCAGATGATCTATCTTTGCATAACAGCACATGATCTGTGCACAATATCCGATCACGTCCCGGAATGTCAGATTTTTATCATCCGGACGGTTCATGATGATATGATCTCCCCAGGGGATTGTTTTCGCATCCACAGCCATCTGACAGCACACACATGCATCATTAACAATCTGTGTGATCGTTGCCGGGTACTGTAATGTACTTTCAGAATATGGTCGGTCAAAAAAAAGCATACTGTCGTATGCCTCAAGATCAATGGTACTTTCATTCAGTTTTGCATTCACACATCTGTATTTGCCTTTTTGTATGATCTCGGTTGTTCCATCTTCCAATAGCAGTCCTGTTCTCGCTAAAATATCCAGTCCTTCAAAATCAAAGTCGCTAAACTTCTCTTCCATGTTGTTAAGCGTTGCCGTGTACTTTTTAATAACCGCCGCCCCAATAGAAAATGTGCTCTGTTCACTTACGGCTTCGTTGATCTCATACTTCATAAAATCAGTTGTTCCAATATCAGGTCTGCTTCCATCTTTAAATATATATTGATCATGGATTGACATGATCCTGCTGCCTCTTATCGCTTTTTTATATGCCATACTTGATGTAATCATACTTTTACCTACCTTTGAACAATATCCACGGAAACGCTTTTGTAATAAAAAATTCCGTCTCCGATATAACCTCCAACATCCTTACTGATCGTTCCACGATAACTTTCTATCGTCACATTTGTGCCATAATCTTGAAACGTGATTGGAAAGAACCCGGTGACAAGGCAGCTCTTTATCAGAGCCGCCTGCTGTGCGGTAAGCCATGACCAATCTATTTTCAGATTCTTCTTTTCTGCAACGACATCTCCCATCATGGTACCATCCAAAGTTCTTCCAGTATCTGATGACCAGATGATCTCATCATTGACTGACATTTTGACAGGTCCCGGAAGATCTGTACTTCCGCACTTTAATAAAAACATGTCTGCCTCCTATACAATTTCCGCCGTGTTAAATCTGCGGTCTATTCCCGTCTGAATCATTTTCTCTGCCTTTGCAAGCTGTTCCCCATTGATGTTAAATCCCATGCTGTATAATGCAGATACAATCCGCATAACCGCACTGTTAATTATATTCTCTAATTCATCGCGTGTAATTCCACCGGAAACGGATGCATTTTTAACCGCCTGCATTGCCATTTCTTCTAGCTTATCCTCAGGAGCAACAACCTCTCCCTGATGCCTGTTGTCACCGATCATGGCAAGCTGTGGTGTGTTTGGTTTTACATAACCGCCCTGTGCGAGTCTTGGCAGACTCACTTTTGACATTTCCCCAATGCTGAACCCGAACGATTTCCCGCCAAGTCCGCCCGGCAGCCAGTCCGGTGTTGTAAATGACAAGTTGTTCAGTGCACGGATAACCGTGTTGATTCCATCGACGACTCCATTGGCCATTTTTTCAATACCGCCAAGGATACTGTTGATGATTTTCTTTATTGTTGACCAGATACCCTGAAAGACATTTGTTATCGTGGTTTTCATAGCGTTCCACGACTGAGTCCATACAGCTTTTATCGCAGAGAGTATTGCTGTAATAGTATTTTTAATCAATGTGATCCGTGATGAAATTAATGTTTTCACAGAATCCCATATATTGCTGGCTTTCTGTTTTATCGCATCCCACATTGTTGACCAGAACGCCTTTATTGCAGTCACTACAATGGTTATCTTCTGTTTTGCAGCTTCTATCTTTTCTGATATTACTTTTTTAATACCTTCCCATATTTCTTTTGCTTTCGCACTAACTTCATCCCAGTGTTTATAAAGCATAACACCGGCAGCAATCAGTAAGCCGATCGCAATAATAACTAAACCGATCGGACTGGTTAAAAAAGTAAATGCCGCACCTAATGCCGTTGTCACTGCTGTTGCAATCGCACATACTGCATTCCATGCCACGGTAGCGGCAGTCTGTGCGATCTGTGCGGCTGTATCAGCAATTTTTCGTGCTGTATTGATTGCAAACTGGGCAGCCTGTTTTATCAGTTCTGCTGTACCTTTTGCAAGATTAACTACAAAGTCTTTCGCATACATTGCTGTTAGCGCAATAGTCTCAGCTTTGTCCGCAATTTTCGCTGCCGTTGTTCCTATAAGGGCATCTTTCATCAAATTTAATGCACCTATAACACCACCTGACTGCTGTATAAATGCTAAAAATTCTGTTACTTTCCACGCTAAAAAGAAAGCACCAACAACTTCAGTAATAGTCCGTATTGTGTCTGGGTTCTCGCTGCACCAGTCACTAAATTTTTTCAATACTTCATTGATACTATCCCATGCACTTAAAAATGCATCTGCCGCCCATTTTGCCAAAGGTTCCAGAACTTTATCCCAGAACCACTGAAAAAGAGGTTTTAATGCATCAATTACACTGTTCAATATTGTTATTGCAGTGCTTAGGGTATCTAAAAACCTCGGAACCACCTCATTCATAGTCCATGTTCCAAGTGGTACCAATACATTCTGCCAAAACCACAACAGGCCTTCCCCTACATTAATTGCAAACGGAGTGAGGGCATCCCACAGCTTTTTTAGTGAATCATTGATTTTATCAAAATCAATCTTCATTAAACCATCGTTCAGTGTATTAATAAATTCAGGCAGTCCCTTTCCCAATACCCATTTACCAACCGGAAGAAGAAAATGTTCGTAAAAATCCTTTAATGCATTCCATGTAAATGTTCCAAGCTTTGCTAATCCGTTATTCCAGAGATTTTTTAATGCTGTCGTCGTTGGTTCTATCGCCTTTTTGATTTTCTCAAAATAGCCTGCCATTTTTTCTGCAAATGCACTGGTCGCGCTATCCATTTCTGATAATGCCCCAGTTCCAAGGTCTGTTCCGGAAATTCCTCCTCCGCTTACAGCCCCACCGGCACCGCCAGAACCTGAACTATCCGAACTGCTGTCAGAATCTGACTGGCTGTCTAATTTATTGACAACATCAAATCCCATCAAAGAACGCATTTCCTTTGCAGCTTTCTTTGCCGCTTTTCCCACTCCTGTTGTGGAATCTGTCAGATTGTTTGCCGCACCGGCAGCACTGTTTAAACTGTCCGTTGCCTGTTTTCCTGTTCCGGTTACCTGTGCACCTGCCGATTTTTTGCCTGTTACCAGCTCTGTAAATGCTTTAAATGCATTCGCCAGTGTCATGAGCTTACCGATCACCATATTAATGACTTTGATGACCGGTGTAAAAATATTAATGAGTCCCTGACCGACTGTAGCCATAAAGGACTGCATCTGAAGCTTCATGATACGAACCTGGTTCGCCCACGAATCAGATGTCCTGGCAAAATCCCCGGTTGCTGCAGTCAACTGATCTTGTACAAATGCATACCGCAGAGATACTTTTTCAAGCTCTGACATTTGGGCTGTCGTCTTGCCGTAACCATTTGCCAGTGCATAGGCATCCAATGCGTTCTGCGTCATTACTATACCCAGGTCTTTTAGTGTCTCTGTCTCACCGGAGAATACTGATTTTAACTTTGTATAAGCTTCATCCTGGGATATGTTATAAAATGATGCTACATCTCCAGCCAAACCTGTGAGCGTAGTTCCCATCTCATAGGCTGCCTGCTCCGTAAATCCAAATGATCTTGACATTGCACCAAAAAGACCTGTGTATTTTTTTGCCATCGTTTCTGACAATCCAAACGAAGTTGCTGCGCTCTTTGCAAATTTATCGACCTGTGCAGTCATATTCGGAAACGTCACATCGACAACATTTTGTACTTCCGCAAGATCTGATCCTAAATTTACGCACTCTTTTCCAAAATCAATCAGCTTCTTTACAGAAAAAGCAGCGGCAAGGGCAACACCTGCCTTTTTCGCAAGGTTAGTAATTCCTGCCATCTGCCTTTTAAAACCGCCTTCATTTACAACAAGATCAAGCCCGATCTGTCCTACACTTTCGCCCATATTCCTCACCTGCCTTTCTGTTACGGTTTTCTATTGTTCTGCACCTCCTGCCATCTTGATAAACGCCTGTTTCATCTGCTCTAAAAAGGTATCTCTGTCATTTACAGCTACCATCTTAGCGCGTCTATTTCTCCACTCACTCCGGATCCGTTTCTGATCTTTCGAAAAGTGTTTTAATACCTCTTTGTCATCCTCTGCACGTATTGAGACAATGCGTCCAAGCGGTGTCTCCGGCTGTATACCGGACAGGAGCATGCAAAATTCGTTCCATTTCATATCTTTCAAATCTCTTGAGAGACGGATCCCGTATTGTGTCTGGAACGATGCCACGACTAAATCAAAGTCCTCTAACAGGTCATAATACGGGTCACTGCTCCCCCTCGGTTTCATCCTCACCTATGATAAGTTCCATAGCCGCATTCACCACTGTTGTTAAATCTTTAAATGACAGCTTCATTTTTTCCAGTTCTTTTCTTGATCTGTCAGAAAAAATTAATTCGTACATAGACAAAATAGATTTGGGTGATGCATCGCCTTTGTCTCCAAATTCTCCCATAATCTTTAATACGGTTTCCGCATCTGCATTAACCTCTATCTCTTTACCTTTGATCGCAATCTTCGGATTTGTATCAAAATCCAGTTTCTCTGTAATATCAATTACTTTTGCCATTCTATTTTCCTCCTAAAAGAAAGAGCCATGCACCTTTGGTACATAGCCCTGTGGTTATTCTATTTGCTTATTGGTACCGATGATGTCTGTGATGCCATGGATGCCGGAAGCGTAATCGTAGGCTTTCCATTGCTCATAACATCAAATTCTAATGGTGCAACGGCTGTGGAATCACCGGCACTGATATTTGTTACATTGATTACTGCCTGTTCAAATGCAACCACCGTTTCGTCCGGGAAGTTCCATGCAAAGTATCCTTCCGTATCACGTCCATTCAGAAACGCTTTTCCTGCAATGTAATCATTGCCGGTATCTCCAACATTTCTTTTTGCTGTTACTGAGACTGTAATTCCTTTTGATGTCTGTAATCTCCGAACCCAGCCTTCTGTATCAAATGGAGTCCACTCTTCCACACCGTTATCAAAAGACACGCTGAAACTTTCTGCATCAGCAATCGATGCTGCTGACTCTTTTGTGGCACCCACGCTGAACTGGTTTTTATAACACGGATATACTCCTGTATTTTTCTGATTTCCCATATTTACTTCTTCCTCCTAATATATATGTGTAGGGTTTCAGTACCCAACAGCCAGTTGGGACTTAATCCTTTCATAATAAAAAATACATTCAATCACATATTCATAAATACCATCTTCATCCGTATCTACTGGAACTGGCTCACTGTAAGTGATATTTATAAATTTGATCGTCTGTCCGTTAATCGCTACGTTTTCACAATTCTGCAATGCTTCCTGTAACGCATCTGCCGCCTCTTCGCTCTCTGATGGAATCTTATTCCAGTGCACTAAAAATGAAATGGCTTTTGTGCCATAGGATGCATTTTCCATACCGCCTAACGGTATTTTATTCGGCGGTCTGTTTTTTAAGGGGTATGTGCCAATAGACTTTTCTTTCTTCCCCGGCATCTTGCCGCAGTAACAATGATCATCAGCAGCTATCCCCAGTCCTGCAATGTAATCCCTGATATCATTCAATGTGATCATAATCCTGTGTTCCTCCTGTACATTTCTTTAAATGTATCTGGAGCAAATTTTTCATATTTACCACCAGGCATCCAGTCCTCAAACCATTTGCCTTTTGCATTCGGGTTTTCATCTTTCTTGAAATGATATTCCGGGTGGAAATATACACGCCTTGCATAAGGTGTGCTGTGAACCAGTGATACTTTTCCATTTATCGCCTCAGACCTGTCAAGAAACGTGGATTCATTCTGTAATGCTCCCGTACGAAACGGAATTACCTGCGCCTGTTCAATCTCTGTATGCAATTTGTCTGCCGTCTGCACCAAAGAAGTCACTGCTGCCTGTGTAAGCTGTTTGATACGGCTATTGTTTATCTTTACCTGTGATGTTACTCTCATCATATCAGCTCCAATCCTGTGTAATTTACGGTTCCATCCGGGTTTCTTGCTTTCGTCCCCTGCGCAATTGTGCGCTCCACGCCAAATACTGTGACACTGCCGCCGCTGATTACCGGAAGCTCCGGCGCGATATCCCCAGGAAACAATGCTGTCCCTGTTACCTCGATCAGTTTCTTTTCCGCAGTCAGAATCGTCTTAGCCTTATCCTGGTAATTGCATTTTCCATCATAAATAACAGATGGGAGAGGACGTCCGTATACATCCAAGCCTTCCGGTTCTATTTCCACATGTATTTCTGTTTTACAGAATCTCTTATCTATCAGACATGGATATTTCATCTTACCACCGCCCTCTTAAGACCAGCTGACACAAGCCTGTCTGTGACAGCTTATCATAAGTATCTGCCCTTACTGCCACACCAGAGATTGTCCGCAGGTTCCAGGAACTTCCAAATCCCATGGTCACGCCGTTGATCGAATAATTCTGCAGTACGCTCTGGATCATATCTGCATTTTCATACTCAAAATCTGCCATCTCACAGCACACTTCCTGTATAATGTCCTGCTGAAATCCGGAAAGATTTTCAATTCCCCGGCCTACAATACGGTTATAGGTCAGGGAATCGATATGGCGGCTGGCTGTGTGCAGACATTTTTCGATGTCCTCTTCCGGAATCGTGTCACCGCCATACACATCCCTGTAATACGCCGCATCCGCGTAAGGCTGATACATTACACATCCTCTTCTTTTGTCTTTTTGGCAGATACAGTGTTTCTTGTCTTTTCAGCAGATGTGCTGTTCTTTAAGGCTTCCAGTTCCTGTACTACTTTCTGGTATTCTTCATAAGATACCGTTTTCCCTTTGCCATATGCGATCACATTTCCATCATCATCTTTGATGTCGTACCCTTCTGCCACATATCGGTCTTTCATGCTTTCATCAATGGTATAAACTTTATTATCTTTTTCTGCTGTCATACTCTTAATCCTCCGCTTCTGCATTGATCGCGATACCACAGGATTTTCTTTCGATCAGGAAAGTATCTGTATAGTATCTGTTCTGGTATACATACTTGTCTGCCGTACGGGAATCACTGCCCGGTGTAAACAGCTTCATATATGCATATTTGTCACGGGAAATGACACAGGACGGATGTACAAGCATCATATTGATCTGTTTTGCTGCTGCCGCAGGTACGCATCCATCTGTAAAATCATATTTCGTCTTGAATCTTGCAGATGGCACGGTCTTGATTACAACATCATCCAAGCCATGCACCCGGCGGTCAATAACACCTGCTGCACCTGCATTGATGGTTCTGGTAATGCCGTCCGCGTTCTTTAACAGTCTGTTGATCGTAGATGTGACATACAGGATTCTTCCTTCCTGTGGAACTGAATTATCATCCATGACTGCCATCTGCTCGTCAAACCATTCCAGGATATTTGCGGCTGTAAGGACTGTGTGATCAATAACTGCTCCGGCAGACGCATAAGCTTTTGCTTCTGAATATAATTTTGAGAAGCGGTAGCTGTCTTTTTCCGGGATTGCCCGCTCTTCCTCAAACGTATTCTGGATGTTTGCAATCTCAACTACAAGATTTGTCTCATCGATATCCATCGGGTCAACCGGGATCTCAATATCTCTGTCATGAGACAGTTTCTTTGGCTCCCAGTCATTTGCTACAGTTCCGGTATTAAAGCCCATGCTTCCGCGGTTGTGGTCCTTGTAGCCGGAAACGGTTAATCTTGGAATCTTGATGGTCTGCGCATTCAGGAACTTAATGCCCTGATTTGATAATGTCAGATCATTTGACACCATCTCCCTGCTGTACTTCTGTGCTAACTGCTGTGTAAATAACTCTGCATAATCATATACTGACATACTTTTCTACCTCTCTTCTTATTTTTTGTTGCCAAAAATTGACGCAAGCTGATCGCTCTGTGCGGTCTGCTGATCTCCACCACTGCCGCCGATCTGGAATCCTCTCTGTGATTCCTGTGCCGGTTTTAACTGTGGTACATCTTCCAGTACCTTGTTAATGGCGTTCTTTAAACTCTCGGTGTTTAATTTGCCATCCTGTCCGGTAACGTTCGACAGGTCAGCCATCTTAAGGACATACGGGATCGTCTTTGCGTTCAAGCCAAGTTCCACAGCTTCTAATACTGCTGCCTTTTCCACCTCTGCCCTCTGTGCAAGCGTCTGCGCCTGTGTCAGCTGTGTCTGCATTACGCTGACATCCGGTGTACTCTTTGCTTTCTGTTCCTTGAACTGCTGCATTGCCTGTGCTGCTTCATCCTGGGACAATCCCTGCTGCTTAAAATAATTTTTCAGCACGGTATCTTCTGTGACATTCTGTTTTCCAGTCACAATAGAAGCCAGCTTCTCATAATCGAACTCAAATGGCGGTGTCTGCTGTCCTGCCTGCTGCATTGTTCCTGCCGCTGATCCGGCACTTGCACCTGCTCCTGATCCTGCATCTGATGTACCTTCTGCAAAGAACTGCAAATTAAACGGTAATGTGTTCTGTTTCATAGTTTCTCCTTTCAGTTGTTCGGGTGTCTCCCGGTTCAGTTTTATGTGTGTCTCACTCAGTTGTGTACTCCGGTGTCTCCGCGTAGTTTATCATCGAACAGCGTGTTCGATATGCCTTCGGGCATAAAAATAACAGCCTTGCGGCTGTTTGATTTCTTTGTTTGCTCCGGTTGCACCGGTGCAACTTTTGATTTTGTGCGTAAAAATACCACCATATCATTTCTGACTGGTGGTACTACTCATAGATGTCTGGTAATTCTGTATTGGTTTCTATTGCGGTCTTTATATCATTTACATAATCACTGTATTCTCCCTGACCGTAATCAATCTCCTGATATCCATCAGGTTCTACCCCAAACATTTTATAATATTGATCATATAAATTTTCTAATTCTTTCGTCATGCTGCCATGCCACATTATTTTATCATCCCTTTCAAAGTACTCATTACTTCTTCGTATGTATTAGGGCAAACAAATTTCAACATATCCATGACCTCTTCGTTTTGATCATATAAAATTCTACCAAATTGCGCCCACGTCTCTGCTTCTACCGCTTTATCCCTTTTCCAGTATTCTTTACTATGAATATATCCTAAGTTAATTTCTCCATCAGACATTCCATTTAAAATATCAGATATTCCTCTATACTCTGGTCTTAATTTTACGCCATTTCTTCCCTCGGTAAAAGCCTCTTTGTATTTTAAATATAGCATATTTTTTATATCAGTTCCATAGCCCGACGAAAAACTTTGCAAACGTTGATAATCTTTTTGGATACTTTCTTTCAGCATCCTGCTTTCTGTAATCCGATATGTGTTGTCTATTTCATGAAATAATTCATGTGCAATGGTTCCATTTTCAGCCGATTTTGCAATATAAACAACTTTTTTATTTCGGTCAAAATATGATTTTTTACTATCGGATGTTTTTATTTTTACGCGATGTTGTGCCTGAGAAAGTAATGTTTGCACGTTATAGTCTGATATATTATCCAGGCTATTATTAAATTCTTTAATTCGTTTTTCCATCCCTCCTGAAACAATATTTTTTAACTCATATGTAACATTTTTCCAAATCCCTTCCTTTCTCCGGTACTTCTCTCGATTTTCCTCATCCAGCGAATACGCCGCCAGTCTCCCGAACCTGTCTGCCTGCCGTTTTGCATACTGCTGTTTCTGCTCTGCACGATAGCTGTCTGCAATCTCTTTCACTTCCTGCCTTGTAAACTTACTGTTCGGCGGTGTGCTGATTCCCTCAAAGTACGTTGTGTGACTGTCCTTGCACCGTGGATGATAAAGTCCCGCTGCGATTGCCGATGACATCAACGGATAAGGACCATCGGAAGATTTCCCACCGCTCCACACGTCATCAATCAGTATCTTTCCAACAAAAGGAAGACATTTCGGGCATGGGTTCCCACGCTTATTCATGATAACCGTTGAGATTCCCCATTCCTTTCGCATTTCCCCCTCGCCCTGTAAGTATGCACGCTTACTGGCAGTCCGGATTGCCATGGATGCATAATCAGCTATCGTGTGGCGTGCTCCGTTTGCATATTCAATGCAGTTGATGCCACGGCTTAAGAAATCCTTTGTTGCCATATCTACTGCTTTCTCATAGGTTCCTGCCCCTGTATTGGCGTATACCTGTGCATTGAATATAATTTTGCGGTACTGATCATTTGCCATACGCAGTACTGCCGTTTCTGCCTTTTTCATATCGTCCTGCGTTGCTTTGATTAATGCATCCAGTTTCCTGTCATTCAGCTTAAAGAACTCTGCTGTGGTTACTGTGGATCCGGTTCTCTGTTTTGGCGGCTTGAAGCCTTTTTTGATTGCCCTGAGTATCTTCATCTCCTGTTCCATGCCGCCCTGCTCTTTTGCGGCATACAGCAGTGATTCTATCTGACCGTTGATCTCATGGAACTGGCTCTGGAATCTTTTCGTATTTGCTTTCTTATACTGCTCTAAAGATTTTAACTGTAACGCCTGCCACATTTCCCATTCTTTATCCTCATCTATTTCCTCAATACGATGTCTTTTCATATTCCGGATCATGGACGCCATCAGTTCATTTTCAACTGCTGCAAATGCGGCACCAATATCATATTCATCGTTAATCTTTATCACCTAATCACCTGCCGTTTGCATACACCTTAAATCCCTGCTGTTTATACTGTCTTGTCAGTTCCTTTAGTTTTGTTCTGCTGCACAGATCCTTTCGAAGTTCCGCGTAATCGTTCTTTTCTATCGCGTATATCCCCATCTTTACCTGCTGACTGGCTACCTTCAGAAGTCCCTGGTACTCCTTTTTGCTCATCCGGTACATCCGGTTCATCACTTTTACTTTCATCTGTCGTATCTCCTTTCATGTCCTCGTCCTCTATGTCAAGGACATCCATATCTATCCCCGGCTCTTCTACATCCTGTATGCCCTGTTCTGCTTTCAGCCTTGCAATCTCTTCCATCTTCCACTGTTCATCTCTGGAATCCCCATACAGTTCTTCCACAGATGCCTCAATCGACATGATCTGCCCTGTCCTTGCCTTTGATACTGTTTCTACCTGGCTTTCAAAGGACGGGTTTGCATACTCGCCAAATGGAATATCTGCATCAATGTCCTCAACTGTCTGTTTATTCCACGTTGCATAGGCTTTCAATACTGCATCTACCAACTGTGGAAGAACATTCTGCAATGCATCCACAATCTTATTTCTGGTGTACAGCGTTGCCTTCTCTTTCTCACGCTGTGCCTCTGCGTTATCCAGTTTTTTTACATCAATCCCAAGTGTTGACGGTGAGATCACACCCTGCAGGCAGAGGTCTAATGCCGTGGTATAAGTCCCCAGATAGCTTTCTGTTGGAATCGTCGGCTGTACCAGATCAATTTTTGCCGCCGCGCCCTCTGACATATTCATATCACGCTGGATATACGCATTATCAAATGCATTCGGCTTTAAGACCTCTCCTGTATTGGGATTCCTCGGAAGTAAACCTTCTGGGATATATTCTTTGCTTCTTGCCTTTCTGAGTGCATCCATCCACTGTGACCAGCACTCATCCAGGTTGTCAAAACTGTCTGCTTTCTTGTCAAAAATAGAGCCGCCACGGTTTTTATACCGGCTGCTCTTAAATACCTTAAATGGCACCGCCATCATAAAATCATCCTGCCATGCGATCACCGGCTTAAGATTTGCGGTATCCGGGATATAATTCAGCGGCAGTTCCTTACCGCCATGCAAGAGTGTACTGCGTATGTACTTTCTTCCATAAGTTTCTTCCAGCGTATATTTCTGACTATTATAAAAATAATCTGTCCGGAATATGATTTCTTTCAGCCGATTTCTGCTGTATACATATTCCACCTGATCACCCGGAACAAATTCCAGAATCGGAAACTGTGACAGTTCCGGGTCAAAACTGATCCGGAATGCTCCATCTCCAACCACAAGTGTTTCTGCAACTGCATCTTCTATCAGTTCCTCAAAATGGTTGTCCTTTGCAATATCATCCCAGATACTCTGATACTTGCCCTGGATTTCTATGCCGTTCATATCTGATACAACAATCGCTGCCAGTGTATCCACAATGATTCCCGGTATGCCGGTGTGGTTCTTCTCTATTTCCATACCAACTGTCGGCACAACCGCCCAGAAACGCGTTCTGTTTCCTTCTCCCGGAAGGTTCTTATATAACTGACTAAGTTCATCTGCATTTCCACGGTACCAGATACGGTTCTTTGCCGCATTTGCATTAAAATCTAAATGTTCTGTGATCATGATTACATTCTGCTGTGCAGGTTCAATCTGTAAAAAACTCCGGATACCTCTTCTGATGCTGTCCGCCATTTTATCTACCACCTTCATTTCGTTTCACTCCGATCTTTTCACGGTATGGAATCCATCCATACTGTGTGCTGTTAATCATATGGTCATTGCCGTCCTCCGGCGTATTATCTTTATCTTCCTGCCAACTGTATACTTCCATCTCATGTATATAATTAGTGCAGGTTTCGACAATAAAATAGCTTGGCTCTTTCCCATTTTCGTTATAGGAAAGCCAGCCAAGCTGTAAATTGATTCGATCAATGATCTCAACCTTTTTGTATGCATTATTAAACAGGTACAGGCAATCGTTATGCAGTCTTTTGTATTTTGCAAATTCTGTCAGCGTTGCCTGATCTGCGGAATCCACAAACACATTTTTTGCAAAACCCCATTCCTTTCTGTTGCGTTCCAGGAAATTAATATAATTCTTTACCGTATCCGATGGCGCTATCGGATTTTCTATATTTGCATTGTTATATACCTTTTCATCCAATACAAACAATCTTCCATAGTTTGTGATTCCCATAAAACTCATTGCGATCGTGTCCGGACTTTCTGTAGAATATGCAGTGTCAAGTCCGGCGGTAAACCATTCGAACCATTCTTTCTGATCTGTCCGGTGCCTGTCCTTTCTGAACTGACTGGCATATTCTTTCGTTACAACATGCTTTTTCCTGCTGAAATTGCTGAACACAAGACCGGTCGCCCTGCCCCGCAGTCCAAGTATCTTATTCTTCCATAGCTTTGTCCCCTCCGGTACGTTCATTTTGATCTGTTCTATCTTTTCTGACGGAAGTCCCCAGTTATCTTTAAAATTAAAAAACCAATGCGTCCATCCTGCCTTTGGCGGCTCTGTCAGCAACTCATTGATTTCTTTTGGCGCATCGTCTTTGTATCTTTCTAACGGTCTGCAACAGTTGATATACTCTTTATACACCGGCAGACTCGGATCATCCGGGTTTAATGTTCCCATCGTATAATCAGCACGCATAACCGCTTCGCGGACAAAGTCAATGTCTGCCGTATTTATCTCATCGATATACAGACATCCGTACTGGCCACCAAGTGCTTTCTGCCACTTCTTTTTGTCTCCGTAACCCATTACATATACGATTTTCTCGCCGTTACTGGTCCGGTAAAGGATATGTGGTATCTTTTCACCCTTTGTTCCATTGCCGTTATAGGTTGTAAGAATACCAAAATCATCTATGATCCCAAGATCCTTGTTTATGATGTTCTTCTCTGCTGTTCCGGTATCCTTTGATGCAATGATGTGATATTTTTTCGGTGACTCTGCAACTTTAAGCATAAATTTGAATATGCCGACTGTTGTTTTGCCTGCTGCCGTCACGCCTTCTAACATTTCCACAGGTGCATCATGCTTTATAAAGTCCTGATATTTATCTGATAAAATCAGCCTCTGGCTGCTCATTATCCATCACCACGCATTTGTTTGATCAGGTCATCCAGCTTTGTCTTCTCTGCTTCTAAGGTACCGGATACCTGAACATCCTGTTTGTCTTTCCATTTATCCGGACGGCGGTTCTTTAACCAGAAGATCTGCGCTGTAGTATCCGGAATAACATGTTTCTTTGCTACTTTTCTTTCTGTCATTTCACCATATTCATATTTCACAGATACTTCCTCGTACTCATATCCCAGTGCACGCTTAAGTAAAGCATTCTCCACTTGAAGATCAATAACTTCTTTCCCTCTTTTTAAGGTGTCCGAAATGTCCGAATGATCATTTTTCCATTTGTTTAATGTACTGCGTGAAATTCCCATATTGTGGGCTATCTGATCATCTGTCAGACCATCTCTCGCCCATCCTTCCAGTTTCAGTAAGCCTTCCGGTGTCAGCCAGTATTCGTATTTTCCTTTTGCCATCCGGTCCACTTCCTTCCTGTCTGTTCTTTCTCTTATGCTCTTTCATCACATGTGCAATCGCCTGTTCAGCTGTCGGATCACTGTATCTTTCTTTATTCATTCTAATCTCCCCATTCATACGGA